>JRYK01004004.1_pt1 | contig 16863 bp, 19 predicted proteins | sample 235381 | NCBI WGS metagenome assembly JRYK01 (sample SAMN03074220, study PRJNA261476) | activated sludge metagenome | biome: Wastewater Treatment Plant; feature: Wastewater; material: Activated sludge; isolation source: activated biomass of a wastewaster treatment plant treating hydrocarbon... ... | reverse complement strand
ACCACCAGGATGTCGGCGCGGCCGTGCGCCTCGAGCGCGGCGCCCAGAATCAGCGCTGCGTCCTCGGCCGAGTCGGGCCGGCGCGCGACCACCGCCACGGCGCCGCCCACCGCGCGGACCTCCTGCGCGACTGCCTCCGCGCCGGCGCGGTCCCCGGAGGCGAGCAGGAGCTTCGCGCCGAGCGCGCCGAGCGCGATCGCGCACGCGCGCCCGAACGCGCCCGACGCGCCGGTGACGATCGCGACCTTGCCGGCGACGTCGAAGAGGCGCGCCGGTTCGCGGAGCGCGGCGCCGGTCATCGCGCGCCTCCGCCCGCGGCCATCACCACGAGCAGCGTCGCCGGGCGGTTGGTCCGATTCTCCAGCGTGCGTTCCTCGTGCGCCTCGATGCAGCACGAGTCGAAGGTGCGCAGGACAGTTTCCTCGCGCGCGGTGGCGACCGCGATCTCGCCGTCGAGCACGACGTAGACGCGCTCGTGCGGCGCGGCGCCCCGGCTCGCGCCGCCGGCGGGAAGCACGTGCGACAGCCCGCACCAGAACGCGCCGACGCGGGTCGCGTCCCGCCCCTGGAGCAGCAGCGACGCGACGCCGTGATGGTTGGGCGCCTCGTAGGGGAGTGCCGCGGCGAAGCGGGTGACCTGCATGCCCCTAACCCCCGATGCGGAAGGTCTGCGCGGGATCGATCACCGCGACCACGCGCACGCCGCAGCCTTCGCCCTGCGGCCAACGCCAGGGGAAGGCCATGAACGTGCAGCGCCTGCCGGTCACCCTGTCGAGGTCGCCGCCCACGTTCTCGATCCCGGGGATGCCGTTCGACATCAGGATCTTGTGCGCCGGCTCCCAGAGCGGGAAGTCGGCCAGTACGTCGCGGCCGGTCGCCGCCCTGTACTCGGCGGCGAGGTGCGGCATCGTGGGCCCCGGCCCGTGCGGCACCATGTACGTGCCGAGCGGGTGGTCGAGCGCTTGAACGTCGATGCCGACCATCTTCACCTTCCTCGCGACCAGCCACTCCGCGGCCTCCTTGTACAGCCCCGGCGAGTACGCGTAGTAGTCCTCGTTGTCGCCGAACAGGCGATGGGTGCCGGTGTTGATCATCACGATGTCGTCGGGCTCGATGCGCGGCACGGCGCGTTCCAGGTCGTCGGCGGTGATCACCTCCCACCTGCCCTTCGGGATCGACACCGCAACCCCGGTGCCGAAGAAGCGCCACAAGTCGTAGCCGGTGATGGTCGGGGTGTTCTCGAGCACGTGGATCGGCGCGTCCATGTGGGTGCCGCGATGCATGATGAACTCGGCCTGCTGGGTGTGCACGCCATGCTTCGCGTGGTATTCGATCGACGTGATCTGCAGGCTGCGGGACGGCCCGGTGCCGCCGCCGGGCCACTGCGGCATGCCGTGGCCCCAGCGGTGGCTGAGGTCGAAGAACTGGAGCGCCGCGGCCGCGGCGGCGTCGGCGGCGCGCGTCGGCGCGAGCTCAGGCGGCGAGGCGATATTCACCGGTCGGGTCCTTGATGGCGACGAGACGGACGACGCACGCATCGCCTTCGGTCCAGCGCCAGGGACAGGCGTGCAGGGTGCAGCGCGCGCCGGCGACCGCCGCGACCTCGCCGCCCACGTTCTCGATCGTCGGGATGCCGGCGCCGAGCAGGGTGCGGTGCGCCGGATTCCAGTCCGGGAAGTCGGCAGCCGCGGCACGCCCGGTGGCGGCCTCGTACCGGCGCGCGAGGTCCTTGATCTGCGGCCCGTTGCGGTGCTGGCCGAGCGAGGTCGCGAGCGGGTGGTCGATCGTCGCCGTGTCCAGGCCGACGAGCCGCGCGCGACGCGCCACGAGCCACTCCGCCGCGTCGCGTGCGAGACCGGGCGCGTGGCCGAAGTACTCCTGACTGTCGGCGTACCGCGCGTGCCAGCCGGTGGCGATGACGACGATGTCGCCGGGGCGTACCGCCGGACGGGCCTGCTCGAGGTCGGCCGCCGTGACCAGGCCCCACTCACCCTTCGGCACGGACAGCACCACGCCGTTGCCGAAGAAGTGCTCGAGCGGCAGGCGCCCCACCGTCTGCGCGCCGGCCACCAGGTGGATCGGCGCGTTGACGTGCGTCGAGGTGTGCATCACCGTGCAGATCTTCTGCGTCATCGCGCCGCTCTTCGCGTGGTAGGCGATGCGCTCGATGCGCAGATCGTCGTAGCCCGGGTGGATCGGGGTGTAGTAGCCCCACGGGTGGCTCAGGTCGTAGAACTCGAGCCCGGTCGCTGGATCGGTGATGCAGGCCATGCCGCCTCCGCCGCTGGTCGGGCAGAATTGGAGCAAGTCCGGGGCGCGGGCTCAAACGGGATTTCGTCATGAACCTAGCAGTCAATCCGATGAATCTCACGCTCCGCCAGCTGCGCGCCTTCAGCGCGGTGGCGAGCCTCGGCGGATTCACTGCGGCCGCGCGGCAGCTGCATCTCACGCAGTCGGCGCTGAGCGCGCTCGTGAAGGATCTCGAGACCGCGCTCGGCGTGCGCTTGCTCGATCGCAGTACCCGCGAGGTGGCGCTGACGCGCGCGGGCCGGGAGTTCCTGCCGCTCGCCGAGCGCGTGCTGCAGGACATCCGCGACGCCGCGACGCACGTCACCGACCTTGCGCACGGAACGCGCGGAATCGTACGCGTCGCCGCCCTCGAGCTGACCTCCTGCGCCCTGCTGCCGCCGATCATCGCCGCGTTCCGGAAGGAGGCGCCGGGGCTCGAGGTGCGCCTCACCGATGCAGTGCTCGAGCAGATGCTCGCGAAGGTGCGCAGCGGCGAAGTCGACATCGGCATCGGTCCGGAGCCCGCCCCAGACCCGGAGCTTGCGCGCATGCCGCTGCTCAGGGCGCCGTTCCTGCTCGTCTGCGCGCGCACGCATCCGCTCGCGCGCCGGCGCCGGGTGAAGTGGGCCGACCTGCGCGGCGAGCGTTTCATCACGATGATCCGCAACTTCCGCGCGGCAGTGATGAACGAGCCGCACGGCTGGCCGCGCGAGCTCGAGATCGCGCCGGCGGCGGAGGTGGCGTTGATCACCACCGCGCTCGGGATGGCGGCCGCCGGCCTCGGCGTGACCGCCTGCCCCACCTACGCGGCGCCGCTCGTGCGGGGGTTCGACCTCGCGATGCGACCGCTCGGCGAGCCGGTCGTGACCGCCGAGCTGCACGTCTTCACCCGGAGGGGGCGGACCCTGCCGCCCGGCGCGGAGCGGTTCCTCGGGTTCATGCGCCGGCACCTCGCGCGCCGGATGCCGGGCGCGGTGGTCGCGGGCGAATGAGGGGCGGGCCGTTGCGCCCGCCGGAATCGGCGCTTCGCGCCGTCCCGGCATCCGGAGTTCGCGGCGCCGGTGCGCAGGCCTTCGATTGATCCCCGGCGCGCCGCTGGAATAAATTGCGCCCCGGCCCCGTTAGCGGCCAGCCGGTGAGGCCGCGCCGAGCACGTTTCCCGCGGTCGACCGCCGTCGAAATCGACCCAATTGATGAGAGGAGACGCCCAGTGAAACGCACAAGCATCGCGACGGCCGCCGCGCTGGCGCTTGCCGGCCTCGGCGCCGGCTGCACGACCGGCATGTCGGGTCACGAGCCGATGAGCTTTTTCGTGACGAGCACCGGCACGGGCAAGGGCGGGGACCTCGGCGGGCTGGCGGGCGCCGACGCGCACTGCCAGTCGCTCGCGCAGGCGGCGGGCTCGAAGTACACCACCTGGCGCGCGTACCTGAGCACGCAGGCGCCCAAGCTCAACGATCCGGGCTTCGTGCATGCGCGCGACCGCATCGGCAAGGGCCCCTGGTACAACGCGAAGGGCGTGCGGGTCGCGTGGGACGTCGACGACCTGCATTCGGCCGGCAGCAACCTGACCAAGGAGACCGCGCTGGACGAGAAGGGCGCGCTGGTCAACGGGCGGACCGAGAAGCCGAACAAGCACGACATGCTGACCGGCTCCCGACCCGACGGCACGGCTTTCCCGGGCGCCCCGTTTCCCGACATGACCTGCGGGAACTGGACCAAGGGCGGCAACGACGGTGCCGCAATGACGGGGCATCACGACCGTGTGGGCCCGATCGCCGCGCCCTGGGCTACTTCCTGGAATTCCGCCCACCCGACCCTCGGCTGCAGCCTGGAGCGGATTCGTCCCACCGGCGGCGACGCGCTCTTCTACTGCTTCGCCGCGCAGTAGCGGAGGAAGCCCTTTCGCGCGGCGCGCCCCGGCGCGCCGCATTCATTCTGGCCCCGCGGCGTCCGCGCCGGCACGCCCGGCTCCGATCGTGCGGTTGAGGACCGCGGCCCGCTCTTCGCGCGGAAGCCCGCAGCCCGGGCGCCCATGCGGGCACCCTTCCCGGGCCGCGAATTCGACCGCAAGGCGCGGAGTGCCGCTCGACCCGGCCCGCCCTAAACTGTGCCCATCGATCGACGCAGGCTGGAAGTGGGCGACCGGATGAACATGACCACCCGCAATGGAATGCGCGCGGCGGCGACCGTGAGCGACCCGCGCTGGGCCGCCGTAGTGAAGCGCGACCGCGCGGCGGACGGCGGCTTCTTCTACTCGGTCCGGACGACCGGGGTCTACTGCCGACCTTCCTGCGGCGCGCGCACGCCGAAGCCGGAGAATGTCGCCTTTCACCGCACCGCGGCCGACGCGCAGCGCGCCGGGTTCCGCCCCTGCAAGCGCTGCAAGCCGGACGTACCGGCGGCGGCGCACGCGCAGGCGGCGAAGGTGGCGGAGCTGTGCCGCTTCATCGAGCGCGCCGAGCAGCCGCCGACGCTGGCGGCGTTGGCCGCACGCGCCGGACTGAGCGCCTACCACCTCCATCGCGTCTTCAAGGCGGTCACCGGCGTGACGCCGCGCGCCTACGCCGCGGCGCACCGCGCGCGGCGGCTGCGCGACGCGCTCGGCCGCAGCGATACGGTGACCGCGGCGATCTACGACGCCGGCTACAACGCGCAGAGCCGCTTCTACGAGGAGTCCGGTAGGGTGCTCGGCATGACCCCGACCGCGTACCGCGCCGGCGGCGCCGACACCGACATCCGCTTCGCGGTCGGCGCGAGCTCGCTCGGCGCGATCCTGGTCGCGCGGAGCGACCGCGGCGTGTGCGCGATCCTCCTCGGCGACGATCCCGACCGGCTCGCGCGCGATCTGCAGGACCGCTTCCCGCGCGCGCGCCTGATCGGCGGCGACGCCGAGTTCGAGCGCTGGGTCGCACAGGTGGTCGGGTTGGTGGAGGCGCCCGGGACCGGCCTCGGCCTGCCGCTCGACGTGCGCGGCACCGCGTTCCAGCAGCGCGTGTGGCAGGCGCTGCGCAGGATTCCCGCGGGCAAGACCGCGACCTATGCGCAGATCGCGCGGCGCATCGGCGCGCCGCAGTCGGTGCGGGCGGTCGGGCAAGCCGTCGGCGCGAACCCGCTCGCGATCGCGATCCCCTGCCATCGCGTCGTGCGCACCGACGGCGCGCTGGCGGGTTACCGCTGGGGCGTGGAGCGCAAGCGCGCGCTGCTCGAGCGCGAGGCGAAGGGCCGGGCTCGATGAATGCGCACCGCTTCCCCTAATCGAGCTTCGCCCCCGATGCCTTGACGATCCGGGCCCATTTCGCGAGCTCGCGCTCGATGTGGGCGGCGAACTCTTCCGGCGCGGTGCCCTTCAGCTCGACCCCGAGCGCGGCGAAGCGCGCCTCGACGTCGGGGCGGCGCACCACGTCGCGGATCTGGGCGGAGAGCCGGTCGACCGACTCCTTCGGCGTGCCCGCGCGCGTGACGACGCCGAACCACGGCGTCGCCTCGAACCCGGGGACGCCCGACTCGTCGACCGTCGGGATCTCGGGCGCCGCCTTGAGCCGCGTGCGCTCGGCCACTGCGAGCGCCCGCAGCTTCCCGGTGCGCACGTGCGGCAGGCTCGACGTGGTGTTGTCGAACATCACCTGCACGCGGCCGGCGAGGAGGTCGGCGATCGCGGGCGCGCTGCCCTTGTACGGCACGTGCACCACGTCGATCCCGGTCATCGACTTGAGCAGCTCCATCGCCAGGTGGCCGCTCGAACCGTTGCCCTGCGAGGCGTAGGTGATCTGCCCGGGGCGTGCGCGCGCGTCGTCGAGAAACGCCTTGAGCGAGCCCGCCGGCAGCGCCGGGTTCGCCACCAGCACCAGCGGCGCGACCGCCACCAGCGACACCGGCGCGAACACCGCGCCCGGGTCGTAGGGCATCTTCGAGTACAGCAGCTTGTTGAGCGCGATCGGCCCTGGCGGCCCGAGCAGGATGGTGTAGCCGTCCGGCGGCGCGGTGGCGACGATCTCGCCCCCGATCGAGCCGTTCGCCCCCGGGCGGTTCTCGATCACGAACGGCTGGCCGGTCGCCTTCGCGAGCTCGTCGCCGAGCACGCGCGCGAGCGTGTCCACCGTCCCGCCGGGCGGGTTCGTGAGCACGAACCGCACCGGCTTCGACGGGTAGGCCTGCGCGAGCGCGGCCGGCACGGAGCAGAGGGCGAGGGCGAGTGTGAGGATCAGGGTGGGAATCCGCATGGCAGTCGCTCCTTCTTCATTCTTCCGCATAGAGCGCCGCTGATCCCGCCGGCACCAGCCGCCGCTCGATCACCGCGCCGGTCAGGCTCGCCGACGCGTCCGAGATCAGGTGCAGCACCGTCGGCACCACCGCCTCCGGCGCCGAGATCCCCACCGAGGCGCGGTACATCGCGACCTCGTCCGCGGTCGCGACGTCGAGGAACACCGGCGTCGCGACCAGGCCCGGCGACAGCACGTTCGCGCGCACGCCGAACGCGCGCAGCTCCTGCGCCGCGCACTTCGTCAGCCCGATCAGCGCCCCCTTCGACGCCGCATAGGCCGAAGCGCCGGGCCAGCCCATGTTCACGAGCCCCGAGGTGAACGTGAGGAGGGCGCCCTTGCGCTGGCGCTTCATCACCGGCGCGACCTCGCGGATGCAGTGGAAGACGCCGTCGAGGTTGACGGCGACGTGGCGGCGCCACTCGGCGTCGGTGATCGCGTCCACCGGCGTGCGCCGCTGGATCGCGGCGGCGAGCACCGCGGCGTCGATCCGGCCGTGATCGCGAACGACTTCCGCGACCAGCATGCGCACTGCCTCGGGGTCGGCGACATCGACCTGCTTCGGAATCACGCGGGAAGTCGCGACGTCCGCGAGACGTGCAGCGTCAACGTCGACCGCGATCGCGGTCCCGCCCGCGGCCGCCACGGCGCGCGCCGTCGCGGCGCCGATCCCCGAGCCGCCGCCGGTGACGAGCACCACCGCGCCGGTGAAGTCGTAGACGACGCTCGTGGTCATCGCGGCGGCGCTCTTCCGGTCACGCGCTCGTACGCGCCCTCGGCGGCGCCTGGGGCCATCGGCACGATCGCCGCGACGTGCTCGTCGGGCCGCACCAGCACCATCGAGTCCGCCGGCGCGCCGAGCCGGGCGAAGAGCCGGTCACCGGGGTCGAGCAGCGCGCGGTCGCGCAGCCCGGAGTCGAGCGGCGCGTCCCAGCGCGACACCGCGTAGTGCGCCAGCGCGGGCGAGCCGTTGGCCGGGATCGCCGGCCGCCGCCGCGCGTCGGTGAAATGGAGCGCGACGAAGCGATCGCGAACGAGGTCGTGCAGCCGCATCTCGCGGCCGTCCGGCGCGTGCACGAGCGCATCGGGAATGCGGTCGCCGGCCTGGAGCGGCGGCTCGGTCGCCGATTTCACCAGCGACCAGCCGCCCGCGCCGTCGACGTCGAGCCGCACGCCGAGCAGCCCGCGCGTGTACGCGTTCGACCAGTTGTTGTCGGTCATCCCGCGCGCGGCGTCCATGCGCCGCGCCATGTAGGCGCGCGCCGCGTCGGCCATCTCGCCCGAGCCGTGGACGGCGAGCGGCTTCTGCTCGCGCTCGTAGCCGTCGAGGAGCGCCGCGTCGGCCCAGCCGCGCAGGACCCACGCGAGGCGCCACGGCAGGTTCGACGCGTCGAGCGCGCCGGTGTTCAGCCCGAGCGCCCACATCGGGGTGATGAGGTGCGCCGCGTCGCCCAGGAGAAACACGCGCCGGTCGCGCCAGCGGTTCGCGACGCGGTGGTGCGTGCGGTAGATGACCTTGTTGAGGATCTCGACCTTGCCGACCTCGCCGATGAACGCGAGCGCCTTGTCGCGCAGGCTCTCTGCGCTCGGCTCCTCCACGTCCGCGGGGAGCGGGAAGAGGAACCGCCAGCAGTGCGGGTGGCGCACGAGGACCATCCACTCCCTGGGGTCGGAGAAGTAGGAGAGGTACGGATAGTCGCGCCGGTTGGCCACGTCGAGGTCGACCGCGAGGTCGATCAGCGCGTAGCGCTCGTCCATCGACGCGCCCTCGACGGTGACGTCGAGCAGCTCGCGCACCGTGCTGCGCCCACCGTCGCAGCCGAGCACCCAGCTCGCATCGAACTCGCCGCCGCCGGCGAAGCGCAGACGCACGCCCGCGTCGGACTGCTCGAAGCCGGTCAGGCGGTGCCCGAGCCGGATCTCGCCGCCGCGCGCGCGCACCGCGGCGCCGAGGATCGGCTCCATGTGGTGCTGCGGCAGGTTGATCACGAACGGATAGCGCGTCTCCGCGCCCAGCACGTGCATGCGCAGCGGGAACGGGCGGGCGCCGGTGGCGCGCTCGATCTCGCCGATCTCGTCCACCCGCAGCGCCTTCTCCAGGATCGCTTCGGCGGCGCCGTAGCGCTGCCAGATCTCGAGGGTGCGCGAGAGCGTCGTCCCCGCCTTGGTGTCGAGCGATAGGCTCGCGTCGTCCTCGAAGACGACGCACGGGATGCCGTGGAACGCGAGCCCGAGCGCCGCGGTCAGCCCGACCGGCCCCGCGCCGACGATCGCGACGGGCCGGTCGAGCCGGAGCGGGGACGCCATGTGCGCGCCGCGCTACGGCCGGATCGGGTCCTTGGGCAGGAACCCCTCGACCATCACGTCATCGACGGTACGCTTCGCGCCCTGCACCTCGACGTTGGCGTTGATGAAGTCGACCGTGCGCTTCATGCGCGCGCGGTTCATCGCGCCCAGGCCGGCCTTCTCGACGTCGGGCACGACCGCGAGGTGGCGCACGATCTTGACCTCCTCGACGATGATCTGCGGGTCGAGCGCCTTGAGCACCTGGCCCTGGATCTTCGCCGCCTCCTCCGGGTTCGCGAGCGCGTCCTTCCACCCGCGCAGCGCGGCGCGCACGAACCCGCGCACCGCCTCCGGGTTCTGCTTGAGGAACTCCTCGCGCACGCCGATCGAGTTGGAGTAGATGTCCAGGCCGTGGTCGCCGAGCAGGAAGCACTTCGGCTCGGCGTCCTTCACCGCGCGCCGGATCGAAGGCTCGCTCATCACGAAGAGGTCGATTGCCTGCACCTTGCGCGCGATGAGCATCGGCACCCGCGCCGGCGGGTCGATGTTCACCACACGCAGCGTGGAGCTGTCGAGCCCGTGCATCTTCATGAACGCCATGTGTATGCGCGGCACGAAGGAGGCCGAGCTCGACCCGAACTCCAGGCCGACCATGTCCTTCGGCGCCGTCACGTTCGCGCCCGGGTTGAGCGAGAAGACGCAGTAAGGCGGCTTCTGGTAGTTGACCGCGACGATCTTCACCGACAGCGCCGCGGCGCCGCCCGCAACCAGGCTCGGCACGTCGATGAAGCCGAACTCCGAGGCGCCGGACTCGACCGCCTTGATCGCGTCCGCGGTGCCCTTGGACGGGACGATCGTGACGTTGAGCTTCTCCTCCTTGAAGTAGCCCTTGCCCACGGCCACGTACCAGGGCGCGTGGCGCCCGAGCGCGATGAAGTCGAGCGTGAACTTGACGTCGCGCTCCTGCGCGAACGCCGGCGCGGTCGCGGCCGCGGCCAGCCCGAGCACTGCGACTGTGCGAATGAAGCTCATGCGATCCTCCTCCTGGGTGGAACTGCGCTTGCCTCGTGTACGTCCGATCCCTCGATGATGCGCTTGCGCAGGGCCTCGAGGTGGCCCTGCATCGCCGCGCGCGCGCCGCGCGCGTCGCGCGCGGCGATCGCGTCGAGCACCGCCTCGTGCTCGCGCTGGGTGAGGGCGAGCCCGTCGGCCTGCCAGATGCGCAGGCCCCAGATCAGGATCGAGCGCTCGTGCAGCGGACGCTGGGCGTCGACCAGGATGCGGTTGTCCGCGGCCTCGGCCACCGCGTTGTGGAACGCGCGGTCGAAGGCCATGAAGCGGCCGCGCTGGCGCTGGTCGACGAGCTTCGCCGACTCGCCGAGCAGCCGCTTCATCGCCCGCACCTCCGCGTTCCCCGCACGTTCGGCCGCGAGCGCCGCGATGTTCGGCTCGACCGCCCCGCGCGCTTCCAGCAGGTCGAGCACCTCGTCGAGCGAGCCGCGCCCGATCACGATGCCCTTGCGCGGGATGATCTCGAGCAGCCCTTCGGCCATGAGGCGGTGCACCGCCTGGTGTACCGGCATGCGGCCCATGCCGAGCCGCTCGCACAGCGCCGCCTCGTTCAGGAACTCGCCCGGCTTGAGGTCGAGCGCGAGGATGCGCTCCTTGATCGACGCGTACGCGATCTCGTGGAGCGAGGGGGCGGCGCGCTGCAGCACCTGGGGCTTGGCCATGCCTCCCAGCCTGTGGTATATCAGCTGATATCACTGTAGCATGGCGCGGTGTGCGGAAACAAGCAGCGCGACGGGATGAGCGCGGGGTCGAGATGAGCTTCGGCGTGCTCGAGGGCGTGCGCAAGGAGTTCCTGCGGCCCGGCCGCAGCGTCCCGCTGGCGGCGATCGAGGAGGCCTCGTTCGCCTTCGAGAAGGGCGAACTCGTCTCCCTCCTCGGTCCAAGCGGGTGCGGCAAGACCACGCTGCTGCGCATCATCGCCGGGCTGATCGCGAAGACCGGCGGCTCGGTGCGCATCCGCGGCGAGGAAGTCGACGCGCCGCATCCCGACTTCGGTTTCGTGTTCCAGACGCCGAACCTGATGCCGTGGCGCAACGTCCTCGAGAACGTGCTCTTCCCGATGGAGATCCTGCGCCGCAGCGATGGCGCCGCGAAGCGCCGCGCGCTCGCCCTGCTCGAGATGACCGGCCTCGCCGAGTTCGAGCTGGCGCGTCCGCACCAGCTCTCCGGCGGCATGCAGCAGCGCGTCGCGCTGTGCCGCGCGCTCGTCCACGAGCCCGCACTGCTGCTGATGGACGAGCCGTTCGGCGCCCTCGACGAGCTGACGCGCATGGAGATGAACGACCTGTTGCTCGACATCCGCGCGCGCACGCAGGCGACGGTGGTGTTCGTCACCCACTCGATCGCGGAGGCGGTCTACCTCTCCGACCAGGTGCTGGTGTTCAGCCGGCGGCCGGCGCGCATCGTCGAGCAGATCCGCGTGAGCCTCCCGTACCCGCGCTCGGCCGCGACGCGCTACTCGGGCGCGTTCACCGCGCTCGAGCATCGCGCCAGCCGGGCGCTCGGCGTCCTCCGCGAACCCGCCCATGCGACCTGACCGCGCCGCCGGCGAGCGCTGGAAACGGGTCGTGTACCCGCCGCTCGGCATCGCTCTCGCGCTCGCGCTGTGGCACTGGATCTGCGTGCAGTTCAGCCTCTCGACCACGGTGCTGCCGAAGCCGGGCCTGGTGCTCGCCGCGGCGCTCGAGCGCCGCGACCTCATCGCCGCCGAGTTCTGGGTGACGCTGAAGGAGACGGTGTACGGGTTCGGCCTCGCGCTCGCGCTCGGGGTTCCGATCGCGGTGGCCATCACCGCCTCGAAGACGCTCAACCTGATGTTCTCGCCGATCCTGATCGCGCTGCAGTCGGTGCCGAAGGTCGCGCTCGCCCCGATCCTGCTGGTGTGGCTCGGGACCGGCATCGAGTCGAAGCTCGCGATCGCGTGGCTGGTGGCCTTCTTCCCGATCGTGGTGGACACCGCGGCGGGCCTGCAGTCCACGCCGCGCGAGCTGCTCGAGCTGGCGCGCAGCCTGCGCGCGTCGCGCTGGCAGGTGTTCTCGAAGGTGCAGTTCCCGGCCGCGCTGCCCTACATCGTGACCGGCTCGAAGGTGGCGGTGACGCTCGCGGTGATCGGCGCGGTGATCGGCGAGTTCGTGGGCTCGAGCGAGGGGCTCGGCTACCTGCTGCTGACCGCGACCTCGCAGATCGACTCGCCGCTCGCGTTCGCGGCGCTGTTCGCGCTCGCCGCGCTCGGGATCCTCGCCTACCTCGCCGTGGTAGCCGCCGAGCGGCTGCTCGAGCCGTGGCTGCCCCCCGCCGCCGACCGGCGCGATTGATTCGGGTAACGAAGGAGGAAACGCGATGACCAAGCCCGCCCCGCCTGCCGGCGCCCCGAACCTGGAGGAGATCCTGATCCAGAGCCGCGACGTGCCGTGGCGCGCGAAGTCGCTCAAGGGCGTCCACGAGAAGATGCTCTGGCGCGACGAGGCGACCGGCGCGTCGATCGCGCTCATCCGGTTCGACAAGGGCGCGGGCATCCCGAAGCCGCACGCGCACGCCGCCAACCAGTTCATGTACTGCCTCGAGGGCCGGTACGAGTACACCGCGACCAAGGTGACGCTGACGGCCGGGTGCTTCTACTGCAACCCGAAGGGCAACGTGCACGGGCCGACCGTCGCGCACGAGGACACGGTCGTGGTCGAGATGTACGACGGGCCGCACTACCCGCAGGTGCCCGACTGGTACACCGACCCGGCGGACGCGCGGTAGCCGATGGCCGCGTCCTGCGTTCCGGCCGCCGCGCTCGCCGGGTTCGTCGGGAGCCTCTTCGCGCGCCTGGGGGTGCCGGAGGAGGGCGCGCGGATCACCGCCGCGGCGCTCGTCGCGGCCGACCTCGAAGGCGTGCCCTCGCACGGCGTGATGCTCGTGCCGATGTACGTCGACCGGCTCGTCGCCGGCTCGGTGTCGAAGGCGGGCGCGGCGCGCGTCGCGCGCGACGACGGCCCGGCGGTGGTGCTCGACGCGGGGAATGCGCTCGGCCAGATCACTTCGCGCCAGGCGGTCGTGCTGCTGCGCGCGCGCGCGCGCGACCACGGCCTCGCGTCGGTCGCGGTGCGCAACGCGTTCCACTTCGGCGCGGCCGGCTACTGGGCGCGCATGCTCGCCGCCGACGGCCTGATCGGCGTCGCGACGTGCAACACGCGCCCGCTGATGCCGGCGCCCGGGGGCGCGGAGCGGGTGGTCGGCAACAACCCGCTCGCGATCGCGCTGCCGTGCGCGGGCGGCGCGCCCCTGGTGCTCGACATGGCGCTGAGCGCGACCGCGATGGGAAAGATCCGGCTCGCCGAAGCGGCGGGCGCGGCCATCCCGGAAGGCTGGGCGGTCGACGGCGACGGCCGGCCGACCACCGACCCGGCGACCGCGATCAAGGGCATGCTGCTCCCCGCGGCCGGGCCGAAGGGCTTCGGCCTCGCGCTGGTGCTCGATCTCCTGTGCGGCGGGCTGTCCGGCGGCGCGATCGGGGCGGAGGTGAAGCCGCTGTACGGCGACCCCGCGGTGCCGTACGGCTGCGCGCACCTCTTCCTCGCGCTCGATCCCGCGCGCTTCGGCGTCGCCGACGCGCTCCCGGCGCGCGTGGCGGGGTTCGCGCAGTCGGTGCGCGATTCGAAGCCTGCGCCCGGCGTCGAGCGGGTCTACGCCCCGGGCGACATCGAGGCGGCGCGGCGCGCGGCAAACGGCGGCGCGTGCCCGGTGGCGGCCGACGTGCACGAGAAACTCGTCGCGGTCGGGCGCCGTTTCGGCGTCCCGACGGACTCACTCACGCCATAGACGGCAGACAGGAGGCAGCAGATGGCAAAGCAGCAGGTGACGACGGCCAAGGTGCGCGAGCCGATGGGGCACTTCTCGCAGGCGATCGCGATCGAGGCGAAGGGGAGGCTCGTGTTCATCTCGGGGATGACCGCGCGCCGCCCGGACGGTTCGATCGCGGGCATCGGCGACGTGGAGGCGCAGACGCGCCAGGTGTGCGAGAACATCAAGAGCGCGGTGGAGTCGGCCGGCGGCACGCTGGACGACATCTGCCGCGTCGACGTGTACGTGCGCAACATCGAGCACTTCGAGAAGATCCACAAGGTGCGGCGCGAGTACTTCAAGGCGCCGGCGCCGGCCTCGACGATGGTCGAGGTGACGAAGATGGTGTCGCCCGAGTACCTGATCGAGATCAGCGCGATCGCGGTGGTGGGCTGAGAGGAGCGCGGCGATGAGCGACCCGAAAGTCATCGGCCTGAACGGCTTCGGCCTCGAGGTGCCGGACCTCGACGTGGCGGCGAAGTTCTACGGCGCGTTCGGGCTTGCGGCCGAGCGCCGCGGCGAAGTCCTCGCGCTGCGCAGCCCGGGGCGGCCTGGCGACGAGGCTTTGATCGTGCGCGGGCCGGCGAAGCGCCTGCACCATCTCTCGTTCGTGATCCGGCCCGGCGACGAGGGCGCGTTCACGGAGAAGCTCGGCAAGGCGGGGCTGAAGGTCGGCGCAGCGCCGCCGGGTGGGGCGCGCGCGGGCCTGTGGTTCCAGGATCCGTGGGGCACCTGGATCAACCTCTGTCCGGGCGAGCCGCCCCAGTCGCCTGCGGCGAAGCCGCCGGCCGGGCGGCAGGACGTGCACCTGTGGCGCGAGCTGAATCGCGACCCGAAGCCTGCGCGCATCGGGCACGTGCTGATCTTCACGCCGGAGTATCCCAGGGCGGAAGCGTTCTTCGCGCAGGTGCTGGGGCTGCGCACGAGCGACCGCGCCACCGGCAAGATCTCGTTCATGGCCGCCGGCGACGGTGTGGTCGATCACCATTGCTTCGGCCTCGTCCCGAGCACGCACCGCGGCTTCCAGCACGCGAGCTTCCAGGTCGCCGGCATCGACGACATCGGGTTCGGGGTCTGGCGCATGCGCAGCGCCGGCTACGGGGAGAGCTTCGGGCCGGGGCGGCACGCGCTCGCGTCGAACCTCTTCCACTACATCCGCGACCCTTGGGGCAGCTGGGTGGAGTACTACGCGGAGATGGACCGCATCAGCGCGCAGTGGGAGACGCGCGACTGGAGCGAGCTGCCCTACGTCTGGGGCCCGGCGTGGGCGCCGGAGTTCTGGGGCAAGGAGATGAACGGGAACTTCGAGCCGAAATAGCGCGGCAGCCGGTAAGGCCATGCGGCCCTCCCGGCATGCGCGGACTTCGACTCAGTAGTTGTAGCCGTCGACCTGGATGATTGTTTGAACAAGGGGGCGACGCCCCCTTGTAGATCCCCCAAGTTGGAGGTCGCCGGCTACGACCTAGTAGTTGTAGCCGTCGACCTGGATGTACTTCGCGAACTCCGCGTTCACCGCGTTGCCGCTCGCCTGCAGCGAGGTGGCCATGCCGCTCGCGGCCGGGTTCTTCCAGTAGGCGTCGTCGAACGCCCAGTTGTTGTCCGCGAGGGCGGCGCCCGACTGGGCGGCGACGAGGGTGGCGGCAACGATCAGGGTGCGCTTGAGCATTTTCGATCTCCTTTGATTTCGGGTTTCGAGGGACGCACCGCGCGTCCATCTGTCCCCAGATACGGGCGGGCCGCCGGGGTGGTTGCACCCCCGGCGGCCGGTTCGTTGAATTCGTCACGCGGGCGGGGTTCGTCGCACCCTGCCCGCCGCGCCGGCGTGCTGCATCGCAATCTGCGCGCCGCGGGGGACGCGGCGCTGAAAGGTGTTGCGGGCGGCCGCGGAGCGCGAAAGAATGGACGCCCCACATGTCCAGCCAGGGAGAGGCGCCATGACCCCCGACTTTCGTCGCAGGCAGCTCGTTTTCGCATCGGCCGGCGCGGCCGCGCTCGCGCCGCTCGGCTTCGCGCCGCGCGCGTTCGCGCAGTCGAACCGGCTGGCCGACGTGCCCACCGTCGACACCCTCACCATTCGCGTCCTCACCGACTCGAGCTACGACACGCCGCGCGTGGGCAGCTCGAAGTGGGTGAAGACGCGTCGCGCCGGCCTCGTGTCGCGGGCCGACTGGCGCAAGACGCTGCACAACGAGTGGGGCCTCGCCCTGGCGATCGAGACGAAGCGCGGCGCCGAGACGCGCAACCTGCTGCTCGACTTCGGCTACACGTCGAACGCGCTGCTCAACAACATGGAGGCGATGGGCATCGACGGCACCAGGACCGAGGCCCTGATCGCGAGCCACGGCCACTACGACCACTTCGGCGGGCTGACCGGATACCTGGCGAAGTACCGCGACCGGCTCCCCGCGGACCTGCCGATGTACGTCGGCGGGGAGGATCTCTTCTGCCTGCGCAAGACCGGCACCGGCACGCCGGGGCACTTCGCCGACTGGGGCGTGCTCGACCGCCGCGAGCTCGAGAAGTACCGCGTGCGCGTGGTGACCTGCGAGCAGCCGACGGTGGTCCTCGGGCACGGGTTCACCACCGGCATCATCCGGCGCGCGAGCTTCGAGCGCGTCCTCGCCAACACCATGGTCGAGTACTTCAAGCGCGACGGCGTCGGCTGCGACATCCCCGCGGAGAACGCAAAGGCGCAGGGCAAGCCGGTCCCCGACCACCACATCCACGAGCACGGCACCTGCTTCAACGTGAGGGACCGGGGCCTGGTGGTGGTCTCGTCCTGCGGCCACGCGGGCATCGTCAACACCGTGCGCACGGCGGTCGAAGTCTCCGGCGTGAAGAAGGTGCACGCGGCGCTCGGCGGATTCCATCTCTACCCGGCGCCGGACGACTACGTCAGCAAGACGGTGGCCGAGCTGAAGACGATCGATCCCGACGTGATCATCCCGATGCACTGCTCGGGACCGACGCTGGTCGAGATGCTGCGCAGCGATCTCGCCGACCGGCTGATCATCTCCTCGACCGGGACCGAGTTCGTGTTCGGTGCGTAGGTGAAGCGCGCGGGCGGTCGGTGGCGGGTTCCCGCCGCCGCCCTGGCCGCCGCGGTCGCGGTCGCGCTGGCGGCGGC
>JRYK01002111.1_pt1 | contig 16896 bp, 18 predicted proteins | sample 235381 | NCBI WGS metagenome assembly JRYK01 (sample SAMN03074220, study PRJNA261476) | activated sludge metagenome | biome: Wastewater Treatment Plant; feature: Wastewater; material: Activated sludge; isolation source: activated biomass of a wastewaster treatment plant treating hydrocarbon... ... | reverse complement strand
ATCATCGCCGAGGCCTACCGCGACGCCCAGCGCGTCAAGGGCGAGGGCGACGCGCGGGCGGCCGCGGTCTACGCGCGCGCGTTCGGCGAGAACCCCGAGTTCTACGCCTTCTACCGCAGCCTCGAGACCTACCGCGCGAGCTTCCGCAACCGCGCGGACGTGCTCGTGCTCGACCCCGGCTCCGAGCTCTTCAGGTACTTCCGGAACCCGGGCGCCGCGCGCGGGACGCCGCCGGCCAAGTGAGCGATGGCGGGCAGCCTGCTCTTCGCCTTCGGCCTGATGCTGGTGCTCGAGGGCATCCTGCCGTTCGTCGCGCCGGGCGTCTGGCGCGACGCGTTCCGCCGCATCATGGCGTTCACCGACGGCCAGCTGCGCTTCGCCGGGCTCGCCTCGATGCTGGCGGGGCTCGCAATCGTCGCGCTGACGCGCTAGCGCCGGGCGCCACCGCTCCGCGGCCTTCCATGCGCAAGTGGCTGCTGCCCGAGTTCGTCGAGGACGTCCTGCCCGAGGAGGCGCTCGCGATCGAGTCGGCGCGCGCGCGGCTGCTCGAGGTGTTCCGGGTGCACGGGTACGAACTGGTGGCCCCGCCGATGCTCGAGTACATCGACTCGCTGCTCACCGGCACCGGACGCGACCTCGACCTGCGCACCTTCAAGCTGATCGACCAGCTGTCGGGCCGGACGATGGGACTGCGTGCGGACATGACGCCGCAGGTCGCGCGCATCGACGCCCATCTCCTCAATCGCGCCGGCGTCGCCCGCCTGTGCTATTGCGGCACGGTGCTGCACACGCGCCCGCGCGGCCTGACCGCCACGCGTGAGCCGGTGCAGATCGGCGCCGAGATCTACGGTCACGCCGGGATCGAGAGCGACATCGAGATCCAGCAGCTGCTGCGCGCGGCGCTGGCCGCGTGCCGCGTGGCGAACGTGCGGCTCGACGTCGGCCACGTGGCGGTGTTCCGCGCCATCGCGCGGCGCGGCGCCGTGCCGGGCGAGCTCGAAACCGAACTGCTGGAGGCGCTGCTGGCGAAGGACCGGCCGGGCATTGCCGCGCTCAGCGACGCGCTCGACGGCGCGACCCGCCAGGCCCTGCGCGCGCTGCCCGACCTCTACGGCGGGCCCGAAGTCATCGATGCGGCGGCGCGCGAGCTGCCCGCCTATCCCGAGATCGGGGCGGCGCTGGCCGACCTGCGCGCGCTCGTGCGCGCGAACGGCCTGGAGCTGAGCGTCGACCTCGCGGATCTGCGCGGGTACCATTACCACAGCGGGGTGGTGTTCGCGGCGTACAGCGAACGGCTGCCGAGCGCGATCGCGCTCGGCGGCCGCTACGACGAGGTGGGGAAGGCGTTCGGGCGGGCGCGCCCGGCGACCGGGTTCTCGATGGACCTGCGCGAGATCGCGCGCGTCGCGCCGCGGCAGGCGCGGCCCGGGGCGGTCCTCGCGCCCCATGCGGACGACGCGGCGCTGCGCGCGGCGGTGAGCGCGCTGCGCGACCGCGGGGAGGTGGTGATCGTCGACCTTCCGGGTCACGAGGCGGCGCGCGCCGAGCTCGGGTGCGATCGCCAGCTGGTGCAACGGGCGGGCAAGTGGGAGGTCGAAGCGCTCTAGCCCGAGGCGGCGGGCGCGCAGCACGCGATGGCCAGGAACGTCGTCGTCATCGGTACCCAGTGGGGGGACGAGGGCAAGGGCAAGGTCGTCGACTGGCTGACCGACCACGCCCAGGGCGTGGTGCGCTTCCAGGGCGGTCACAACGCCGGTCACACGCTCGTGATCGGCGGCCGCAAGACCGTCTTGCACCTGATCCCGTCGGGCATCCTCCATCCGGAGGTGACCTGCTACATCGGCAACGGCGTCGTGCTCTCGCCGCATGCGCTGCTGGCGGAGATGGACGAGCTCGGCGCGGCCGGGGTCGACCTCGCCGGGCGCGTGCGCATCTCCGAGGCCTGCCCGCTGATTCTCCCCTACCACGTCGCCCTCGACCTCGCGCGGGAAGCGGCGAAGGGCGCCGCCAAGATCGGAACGACCGGCCGCGGGATCGGGCCCGCGTACGAGGACAAGGTCGCGCGGCGCGCGCTCCGGCTCCAGGACCTGCTCGCACCCGCCCGCTTCGCGGCGCAGCTCGAGGAGCTGCTCGATTTCCACAACTTCGTGCTCACCCGCCGCCTCGGCGCGGCGCCGGTCGACTTCGCGCGCACGCGCGACGAGGCGCTCGCCATGGCGCCGCGGCTCGCGCCGCTCGTCACCGACGTACCGCGCGCGCTGTACGAGGCGCACCGGGCGGGGCGCAACCTCCTGTTCGAGGGTGCGCAGGGCAGCCTCCTCGACGTCGACCACGGCACCTATCCGTACGTCACTTCGAGCAACTGCGTCGCGGGCGCCGCCGCGGCCGGCGCGGGCGTCGGGCCGCAGATGCTCCACTACGTCCTCGGGATCACCAAGGCCTACACCACGCGCGTGGGCTCCGGTCCGTTCCCGACCGAGCTCGAGGACGGCACCGGCGAGCGGCTGCGCGCGCGCGGCAACGAGTTCGGCGCGACGACCGGGCGGCCGCGCCGCTGCGGGTGGTTCGACGCCGCGGCGCTGAAGCGCTCGATCCAGGTGAACGGCGTCTCCGGGCTGTGCGTCACCAAGCTCGACGTGCTCGACGGCATGGACGAGCTGAAGGTGTGCGTCGGCTATCGCATCGAGGGGCAATTCAGCGATCTCCTGCCCGCGGGGGCCGAGGACACCGCGCGCTGCGAACCGGTCTACGAGGACCTGCCGGGCTGGAGCGAGAGCACCGTCGGGGTCCAGCGGCTGGAGGCGCTGCCGCGCAATGCGCGCGCCTACCTCGACCGCATCGAGGCGATCTGCGGCGTGGCGATCGACATCATCTCAACCGGGCCGGATCGCGCGGAGACGATCGTCCGGCGCCATCCGTTCCACTGAAAGCGCTGAGCGGGCGAGGACGATGCCAGGAGACCTGTACGTCAGCTGGTCCGACTACCACCGGTCGATCGAGCGGCTCGCCGCGCAGGTGCACGACTCGGGCTGGCGGTTCAACCAGATCGTGTGCATCGCGCGCGGAGGCCTGCGGGTGGGCGACGTCATGTCGCGCATCTTCAAGCTGCCGCTCGCGATCATCTTCACCAGCTCCTACTCGGGCGAGGCAGGGATGCAGCGCGGCAGCCTCACCGTGTCCAAGCACATGTCGATGACCACCGACGGCATCGGCGAGCGCGTGCTGCTGGTCGACGACCTGGTCGACTCGGGCGTGACGCTCGACGTCGTCAAGCGGCACATCGTGGAAGGCTTCCCGGGAGTGAGGGAGATCCGCACCGCGGTGCTCTGGTACAAGCAGTGCTCGAAATACAAGCCCGACTACTTCGTCGAGTACCTCGCGGAGAACCCCTGGATCCACCAGCCGTTCGAGCCCTACGACCTGATGAGCGCGGACGACCTACTCAAGCGGACCGCTTGAGCGCGCGGGGAGCGGACACCGGGGCCGCGCCGGGACTACGGCGCGCAGGAGTCGAAAACCGGTGGTGCCGAGGAAGGGACTCGAACCCCCACAGTGTTGCCACCGCTAGGACCTGAACCTAGTGCGTCTACCAATTCCGCCACCTCGGCACGCGGCGCGCATTCTAATTGAATCGCAGGCGCCCTTCAATGAACACGCGACGTAGAGCGCGCGCCGCGCCGCGCGCGACCGAGCGGACGGGCCGGCGCGGCGCCGATCCGTTCGCCGCGCGCGAGGCGAGCCGCTACGCCGCGCCGCTGCCGAGCAGGGAATTCGTCCTGCAGACGCTCGAGGCCGAGGCGGTGCCGCTCGACGAGCGCGCGCTCAACCGCCTGCTCGGGGTGAAGCGGAGCGAGGCGCAGGCCTTCGCGCGCCGCCTCGCGGCGATGGAGCGCGACGGCCAGGTCCTGCGCAACCGCAAAGGCGCGATCCTCGTCGCCCGGAAGGTCGACGTCGTGCGCGGCCGCGTCGAGGCGCACCCCGACGGCTACGGGTTCCTCGTGCCCGACGACGGTGCGGACGATCTCTATCTCCCGCCGGCCGAGATGAAGCAGGTGCTGCACGGCGACCGGGTGCTCGCCCAGCCCGCCGGCTACGACCGGCGCGGGCGCCGCGAGGCGCGGATCGTGGAGGTGGTGGAGCGCGCACGCGCGCGCATCGTCGGGCGCCTGCACATCGAGCGCGGCGTGGCTTTCGTCGCCGCCGCCGACCGGCGCATCCAGCACGACCTGCTGATCGAGCCCGGCGCGACCGGCGGCGCGCGGGCGGGCGAGATCGTCACCGCGCAGATCGTGATCCAGCCGGGCGCGCACACGCAGCCGATCGGACGCGTCGTCGAGGTGCTCGGCGCGCACGACGATCCGGGCATGGAGATCGAGATCGCGCTGCGCAAGCACGACCTGCCGTTCGAGTTTCCGCCGGAAGCGGCGCGGCTCGCCGCGCGTCTCCCGCGCTCGGTTCGCGCCGCCGACGCGGCGGGGCGCGCCGACCTGCGCGCGATGCCGTTCGTGACCATCGACGGGGAGAGCGCCAGGGACTTCGACGACGCGGTGTTCTGCGAGCGCGCGGGCCGCGGCTTCCGGCTGCGCGTCGCGATCGCCGACGTCAGCCATTACGTGCGGCCGGACGATGCGCTCGACCGGGAGGCGCGCCAGCGCGGCAACTCGGTGTACTTCCCGCGCCGCGTGATCCCGATGCTGCCGGAGAAGCTCTCGAACGGCCTGTGCTCGCTCAACCCGGGCGAGGACCGCCTGGCGATGGTGTGCGACATGAGCATCTCGGCGCGCGGCGAGATCGGGCGTTATGCGTTCCACGCCGCGGTCATCCGCTCGCACGCGCGCCTCACCTACACCCAGGTCGCCGGCGCGCTCTACGACAAGCCCGCGGGCGCGGCCGGCGCGGCCGCGCCGTACCTCGACCAGCTGCGGAAGCTGGATCAGGTGTTCCGTGCGCTGCTCGCGGCGCGCGAGCGGCGCGGCGCGATCGACTTCGAGACGGTCGAGACGGCGATGGAGTTCGACGCGCGCGGCAAGATCGCGCGCATCCTGCCGGCGCCGCGCAACGACGCGCACCGGCTGATCGAGGAGTGCATGCTGGCGGCGAACGTGTGCGCCTCCGATTTTCTCGGGCAGCGCGGGCACCGGGCGCTGTACCGCATCCACGAGGGGCCGACGCCGGAGAAGCTGGAGGCGCTGCGCGAGTTCCTGAAGAGCTTCGGCCTGCACCTCGGCGGAGGCGACGAGCCGCACGCACGGGAGTACGCGCAGCTGCTCGCGCGGGTGAAGAACCGCCCGGACGTGCAGCTCCTGCAGACCGTGCTGCTGCGCTCCCTGCGGCAGGCTGCGTACAGCCCGGACAACGTGGGCCACTTCGGGCTCGCCTACGAGGCCTACACGCATTTCACCTCGCCCATCCGGCGCTATCCGGACCTCGTGATCCACCGCGCGATCAAGGCGGCGCTCGCCGGGCGCGCCTATGCGCCCGGCGACTGGCACGAGCTCGGCCAGCACTGCTCCATGACCGAGCGGCGCGCCGACGAGGCGACCCGCGACGTGGAGACCTGGCTCAAGTGCTACTACATGCGCGATCGCGTCGGCGATGAGTTCGAGGGCAGCATCAGCGCGGTCACCGGCTTCGGCATCTTCGTGGCGCTGGACGAGGTGTACGTGGAGGGGCTGGCGCACGTCTCCGAGCTCGGCGCCGACTACTTCCGCTTCGACGCCGTCCGGCACCTGCTGCGCGGCGAGCGCAGCGGCAGGACCTTCCGCCTCGCCGACCGGGTGCGGGTGCGCATCGTGCGGGTCGATCTCGAGCTCGGCCGCATCGACTTCGTGCCCGCATGACCGCGGCGCGCGTCCTCATCGGCTTCCACGCGGTGCTCGCCCGGCTGCGCGCGGACGCGGCTTCGGTCGCCGAGATCCTGGTGGACGAGTCCCGGCACGACGCCCGGCTCGCCGACGTGGTGCGCGTGGCCGAAGCGGCCGGCGTGCGGGTCCTGCGCGTCCCGGGAAAGCGGCTCGACGGTTTCTACGGCGGCGGTCGCCACCAGGGCATCGTCGCGCGCGTGCACGCGCGCGCGGAGCAGGCCACGCTCGACGCGCTGCTCGACGCGCTGGCGGAGCCCGCGCTCCTGCTCGTGCTGGACGGCGTCACCGATCCGCACAACCTCGGCGCCTGCCTGCGCGTGGCCGACGCCGCCGGGGCGCACGCGGTCGTCGTGCCGAAGGACCGCAGCGCGGGGCTCACGCCGGTGGCGACGAAGGTCGCGAGCGGGGCGGCGGAGAGCGTCGCGTTCGTCGCGGTCACCAACCTGGCCCGCACGCTGGACGCGCTGAAGGCGCGCGGGGTGTGGGTCGTGGGGGCGGTCGAGGACGCGGCCGACGACCTCTACGGCGCGGACCTGCCGGGGGCGATCGCGTGGGTCCTCGGGTCGGAGGGGGAGGGCTTGCGGCGCCTGACGCGCGAGCGCTGCGATCTGCTCGTCCGCATCCCGATGCACGGCCACGTGGAGAGCCTGAACGTGTCGGTGGCCGCGGGGCTGTGCCTGTTCGAGTCGCGCCGCAGGCGCGGCGCGGGGCTCGGCCCGTGATCCGGCTTGCCCGGCGCGGCGGCGGTTCGCTATAATCCGCGGCTCCCCGGGCGCCTGCCCGGGCTTCCTCGCCTCACCGGATGCGCATGCCGGGAGGCGCACCTCGGAGCGAGCGCGCTCCGACCATCCACGAGGAGACCGCATGCGGCATTACGAAGTCGTGTTCATCGTCCATCCGGACCAGAGCGAGCAGGTGCCCGCCATGGTCGAGCGCTACCGCAACGCGGTGGGCGCGCGCCAGGGCAAGGTGCACCGTCTCGAGGACTGGGGCCGCCGCCAGCTCGCCTACCCGATCCAGAAGGTGCACAAGGCGCACTACGTCCTCATGAACATCGAGTGCGACAACGAGACCCTGAGCGAGCTGGAGCATTCGTTCAAGTTCAACGACGCGGTGCTGCGGCACCTCATCGTCAAGATGAAGGCCCCGGTCACGGCGCCCTCGCCCATGATGAAAGAGGAGAAGTCGAAGTCGCTGCTCGGCGAGGCGGGCGGCGGCAAGGAAGCGCGCGCCGCGGACGCCCGGCCCGCGGAGGCGCGGGCCTGAGCGCGCCCGGACCGGCGCCGGGCAACCGGCTGGTCCTCGCCGGCCGGCTCGCCGCACGCGACGCGCTCCGCTACACCCCGGCGGGCGTCCCCATCGTGAGCTTCCAGGTGGCGCACGCCTCGCGGCAGGACGAAGCGGGGGCGGTGCGCGACGTGGAGATGGAAATCGCCTGCGTGGCGGTCGAGTCGGTCGCGCGCGTGATCGCGGCGGCGCCGCTCGGGGCCGGGGTCCGGACCGAGGGCTTCCTCGCCCGCAAGGGCAAGTCGAGCCGCCAGCTCGTGCTGCACGTGACCGGGCTGGAATTCACGCAGGAATCGGAACAAGCACAGGACACGCAAGGAGATCGAGATGCCTCCACCCAGCAGAGGACGTAGCGGCGGCCGCGGCAAGGGCAAGAAGGACGCCCGCGGGCGCGAGCGCGGCGGATCGCGCCAGCTGTTCAAGCGGCGCAAGTTCTGCCGCTTCACCGCGGAGAAGATCGCGTGGATCGACTACAAGGACGTCGATCTGCTCAAGGATTTCATCGGCGAGAACGGGAAGATCATCCCGGCCCGCATCACCGGGACGAAGGCCGGCTATCAGCGCCAGCTGTCGGATGCGATCAAGCGCGCCCGCTTCCTCGCGCTGCTGCCGTACACCGACCTCCACGGAGGGCGCTAGGCCATGCAGGTCATCCTTCTCGAGAAGGTGGTGAACCTGGGCGGACTGGGCGACGTCGTCAAGGTGAAGGACGGCTTTGCGCGCAACTTCCTGATCCCGCAGGGCAAGGCGAAGCGCGCGACGCCCGAGAACCTGAAGGAGTTCGAGGCGCGCCGCGCCGACCTGGAGAAGGCGCAGGCCGCGGCACTCGCCGGCGCGCAGGAGCGCGGCGCGAAGCTCGACGGCCTGACCGTGCAGGTCACCCGCAAGGCGGGCGTCGACGGGCGGCTCTTCGGCTCGGTCACGACCTACGACATCGTCGAGGCGCTGCAGGGGCTCGGCCACGAGGTCGAGCGCGCCGCAGTCCGGCTGCCGCAGGGGCCCCTCAAGGCGATCGGCGACTACGACGTCGCCGTCGCCCTGCACGGCGACGTCGTGGTGCACGTCAAGGTGTCGGTGCTCGGGGAATCCTGAGCCGCCCGCGCCGCGGGCAGCCGCTCCCGGGGAGGCGCGGGCAACGGCGCCCGCGCGCGCGCAGGGTAGAATTTTCCGCCATGGCGCAGCCCGTCATCCAGAGCCCGCCGTCGGCCGCCGCCGACGCCCAGCTCGTCAGCCTGAAGGTCCCGCCGCATTCGATCGAGGCGGAGCAGTCGGTGCTCGGCGGCCTGCTGCTCGACAACGGCGCGTGGGACCGCATCGGCGACGCGATCGCGGTGGAGGATTTCTACCGCGACGACCACCGGCGCATCTTCCGGCACCTCGCGAAACTGATCGAGCAGGGCCGGCCGGCCGACGTGGTCACCGTCGCCGAGTCGATCGAGTCGAGCGAGGACAAGGACCGCGCGGGCGGGCTCGCGTACCTCGCGAGCCTCGCGCAGAACACCCCGTCGGCGCACAACATCCGCCGCTACGCCGAGATCGTGCGCGAGCGCGCGGTGATGCGCCAGCTGGTGACGGTCGGCAACGAGATCGCCGACAGCGCGTTCAACCCGGCAGGCAAGGAGGTGGGGCAGCTGCTCGACGAGGCCGAGGCGCGCGTCTTCCAGATCGCGGAGACGCGCGCCCGCGCCGGCGGCGGCTTCCACGACATCCATCAGCTGCTCTCGCAGGTGATGGAACGGGTCGACTTTCTCTACAGCCGCGACGACCCGAGCGACGTGACCGGCGTCCCGACCGGGTACCGCGACCTCGACTCGATGACCTCGGGCCTGCAGGAGGGCGACCTCGTGATCGTGGCCGGGCGGCCGAGCATGGGCAAGACGGCGTTCGCGCTCAACATCGGCGAGCACGTCGCGGTGCGCGAGAAGCGGCCGGTGGCGGTGTTCAGCATGGAGATGTCGGGCACGCAGCTCGCCGCGCGCATGCTCGGGTCGATCGCGCGCATCGACCAGCACAAGCTGCGCACCGGGCGGCTCTCGGACGAGGACTGGAACAGGCTCGCCGACGGGCTCGGCAAGCTGCACGACGCCCCGATCCACATCGACGAGACCGGCGCCCTCAACCCGCTCGAGCTGCGCTCGCGTGCGCGCCGGCTCGCGCGGCAGTACGGGAAGCTCGGCCTGATCGTGGTCGACTACCTGCAGCTGATGGTGGCCGACGGCCGGCGCGAGGAGAACCGCGCCACCGAGCTCTCCGAGATCTCGCGCTCGCTCAAGGCGCTGGCGAAGGAGCTCTCGGTGCCGGTGATCGCGCTGTCGCAGCTCAACCGCAGCGTCGAGTCGCGCAACGACAAGCGCCCGATGATGTCGGACCTGCGCGAGTCGGGCGCGCTCGAGCAGGACGCGGACGTGATCTTCTTCATCTATCGCGACGAGGTCTACAACCGCGACAGCGCCGAGAAGGGCAAGGCGGAGATCATCGTCGGCAAGCAGCGCAACGGGCCGATCGGCACGGTGAACCTCACCTTTCTCGGCCAGTACACCCGGTTCGAGAGCTACGCCGCCGCAGCGGGCTTCTAGGCGTGCTGGGCGCGCGCGCCGCCGGGCTCCTTGGCGGGCTCTCCGTGGCGGCCGCGGCGCACGCCGCGCCGGCGTGCACCGGCACGCTCTATCTCACGCTCACCCCGAGCAGCATGTCGCAGGCCGAGACCGTCGCGCGCATCCTCGCCCGGCACGACGTGCGCGCCACCTTCTTTCTCGCCAACGAGAAGACCTTCCGCGGCGACCGCGCGCTCGACCCGGCCTGGGGCGAGTACTGGCGTGCGCGCGCGGCCGAGGGGCACGCCTTCGGCTCGCACACCTGGCATCACGGGCGGTTTCGCGCCGACCTCGACGGCGGGCGGGTGAACTACGTCTACGGCGGGAAGTCGCACGTGCTCGACGCGGCCGGAGTCTGCGACGAGCTGAAGCGCGTCGATGCGCGCCTGCGCACGCTGACCGGCCGCGGTCTCGACCCGGTGTGGCAGGCGCCGGGCGGGCAACCGACGCCGAACGCGCTCGCCGCGGCCGCGGCGTGCGGCTACGAGCACGTGCGCTGGTCGGACGCCGGGGTGCTGGGGGACGAGCTTCCGTCGGACCGGTTTCCGAACCGCGTGCTCGTCGAACGGGCGCTCGAGCGCCTGCGCGACGGCGACGTGCTGACGCTCCACCTCGGGATCGAGTCGCGCAAGGAGCCCTTCGCGCCCGCGCTGGAGCCGCTGCTCGCGGGCCTGGAGGCGCGCGGCTTCTGCTTCGCGACGCTGCCGCGCCGCCCGGCTACAGCGCCTCGGCCGCGTGATCGGCGAGCCGCGAGCGCTCCCCGCGCTGCAGCGTCACGTGTCCCGAGTGCGACCAGCCCTTGAAGCGGTCGACGACGTAGGTCAGGCCCGAGCTGCCCTCGGTCAGGTAGGGGGTGTCGATCTGCGCGATGTTGCCGAGGCAGACCACCTTGGTGCCCGGTCCGGCGCGGGTGATCAGCGTCTTCATCTGCTTGGGCGTCAGGTTCTGCGCCTCGTCGATGATGAGGTACTTGTTGATGAAGGTGCGTCCGCGCATGAAGTTGAGCGACTTGATCTTGATGCGCGAGCGGATCAGGTCGCGCGTGGCGGCGCGGCCCCAGTCGCCGGCCTCGTCGTCGGTGTTGTTGAGGACGTCCAGGTTGTCCTCGAGCGCGCCCATCCACGGGCCCATCTTCTCCTCCTCGGTGCCGGGCAGGAAGCCGATGTCCTCGCCGACCGGCACGGTGACCCGGGTCATGATGATCTCGCTGTAGTGCTTCACCTCCAGGGTCTGCATCAGCCCGGCGGCCAGCGTGAGCAGCGTCTTGCCGGTGCCGGCCTGGCCGAGCAGCGTCACGAAGTCGACGTCGGGGTTCATGAGGAGGTTGAGCGCGAAGTTCTGCTCGCGGTTGCGCGCGGTGATGCCCCAGACGGCGTTCTTCGCGTGGGTGTAGTCGCGCACCGTCTCCAGCACCGCGCTGCGGCCGTGCACCTCCTTCACCGCGGCGTGCAGCGGACGCTCTCCCTCCTGGTACACGAACTCGTTCAGCAAGAGCTCCTGGCACAGCGGTCCGCGCACGCGGTAGTAGGTGCGCCCGTCCTTCTTCCAGGACTCGACGTCCTTGCCGTGCTGGTCCCAGAAGTCGGGCGCGAGCTCGCGCGTCCCGGTGTAGAGGACGTCGGTGTCCTCGAGCACCTTGTCGTTGTAGTAGTCCTCCGCGGCGAGCCCGAGCGCATGCGCCTTGATGCGCATGTTGATGTCCTTCGACACCAGGATCACCTCGCGCGCGCCCTCGCGCTCGGCGAGCGCCATCACCACGCCGAGGATCTGGTTGTCCGCCTTGCCGGTGGCGAGGCTCGCCGGCAGGCGCCCGTTCAGCACCTCGGTCTGCAGGTAGAGCCGTCCGGTCGCGGTGTCCGCGTCGTGGCGGGCGAGCGCGATGCCGGCCTCGATCCGGCCGGTGGCGCGGCTCACGATGTCGTCGAGGAAGCGGCTCGCCTGGCGCGCGTTGCGGGCGACCTCGGACAGCCCCTTCTTGTGGTTGTCGAGCTCCTCCAGCGTCTGCATCGGCAGGAACACGTCGTGCTCCTCGAAGCGGAAGAGGCTGGTCGGATCGTGCATCAGCACGTTGGTGTCGAGGACGAAGAGCTTGGTGGCGAGCGCCCGCGCCCGTACGCGCGGCTTTCTCGCGCCCGCGCGCCGCGCGCCCGCGGCGTCGTCGTCGCGCAGGTGGGGCTCAGAGTGTCTTGACAAAGTCGAGTACCTCCCTGGCGTGGCCGGGAACCTTCACGCCGCGCCACTCGCGGCGCACGACGCGCCGCGCGTCGAGGACGAACGTCGAGCGCTCGATGCCGCGCACCTGCTTGCCGTACATGTTCTTCATTTTCATGACGCCGAACTGCTGGCACACCGCCTCGTCCGCGTCGGACAGCAGCTCGAACGGGAACCCCATCTTGGCCTTGAAGCTCTCGTGCGACTTCAGGGTGTCGCGCGAGACGCCGTAGACCTCGGCGCCGGCCTTGCGAAACTCCCGGTGCAGCTCCTTGAACTGCAGGCCCTCGGTCGTGCAGCCGGGGGTGTTGTCCTTCGGATAGAAGTACAGCACGAGCACGCGCGCGGCGGACTGCGAGAGCCGGAAGGTGCCGCCGCCGGTGGCGGGGAGGGAGAAGTCCTGTACGGCGTCGTTCGGCATTGCGCTTGCGGCCCGCAAAGCGCGCGCGCTGCCGCGCGTCGCGGGGTCTTGCGGCATTCTCGGGCGGATCGCCGGAACGCGCAACCCCGTCGCCGGCGCCGCGCGGTCAGGCGAGGAACGGATCGCCCTGGGCCGCGCACGGGCCGGCGTGCGCGGCGGCCCCGCGCAGCAGGACGACGTGCCGCGGCAGGCGCGCCGGCTCCAGGGTCTCGAAGATGGCGCGCAGCGCGACGACTTCGCGGTTCTCGCCGCGCCAGGCCGCGAGCAGGCGCTCGAACGCGGGCGCGAACGAGGTCGCGCCGAGCTCGGCGCGCAGGGCGAAGACCAGGTCCTCGCCGGGCCGGGCCGCGCTCGCCGCGAGCACCGGGGCGTGCGCGTCATCCTGGCGCGCCTGCGCGGCGGCCTGGCCGGTCGCGTGACCCTGGGCCTGCCGCCCAGCGTGGCGCGCGCCCTGGCGGTACCGCTGGTGCAGGCCTTCGGCCGGCAGTTGCCCGAAGCCCAGCTGTCGATCACCGAGGCGCTGTCGGCCAGCATGCAGGAGCAACTGGCCAGCGGGCGGCTGGACATCGCCGTGCTCTATAACGCCCAGCCGGTGCCCGGGCTGGACATCGCGCCGCTGGCGCGCGACGAGCTGCTGCTGGTGCAGCACGCCGGCGCCCGCGCCGACGCCGCTCCTGCCACGCTGCGCGACCTTGCGCAGCTGCCCCTGGTCATCCCCAGCCGGCCCAACGCCATCCGCATGCACGTCGAGACGCAGATGGCCGCGGCCGGCTGCACGCCGCAGGTGGCGCTGGAGATCGATGGCGTGGCCACCATCCTGGCGCTGGTCGAAGGCGGCGCCGGCGGCGCCATCCTGTCGCGCCACGCCCTGGCCGGCACCGCGCACCCCGAGGCCTTTGCGCTGCGCCGCATCGCGACGCCGGACGGCCAGCCGCTGCAGATCCCGCTCTACACCGCCCTCAGCGCCCTGCGCCCGGCCAGCGCCACCCGCCAGGCGGCGCTGACGCTGCTGCGCGCCCAGGCGCTGACGCATCTGGGCAGCTTCTGAAATACTACCAAAACTATAGCTGCTTGCGCAGTATTGGTGCGCCTTTAATCCCGGTTTGATCTGGAACGCCGGCGATCCGGCGGGGCTCAGCGCTGAGGGCAGTCGACGGCCAGGCGGATCTCGTCTTCGCCTACCTTTCGGCGCAGCCGGCCCTTGCCTTCGTAGCGCGAGGCGCTCATGGTGAGCACGAAGCCGCCTTCGGTGAGCACGATCTGCTCACGCCGGGTGTTGCCGAAGTTGTGGTCCTGACCTGCCAGGTAGAGCATGAACATGGCCTCCTGACCGCTGAACGAGACCGTCACCGCCACGCCGTCGCCGTTGCGGTCCTGGGCGTATTCGTGCGTCGGCGGGTCGGACTGCGCGTAGAACCAGTTGCCCCGCTGCCCCGCCAGCCTGGGGCGCTCGCAGATCACCGGCACATCGATGGCATGCCCGGCAAAGCTGCCGTGCACGCGGCCCTGGTAGCCGTGGGCGGCCTGTGCGTGGCCGGCCAGCAGCAGCGCGGCCACCAGGCCGACAGATCGCAAGGGCATGGTCGGGGTCCTCTCTTGTAAGGCGCAGGCGATGCGCGCGAGTGTAGCGGGCGCAGCCGCACGCCCGGCCCGGCGCGCCCGCCGGCCCGGTCAGCCATGGTTCGGGCGCGGGCGGAACTTTGCCCTTAGCACTCCCTCCAATCGAGTGCTAAAATACTTGAGCCACACGAAAGGACATTCGACGATGACCCAGAAGGTATCCAGCCCCAGCAGCAACGCCGGCGCATAGGAATTTCAAACGGCCTCTGGCCTGCCTCTGGCCTCTGGAAAGCCCGACTGATGCATGGGTGGCCGGCCGATACCGGCCTGGATGGCTTGGAACTGACGGCTGCGACATCGTCTTGTCGTGATTCGGCCTGGCCCCTGACGGATCGCTCGGGGCTCGCTGGGCCTTGGTATCAGGGTTGACCCTGAGTCCGTGGGCATCGCCCCGGCATGCGGCGCAGCGCCATCCTGGCTGCCGCTGGCAGGGCAGCCTGAGGGCCTGGGGCGAGGTGTTTGTGACGGCCGGCGCGGCTCAGGCAGCTTCAGTCTTGCCCTGCCTCGCGCGCCCGTCCCCGGGGTGGCGGCTGCGGATCCAGCCCCAGATGGCTGAGGATCTTCTCGACGACCGCTCGCTCCAGGATGGCCGCGATGATCTTCAGTTCCCCGGCGCCGCAGTTCGGGCAGTGCTGCATGTCGATGTCGAACACGCGCTTGAGCAGCCGCGCCCAGCTGATGTGGTGCGGCCGGACCTGGACGGTCTGGACTTCGCACTCGGCGGCGGCGGCCTCGGTTGCCACCTGTGCTTGCGCTGGCGGGCCTTGCGGCACCACCAGCGCCCGCAGCTTGGCGTTCGGCGCCAGCACGCCGTGGAACCTGATGAGGTGCAGCCGCGGCCGCGGCACCAGCGCCGCCAGCCGCTGCATGAACTCCAGCGGGCTCAAGACCAGATGCGTCGTGCCGTCGCGCCACGGTGTCTTCAGCTTCAGCTCGACCTGCCCGGCGGCATTGACCTGCACCCGTTCGTCGGAAAGCGCCGGCCGGGTGATGTAGCGGCACAGCTGCTCCAGCCGCTTGCGGTCATGGGCTTCGACCCGCACCGCGGCGTGCAGGCTGAATCCGTCGATGTCGGCGCACAGCGGCTGGCGGGCCGAGTCCTCGCGCGGCATCGCGCCTCTCAGGGTCAGCACCTTCTGCCCGGCGCGCGGCCCGAAGGCGATTCGGTAGGTGATGGCCGCGGCCTGCAGCGGCCGCAGCGTGCGCGCCTCCTCGCCGTCGGCATCCGGCTCGGCCAGGTAGGTCTGGCCCATGTCTTCGACCAGCACGCCCCGGCGCGTGAGCATCTTCATCAGCCGGGCGATGACGGTCTGCAGCAGCGCGTGCAATTCGTCGTCGGTGGGCGCATCCGCCTCAATGAAGGCCGGCGAACCATCGGCGTCGCAGCAGTACACCCCGTCCAGTACCAGACAGTGCAGGTGGATGTTGAGGTTGGCGGCCGAGCCAAAGCGCTGGATCAGCGTGACGGCGCCGCCGTGACCTTCGTCAGCCTTGAGCCCCGCCTGCCGCAGCAGATGTCGCGTGACCACGCGCTGCACCACCTGCAGCACCGGCGTGACCAGTTCCGGCTGCGCGGCCAGCAGCACGCGCAGCGGGATCGGCAGCGACAGCACCCATTGCCGCACCGGCACGTGCGGGATGACGTGGTCGACCAGGTGCGCAGCGGTCTGCGACATGCGCCGGGCGCCGCAAGAGGGGCAGAATCCCCGGCGCTTGCAGCTGAAGGCCAGCAGCTTGTCGTGGCCGCACTCGCCGCAGCGTAGCCGCAGGAATCCATGCGCCAGGATGCCGCACTCGAGGAAGGCGTCGAACTCGTCCTTGATGAACCGCGGCAACTCGGCGTCCGTGCTGGCCTCGGTGTGGGCGATGAAGCTGGCCGCATGCTGCTGGACCAGGCGGTACAGCGTGGTCTGCTCCGGTCGGTGGCGTTCGTAGTGGAGCCGGCTGGCCAAGCCGGGTAAGGAACCGGGCTGGCGGGCGGCGTGCACGGCATGCAGAGGACTCGATGGGGACCTCTACCGTCCCAGCATCGCCCTGCACTCGCCATCGCCCTTCGGTCGGGCTTGTGGGTGCAAGAAGATGGCCCTCCACCGGGTGCAGCCGGTTGGGGTGGGCCAGCCCCGGCGGGAGTCCGTCGTTCACCTTAGTGCCGATATCCCCGTGCTTTTGAGGTCGTTCCTGGCCGACGCCATCGTCACATCGCTTCAGGATCCACGCTCCCCCTGGAGCGACGCATGTGGGAGATCTACGCCTACCAGAACGCCGACAGCCTGTTCGGCATCTTCAACGCTGCGGCAGCCATCCACGGCTCTGGCGACTACATGGCGGCGGTCGCCGCCGTGGCCTTCTGCGGGTTCATCGCGGCGCTGGTGGCCTACGCCTTCGCGCCCGAGAAGCTGCAGGGCTGGAAGTGGCTGGCCACGGTGCTGCTGGTGTTCTCCGTCCTCATCGTGCCGCGGGTGACCGTGGGCGTCGTCGACAAGACCGGCGGATCCGCCGTGAAGGTGGTGGCCAACGTCCCGTTCGGCGTGGCCTTTCTCGGCAGCGTCACCAGCACGGTCGGGCACACGCTCACGGGCCTGTTCGAGACGGCCTTCCAGGTCATCCCGGGCGTCGGCGCCCTGCCGAGCGAACTGAGCTACGAGAAGAACGGCCTGATGTTCGGCAACCGCCTCATCCGGGAGACAGGCGGCGTCGCCTTCCAGGATCCGAACTTCCGCACGGACCTGGTCAACTTCATCCACAACTGCACGATGTACGACCTGATCGACGGCACGGTCGATCCGGGCACGTTCTCGAGCTCGGACGACGTGTGGGCGCTGATGGCATCGCCCAACCCGGCCCGCTTCACGACCCTGACCAGCGCCGGCGGCTCGATCACCGTCGACACCTGCCCGAA
>JRYK01001017.1_pt1 | contig 16999 bp, 16 predicted proteins | sample 235381 | NCBI WGS metagenome assembly JRYK01 (sample SAMN03074220, study PRJNA261476) | activated sludge metagenome | biome: Wastewater Treatment Plant; feature: Wastewater; material: Activated sludge; isolation source: activated biomass of a wastewaster treatment plant treating hydrocarbon... ... | reverse complement strand
CTGACCGAGGACAGCGCACACGGGGAAGGGTTCCTCGCGCGGCTCAGCATGGACTGGGAGGCGGCGCTCGGTCCCGCACACGAAGCCGGCATAAGGGTGGTGAATATGAGGCTCGGGGTAGTGCTTTCAACGGAAGGCGGGGCGCTATCGAAGATGCTCACGCCGTTCGGGCTCGGTTTGGGAGGGAGGCTTGGAGGCGGCGCGCAATACTGGAGCTGGATCGCGATTGACGATGTGCTTTCGGCGATTTATCATTCACTCGTGTCAGGCGCGCTCAGGGGCCCTCTGAACTTCACGGCGCCCAATCCCGTGACGAATGCGGAGTTTACGGAAACGCTCGGCCGCGCTCTCGGGCGCCCGGCTTTCTTCCACGTTCCGGCGTTCGCGCTGCGGACCCTGTTCGGCGACATGGCGGATGAGGTGTTGCTCTCGAGTGCTCGGGCGCTGCCTTCGAAACTGCTCGGCTCGGGTTATGCGTTCCTTTATCCCGATCTCGAAAGCGCTTTAAATCATATGCTGCCCTGACGATATTGTACGACGAGGCTGAAGTTGGATAAACCTGAACCCAAACAATTCGGCGTGTTCGAGCTGCTCGAGAGTGACCTCGACCCCGACCCTTTCAAACAGTTCGGCGTCTGGTTCGATGCCGCGCAGGGCGCGGGCCTTGTGCACCCGGACGCATTCGCCCTCGCGACCGTGTCCGGGGACGGGAAACCTTCGGCGAGGATGCTCCTCTTAAAGGGCTTCGACGAGAGCGGTTTCGTCTTTTATACGAACTCGGAGAGCAGGAAAGGGGAGGAGCTCCACGGGAACGCGAACGCCGCCATATGCTTCTGGTGGGACAAGCTCGAGCGCCAGGTGCGTATAGAAGGAAAGGTGCACAAAGTCCCGGACGAGGAAGCCGACCTCTACTTTTCCACGAGACCCAGGGGGAGCCGCTTGGGAGCCTGGGCGTCACGGCAGAGCGGCGTGATCGAGAGCAGGGAGTACCTCGACAGGCAATACCACAAGTACGAGCTTGATTACGCAGACATGGATATACCAAGGCCCGGCTACTGGAATGGCTACAAGCTCTCGCCGACCTCGATCGAGTTCTGGCAGGGGAGGCCCAACCGGCTCCACGACCGTCTCAGGTACAGGAAGCGGAGGGACGGCGGCTGGATGATCGAGAGGCTCGCTCCCTGAGAGACCGGGAGCTTGACGAATATCGGGATTTTAGTTCGGGTTTAAGCCTTTTTTATACCCACGTATATGACCACTATCCCCATCATCAGCTCGACCGTTTTTGCGGTCCTGAACCCGGCTTCTTCCATCAGCTTTACGAAGCTCTCGCGCTGGGGGAACGCAGAAGTTGACTCCGACAGGTATCTGTATTCTGACCCTGTCCCGAAGAGCGAACCGACCAGCGGCAGAATGTTCCTGAAATAGAAGAGGTAAAGAGGGGCGAAGAGCCTGTTCTTCGGTATGGCGAATTCCATTATGCCCGCTTTCCCCCCCGGCTTCAGCACCCTTTCCATCTCGGAGAGCGACTTTAACGGGTCGGCGGTATTCCTTATGCCGAAGGCTATTGTCACGGCGTCGAAAGCGCCGTCCCTGAACGGAAGGTTCTCGGCACCGCACCGCGCAAGCGAGATACGATCCCCAAGACCGCTTGATGCTACCTTTCTCCGAGCGAGATCGATCATCCGGGCGCTCGGGTCGGCGCCTACCACCCTGCATCCCCCGCCGAGGCTCCTCACCGCCTCCATGGCCACCTCCCCCGTGCCCGTCGCGACATCGAGTACGCTCAGGGAGCCCCTGATCTCACCCGAAAGGCGCTTTCTCCAGCGTCTGTCCATACCGAAGCTGAAGAAGGTATTGAGGGCGTCGTAGCGCCCGGCGACTCTATTGAATAGACCGACTGTATCAGGCATCTGTTGGCGGGGTTCCCGGTTCAAGGAATATTTGCGGCGAATCTGCCGCTTGTCTGCGTCGAGCGGGCCTGAGGCAGGGCGCTTATGATCTCTTTCATGTGCTCGGATTTGTTAAGCACATAGAAGTGTATCCCCGGCGCTCCGCGTTCGATGAGCTCTTTTGACTGCTCGACGCACTGCGCTATGCCTATGGAGCGGGCTTTCTCATCGTCGTCGCTGCAGGCTTCGAGCTTCTTCTTCAGGCCAGGCGGTATTGTCGCTCCGCACATGGAGGTCATTCTCTCTATTTGTCTCACGGAGAGTATAGGCATCAGCCCCGGAACGATCGGAGTCTTTATACCGTGGGCCCTCGCCCTGTCAACGAAATCGAAGTAGAGGGCGTTGTCGAAAAAGAGCTGCGTGATTACGATGTCCGCGCCGGCATCGACTTTCAGCTTGAGGTTCCTGATGTCCGTTTCCATATCGGGCGCTTCGGCATGCTTCTCGGGATAACCACCCACGGCTATCCCGAAATACCTCCGTTTAAGTGTCGTCTCCTCGAACCGCCGTATGTGTCTCACGAGGTCTGAGCCGTACTTATAACCGTCCGGGTGCCCGGCTGATTCGGCGCCGTCCGAAGGGACGTCTCCCCGTATGGCGACTATGTTTTCTATCCCTGCGTCGTGTATGCGGCTCAGCATAGCGTCGAGCCCTTCCTTCGACGCCCCGACGCACGTGAGGTGACACGCAGTCTCCACGCCGAACCTTTTTTTTATGAGAGACGCGATCTCGAGGGTCCTCTCCCTCGTCGAACCCATCGCTCCGTAGGTCACCGTTATGAAATCAGGTCCGAGGGCCGCTAAATCTTTAAGAACCTTCTCGAGGTTCTTCATTCCTCCCTCGGTCTTGGGCGGAAAAATTTCAAAAGAGATTACAGGCCGTTTCTCTCCACATTTAAAGTATTCCGGCAAACGCATTATTGACCCTGTCCCGAATTTAACCCGTTAATTCTTTCACCTCGTNNGCGGCGTGCGGGGGCGGCGGGTCTTCCTCCGATTCGCCGGGTTCTCCGCTGAAAGTCACGGTCGTAAACCTGGCCTGTCCCTCTTACGCTCTGCCCGCCAGGACATCTGCGTCTTCGGCTCAAATCGCGGAAGCGGACAGGATAAAGAGCGTCTGCAAGGTCGTGCTTACCTGGTGGTATGCCCTTCCTTCCCAGACGTGGTGTCCCTACCTGAGGCATAACTCTTCGGTCGAGTATTGCGGCCCCTACGATAACTGGGGTTTTATAAGCAACGTTGACGACCACGGTGATTTCAACCTGGGCGGAGACATCTACCACGATTTCATACTGCCGGATCATTCCGACTGGATCTTGCGGGACGCCGGCGGAGGCGTCGTCACCAATAATTTCATTTCAAACGAGGCCGCGCCCGATCACGGGAATATGGGTTTTGTCGACTTCTACTTTAACTTCTTCCTCGAGGTCCCTCACTCGATCGCCGGCGGGAGATGGCAAGGAACGTATAAGGAGCGCTCCTGGAACCTCAGGTTCCTCGATAACTACATCGTTTATCTGCCCGCGGCGTGGAGCTCTCCGCCCGTGAACCCGGATACAGGCTCGGCTCTCTCCCGCGAGGATAGAGAGCGGGATATTCTGGAGGCAACGAAACGGTTGAGACAGAGGGCCGATAACGAAGCCGGAGGGCTCAGATATATCGCGAATGTCTGGAACGACGTTGAAGCCTCGTATCTGGACAGAGATATTTACCCCGAGCTCATGCAGTACGTTGATTATGCGCTGTTCGAGGCATGGACGACCGATCTGCAGGGTGTGCCTGTCCCGGAAGAGGTATGGCTCCGGAGAGTGACGGCCGCCCAGGATATGGTCGAGAACAGGAGGGCGGAGCCCGTGGTTCAGGTGGGCGTCGGCGATTTCTGGTACGCCCTGTCATCGCTCCTTCTCGTAAGCGATAGGGGCAAAGGCATGATCTGGTCTAATAAGATGTACTCGGACGCCCTGATCCGGCAGTTGAGCGCGATCGACCTGGGAGAGCCCCTGGATCTCTTTTCTTTCGTCGATAACACCTATCAAAGGGATTGGGAGAAGGGGAAAGTGATCGTTAATCCTTCAGACGATGCTACCGTCGAGATTACTCTCGACCAGAGCTATCAGGATGCCGCGACCGGGGAGACGGTGACGGCCGTTACGCTGCCCCCGAAATCCGGCAAGATTCTGCTCATTCCCTGAAATCCATATCCGTCTTTTTTAACTTTCTCTTCCCGCCGTGAGCGGGTGATGTTTGACATCATATTCCCGTCCACTATATTTGAATGTGATTTTGCAGCCGATGCTTTCGGCCGGCCTTGAACGGAGCGCCTGATGCGGGAAAGGAATGTTAAATCTGTCGTCGGATTGCTTACCCTTGTGTTCGTCGCCCTGCTCTCGGGCTGTCAGCAGGTGAAGGAGATACCCGATGATATACCGGAGCAGCTTCCGAACCCCGTGAGAGACTTCACCGAAAAGGACGACTACATAATCGGGCTCAACTGGTATAAGCAGTGGAACTACGGGATTGCCGCCAAATACTGGAAGCCACTCGCAGCGGAGGGTGACTGCGATGCCCTGTACGCTCTCGGGCTTTTGTATTTCGAGGGCCTCGGCGTCGGTCGGAGTTATGATAAAGCTATAGAGCTCTGGACGCGCTCGGCCGGCCATGGGCAGGCTCAGGCCCAGATCAGTCTCGGCGTCGTGTATGCGAGGCTCGACCTTCCCTATACCTCCCTCGATTGCACCAGGGGATGCGGGACGGAAAAGGAGCTGCCCGAGGCCTATAAATGGTTTGGCATCGCGCGGCAGATAGGCTCCCCGCGGGAGAAACAGATCGCGGAAGATTCACTCAACAAAATAATTCCCGAAATGACGCCTGAGGAAGTAGGGAAAGGGGATTCGCTCGTCAACGGCTGGAAGCCCGACCCCTCCCGCTGCGGCACGAGGGGATACTTTATAGTGGCTCCCTAGATGCGCGCTCTTTCGCCCGGCTTGTACTAAAACATTTTCCGGATCCGGCCTGAATTTCACTTATTTTTATATCCGTTCTTGACATGGAAATATACTCTGGTAATATTGATATTGATATTCAATATTAATATTGTCCGCTTTGATAGAAGCGGAAAACATCAGCTGCTTGAATGATTGAATAAATTTAATGGAGGCTGTCGATGGGTTTTTTATGCGATTCCGATAAACCGCTTATGCTTTCGTCGTCGAACATCGGCAATATTTCCAAATGCGGGTGCTGTAATTTCTATCACCTGTGCATCGGGAATATTACCCTGAGACTCGAGCATAAATACATGCTTACCCTCACACAGATGATAATCGAGGCCCTCGAGGTCAATTCGGCGGCTGAGAAGGGGTTTGGCGGGCAGTTGCGCAATCAGGCTTAGCCGATCCGTTTGAAGTGAATGCTATACTCCCGGGAGAAGGGCGGCCCCAAGAATTAATAGTCCTATTACCTTAGCTAGCCGCCCTTCTTCTTCCTTTCAGAGACTTTTCTATTACCTCGAATAACGTGACCTCTGTGATTATTTCCATTCCTTCCTGGTTTGGGAAATTTAGTCCCCGAGATCGGCCCTTAAGTTACATCCGGGTGTTTTACGCTTTATATACGCGGCATCGCCACGAAATAGAAATGAACATGAATTTCATAGTCTTGACAAAGCATCTGGCTGGGGTATGTTGAATTTGATAACGATGTTCAGTACTAAAGACGGAGGTGTGGGAGAATGGGAGTTTTATGCAAGGACTATAGGGGCTTTTCGCGCCTGTTTTCAGTAATTCTTATTCTATTCCTGATTATTACATATGCTTCACCCGAAGCGTCCGCGGAAGATACCGATAGCGGACAGGCGCAGGGATCCAGGGATTCGGATGTATACAGTGCTATCAGGTCTCAAAAAAAGGAAGGCCCCGGAAATAATACCGTAGTCGCTCAGAAGAGCGGCGCCGCACAGAATCAGTCCCAGGACGAGAGGATTCAGGAGCTCGAGAACAAGCTCAAGAGCGTGAGCGATGAGCTCCAGCAGCTGAAGGCCCAGGGAATACCGGACGACAGACTCCAGGCCATCGAGGAGAAGCTGAGCGTTCTCGCGGAAGAGATAGATAATATCAAGCAGGTCTCTGTCGTTCCCGAGCCCACGTATGAGCAGATGTTCGGGGCGGGTCCGGCGGCCTCGAAGGTCTATCTGACGAACAAGGGGCTGTCGATAGGCGGATACGGCGAACTGCTCATGGGACAGACCGTTTTCGACGGCGACAACACGGTCGATACGCAGAGGGTCGTGCTCTATTTCGGGTATAAATTCACCGACAGGATAATCTTCAATTCAGAGATCGAGTTCGAGCACGCCTCTACCGGGGAAAACGTCGAGGGGAATCAGGGCGAGGTGTCGGTCGAGTTCGCGCTCCTCGATTTCCTCCTCGTTCCGGAATTCAATCTCCGCGGCGGACTCTTGCTTGCGCCGTTCGGTATATTGAACGAGGTGCACGAGCCCACGACCTTCTTCGCGGTTTTCAGAGACGGGACGGAAAGGTTCATTATCCCGACGACGTGGAGAGAGAACGGCATCGGCGCTTTCGGCGACTTTAATTTGAATAGGGCCGGCACCCTCAGCTACAAGGCTTATGTGATGAACAGCTTCGACGCGTCGGGCTTCACCGCTTCGAGCAACAGAGGAATCAGGTTCAACGGCACCGAGGCATTATTCAACGATGTTGCGTTCGTCGGCAGGGTCGAATACGAGCCTGTGCCTTACCTGACCGTAGCGGGCTCCGTATTCCTGGGCAATACAGGTCAGGACTCAACGGTTGACAATCCGACCTCTCCCTTCAACGGGCAGAAGATAAAGGGATTCTTCCAGATGTACGAAGGGGACATCCAGTTCCAGTACGCCGGGTTTGAGGGCAGGGCGCTCGGAGTGATTACCAGGCTGGACGACGCCGCGCTCATAAACGCGCTGAACGGTTTCGTCGGAAACGAATCCGTCGGCAACCAGCAGTGGGGCTACTATGTCGAAGGCGGATACAACGTCCTTTCCCTAGCCGATTTCACGAGTCAGTACTTCCAGTACCTGGCCCCGTTCGTCAGGTGGGACGCATTCGACACACAGGCCCATGTCCCCTCGGAGTTTGAGCGCGACCCGGCCAACAACAGGAAGGACCTGACCATAGGTATAAACTATAAACCCATTCCCCAGGTCGTAGTGAAAGCGGAGTATCAGTGGCTCGACGATAAGGCCAACGATGCCCAGAATCAGATCAATTTCGGCCTTGGATATGTGTTCTAAATCTGGTTTAATATACCTGCCGTGAGGGCGCGGTGGCTCTTGTTCGCCGCGTCCTCATTACGTTTATTCACTGAACAGCCGGACATGAAAACGTTATTCGTTTTTTTCCTTTTCCTCTTCGTCTTCTCCCACACGGCACAATCTAAAGTTTTCATGAACAGGGATGATGCGCTCAAGCTCGCTTTTCCCGGTGCGGACAGGATAGATAAGAAGGAGGCAATCCTCACGCAGAAGCAGGCGGAAGAAATTGAATCCCTTTCGAAGTCGAGGCTCTCCACGAAGCTCTATATCGTGTACGAAGGCTTTAAGGGGGATGAATTCCTGGGATATGCTATAATTGACACTCATTCTCTCAGGACCAAGACAGAAACAGTGATGTTCGTCATCAATAAGGACGGTACGCTCCGTCAGGCAGAGATACTAGCTTTTTTCGAACCGCCCGAATACATGCCGGGCGATAACTGGATTGCGCTTTTTTACGGGAAGAGCATCGGCGATCCCCTCAAGCCGGGTAAGGACATACCTAACATCACTGGTGCCACGATAACGTCCACGGCCCTTTCTCAGACGATGAGGCAGATTCTCGCTCTCGCGCGGGTCGTCCTCATAGGCGGTGAGGCCCAGGGGAAAACGGGGGAATAATTTGCGATTCTTCATCTCCCCCGATATAAGAAAGAATTCGCTGCTCAGGCTGATTATAGTTTTCACGGTGCTGTTCTTCGTATTCCTATGGCTGACTAACCTCCTCCTCTATCTCCAGATCGGGTTCAGCTACGATTCTGTAGTCGAGTATTACAGGGGCTCCGAAGCCAATTTCAGACCCCCGAAAAGCTACCTTGGTATGCTCGAAGAAGCTCACTTCCACTTCTTTTCCATGGCCGTGATACTCGTGACGCTCAATCACTTGATTCTCTTCACGGCTCTCGATAATTTATGGAAGCTGTTGCTGATCGTTTCTTCGTTCCTGTCCGCCCTGGGCGATATAGCGGGAGGGTGGCTGATAAGATACGTAAGCCCGTATTTCGCTTACCTGAAGATAACCTCTGTCATCGTCCTTCAGGTCTCGCTCGCCCTTCTGATGATTATCACCGTATGGTTTCTGTACAGCGCCGGAAAAAGATCCGGCCAGCAGTATATGCCGTAAACCGTCAACCGTTAACACCTTGCCGCCTGCGGGTCGTTATCCGCCGTGAATAATAAATAGTTTAAAAATTTTCAATTAAATACGCTAAATTGCGGCGACTGCTTCCTATGACTAATCTTGTCAGTTTGTAATATAATATGACAAAATATGGCAGGAAAATCTCGCGGTAACCAGATTTGTGACATTTTTGGGAGCTAAAGTTGTGTCAATGATTTCTATGGAGTTCCCACGCGTTTTTAATGCGGAGAATTAAGTTTTTGCTTATTGGTATAAAGATTGCATGTTATGTACACCGTGTAAAAAAAGTTAATAAAAAGAGTCCTAAACGACAAAGGCAAACCATCTGAAAAGGTGGGACGCAAAGCCTTCGACCTAAGTGCCCCGAGAGGGGCATAAGGTGGCCGGGTTACCGAAATAGGCTGAGTTGTTTTTAAGTATCTCGCCTAAAGATTAGTTACCTGCCTGCTTTATGCAGGGTCGAAAGAATTGCTTCCCTCCACAAGATGGATGAGCCTGCGAAAGGAGGCATCCAATGTGGAGTTCACTCAAATCAGGCAAACTGTGGATACTTTTTCTTGCTGCGTTTCTATTTCTTTACGAGCCGATACAATCGCAGGCGTTTTTTAGTCTTCGTCCTTCGTCCGGCGGTGGCGGGTCTTCCTCATCTAAACCCAAAACGGATCCTGCATCTCAGCCCGGCGACAAGCTCACGACCACACTGGACACATATATAGACCAGAGAAGCGCAAATAGGAGCTATGGCACTACATCAACTCTCCCGCTTACTTCCAGGTCCAGACAGGTAAAACAGGGACTCATTAAATTCGACACTTCCAGGATACCTAAAGGGGATACTGTTACGAAAGCAAAGCTGTGGTTTTACGTTTCCGGTAAAGGCAAGTCAGGGAGCGCTGTCTCTGTGTTTGAGGCTTTGGGAACTTGGTCGAAAACGACAACCTGGAGCAGAAAACCCCCGATGGATAGCAAAAGCAGGGGAGCCGTATCGATATCCAAGTCCGGCGATTACGTAGGGATTGATGTAACCGGTCTCGTGCAGGATTGGGTCGACGGCGATGTTTCCAACAACGGCATATACCTGGTCGCGAAATCCGGGGACGTAACTCTCAACAGCGCGGATAACAAGAAATACAAACCGGTGCTGACCGTCGAGCACGGCCGCAAACAAGTCGGCTCGCCCGCACCGACGCCTACGCCGACGCCTGTATCCACACCGGCCCCCGCACCGACGCCCGTTCCTACGGCATCGCCGACTCAGCCTCCGTCTCCCGTTCCGACGCCAGTGCCCACACCCGCTCCGGGCGCGGTATTCCCGACGGTTGATCTTGCGTGCTCAACCTATGCGCTGCCCAATCGTACTAGCGCGAATTCCACGCAGTTCAATCTCGCTAAGAAGATTAAGGACAATTGTGAAGTCGTTCTTACCTGGTGGAGTTCCCTGCCGGAGCAGACCTGGTGCCCGTATATTATGGACGGCTCCAAAGCGAAGTTCTGCGGTCCCTATGATAATTGGGGATTTATGAACTCCACAAACAACAAAGATTCGTGGAACCTGGGCGGAGATATATACAACGATTATGTTGTTCCCAAGAAACCGGCATGGATTATTAAAGACAAGAACGGTGCCATTGTTCAGAATGCCTGGATTCCTAGTGAGGTTATGCTTGATCACGGCAACATGGATTTCGTAGACTACTACTTCGACTTCTTTGTACAGGTTCCATCGACAATAGCAGGCGGAAGGTGGAAGGGGACTTATACGCAGAGGGCGTGGAACATGAGGTTCCTAGATAACTTCAACGTGTATCTGCCGGATGGATGGGGTTGGAGCTCGAGGCCTATAAACCCCGCGACCGGAAAAGAGTTCACGCAGAACGAAAGGGAACAGGATATACTGAGCGCCGCCGCCAGGTTGAGATATTTGGCCGATACGGAAGCGAACGGTCTGAAATACATGGTGAATGTATGGAATGACATCGAGGCCCTCTATTTCGACAGGGAAATTTATCCCGAACTGATGCAGTACGTCGACTACGCCTTGTTCGAATCCTGGACATGCAACCTTAGCGGGCAGCCTGTTTCGGAAGACGTATGGCGCAGGAGAGTCCTCGCAGCTCAGGATATGGTTCAGAACAGGAGGGCGGAGCCGGTCGTACAAGTCGGTGTCGGTGATTTTTGGTACGCACTCTCGTCCCTGCTCCTCGTCAGGGAGAACGGAAAGGGGCTGATATGGTCACAAGATATGTTCAGCGATGCCATGCTTTCGAAGCTGAACAGCCTCGATATGGGAAAGCCGACCCAGTCCATGGTTTACCTGAGCGGAGCGTATCAGAGGAACTGGGAGCGCGGCAAGATAGTCGTAAACCCAAACGATACGAAGACCGTGACTGTCCCCCTCGGCGGTAATTACAAGGACCTCGAAACGGGCGGGATAGTGAACAGCATTACGCTCGCCCCGAAAAAAGGAAAGGTCTTCGTATTCCCCTGAGGGATACTCGCGAGTTGAATTGAATACGTAAAATGGACGAGGCGGGCCTGAGTCGATCGATTCTGACCTGCCTCTTACTTTTCAAGCGGCGAGAGCAGCTGCTGTTGAGCTCGTGCCCGCAGTTCAGTCCCTGTGATTTTAAAAGAGCTTCTTGTGGAAGCTAGTAGATATCCAAAACTGGGGGAGGCCAACATTGGTCATAGCGATTACAGGAACACAGTCCGATATATCCATGTGGAAATATCCGTTTCGGCGTAATTGATTGACTTATTTTGAGGATAAAGCGGAAGTCAAATCCGTCTGATAAGCGATTTACCACTTATGATTGTTGCCTAATCTATGCAAATCTAATTGTATAGCAGATATTTAGATTTTTTCCCGACTTTCGACAGATCCGCAGGTAATATAGGAGTCGCATCTGTCGGATTGTCGGTTGTGGGAGAGGGTGGTATCGCATCTCAATCTTCCCTTTTATGCTATTTGTAATTATAATTATTCATATTTCCTTATATAGAATTGAGATATGGGTCTGACATACGACCATTCGAGCACCTATAGAGACAAGAAATTACGGAATATTCCTCACTTCTTGCGGTTGAAGAATATAGAATGCCTGATTCGGGAGAATAAGTGCGGCAATATATCCAGATACGCCGATTTTGGGTGTAGCGACGGATTCCTGACCGACCGCATAGGCAAGATCCTAGAAGCAAATCAAATTTTTGGGTTTGACTACAATCGGGAAAACATCGAATACGGCTCGACTCAATACCATGACGTCACATTTTCCTACATAGATCTGAACGAAAGCGACTCAGTCGGAGATAAATTCGACTTTATAACATGCTTCGAAACGCTCGAGCATGTGAGTGACCCCAAGATAACGATCCATAAGATAATTAATGCGCTGAATGATAACGGTACTGCAGTAGTGACTGTTCCGATCGAGATCGGCATAATAGGTATTTTCAAACTCATTATTAAAACCACAATTTATCGGGATTCGATGGATGAACTGCAAGGAGGTAGAGCCATTTTCTGGAAATATCTCTGGGCGCTGCTGAAGGGCCGCCGAATCAGCAGTTTCCGCAATAAGCGTCCTGGCTGGAGCTCTCATTTCGGATTCGATTATCGAGACGTAGATGAAGCCTTGAGGAATGAAGGAATCGTATTCAGGGCTAATAATCGAGGATTCACACGCTTCTATTTGTTTCATAAAACTTAATAATCGCCACCAAAGGGATATTTGGGGGTTGACTGTAGAGGCGTGAGGACTTGGAACCGGCACCCGTTGTCATATTTCCCGGTGACCTGCCCTTCTATAGATGTATCTCGGACGCGCGCATGTTGAATACTTGAAGTGAATGAAGCAGGCCCGAGTCGATCGATTCCGACCTGCCTCATATTGTCTTCAGGGCCGATTACTTTTCAGGCGACGTAAAAGCGGTGGCGCCGGTTGCTTTACGCGGCATGTATTTGTGATATTATTATAGTGTTAGCATCAACTTACATAACAATACTTCCTGTAAAAATGATGTGTTATAACTATCCACGATTAAGTAAAGAGTAATGAAGATAGCTCTTATCGATCCGTCGCTTTTTACTTGGCCTTATGATGTGAAGTTGGTGCAGGGGTTGGCTTCCATCGGTCATGACGTTACTATATATGGATCTGAGCTGCCGAAACCCTTCACAGGCACGGATACAAGTTTCCTGAAACGCCATTTTTATCCGGGCTTTGCGAATCCTGCGATTCAGAAACTGCCGAAACGGGCTTTTCTGGTTTTAAAAGGGATCAGCCATATCGAATCCATGATACGACTCTTGTGGGTTCTGCACCGGGAACGGCCCGACGTTATTCATTTCCAATGGACCCCTCTGGCCGTCGTGGACATGCGTTTCATTCCGTTGTTCCGGCGCATCGCACCTATAGTTCTGACCGTCCACGATTCAATACCTTTCAATAATAAGCCCAGTGCGCGACTGCAATATTTGGGTGCCGTTGCGATTATGAAAAAATTCGATCAGCTGATTGTCCATACTGCGGCGGCGCGTGCTAGGCTGGAAAATTATGGTATTCCCGCTGATAAAATCAACATCGTCCCGCACGGGTTGTTGTTGGAACCGAAGGAATCAGCACCATATGCGGGAGGAAACGGGTGTGTTAACCTGCTGATGTTCGGCGGCATCAAGCCCTATAAAGGCGTAGACATTTTGCTCCGCGCCATCGCATTATTGCCCGAAGCTGCGCGTCGCTCCTGCTGTCTGCACGTGGTCGGAGAGCCGTGTATGCCTATGGAACCGTTGTTTGATCTGGTGAATTCGCTGGGCATCTCAGAACAGGTTAAATTCGATTTGCGTTTTGTTCCTGAAGGAGAGGTCGGTACAGTGATGGAAAGCGCGGATATTCAGGTTTTTCCTTATCGCGATATAGACGCATCGGGCGTTCTGACGTTGGCGATCGGGGTAGGCAGGACGATCGTCGCTTCCAAACTGGGAGTGTTTGATGAATTGCTGCGCGACGGAATTCACGGCGCATTGGTGAAGCCGGATGACCCTCAGGCGTTAGCTGAGGCCTTGTATCCTTTAATTATGGATACCGCAGTTCGTGTACGCACCGCACAGGCTGTAAAGGCTTTGGCAAATTCCATCTCTGACTGGTCGGATATTGCTCGGCGTACGCAGGAAGTTTATTCCCGCGCAAAGCTTAACGGCGCGACAGCTAAATTTAGGGCTGCCGATTGAATTATTTTATCGTTGATTATGACTCTTGCTCCCAGTGAGCGCGCTATCCCGGTGCTCTCGTCATTGTAGGTCTTTGCCTTGGAAACTGGACCAAGCTAAGTGAGAAAAATCCTGTAAGGTTTAAATAAATAACCAGGAAGGTTTTTCCATGAAGTGGAGCAAGTTTCAGAGCAGCAGATCGCGTTTATCCTCAGGCAGGCGGAGGAAGGTGTACCTGTAGGGGAGGTTTGTAGAAAGGTGGGGATTAGTGAGCGGACCTATTACCGCTGGCGAAAGAGATATGGAGGGAGGATGCTGTCTGAGATGAAACGTCTCAAGCAGCTCGAGGAAGAGCATGCCACGGATAATGCCTACATAGAATCATTCAACGGGAGCTTTAGGGACGAGTGTTTAAATGCCCACTGGTTCTTGTCTCTTGACGACGCAAGGGAAGAGATAGAAACTTGGAGGAGGGATTAAAACGGGTTCAGACCCCATTCGGCTCTGGAGAACATGACGCCAGAGGAGTATGCGAAAAAGCATTTAAAAACGTCAGAAATCTCTGATTTGCCCGGTACAATTTTTGGGTGAGGTCCAAAAAGCCGGATTTTCTCACTATCTTTGGCCCCAGGACGGGGTGAGATCCACATTACAATTAAAAATACAAGATAATTATTTATCATTTCAGTCTTGTTATGTATAATTACTGCTATCTAGCAAACGAATATAGAATTGAGTAAACAATACAGGTTATATCCATATGTTCAAGCTGTATTTACAAAAAATAGTTGCACGATTACCGTATAAATTTCAGACTGAGTTGAAGCGAATATATTATGCCCGACAGATCAAGAACGGGACTTTTATAACGAATGAGCCTGAATATAAAGTACTTCATCGGTTCATAAGTCCAGGTGACTTGGTTCTCGATATCGGTGCGAATGTAGGACATTATACGAAACGATTTTCAGAACTTGTTGGGCAGCGGGGTCGCGTAATAGCATTTGAGCCTGTACCAACAACTTTCTATCTATTAACTGCCAACGTTCAGTTATTTCCGTATTCAAATGTAACTTTGCTTAATACTGCGGTTTCTGACAAGTTAGAAATTGTTGCGATGTCCATTCCAAATTCCAATACGGGAGCAAAAGATTACTATAGGGCCCACATAAACGAAACGAGTGAATCAGAGTTATCTGTACTCACACTTCCGCTTGATCAAATGTTTGAAAGTCAACGGGTATCACTTATAAAGATTGATGCTGAAAGTCATGAGCCATTTATTCTGATGGGTATGCAAAAGTTGATTGAGAATCATCGTCCGGTTCTGATAATAGAGACTACGTCTAATGAAATAATAGATGGGTTGATTAGTAATGGATACGATACTTTAAAATTAGAAAACTCTCCTAATATTGTTTTCAAGCCGACTGATTAATTTACAAGTAATGCAAGCTTCCCCTTTATTCCAAGGATGCACTTCTCGATGTTGGATTCTTCGTTCCTCGCCGGTATTATGAAAGTCATATGGTGCCGTGAGGTGTTACTCATTTCGTATGAGTTAATTTTAACATATTCAAGTATACCCATTCATACAATTCCGACATGCGGTGCGCGCTGAACCTCGATTCGACTTCGCTTGCCGCGTTCCGCGATATGCGTTCCGCAAGCCCTCTGTCATCCAATAATGCCTTTACAGATTCCACTATCGCCCCGGGGTCTCTCGGTTTTATCAGGAGTCCTGTTCTCGAATCCTCGATTATCTCCCGTATGCCACCTACTTCCGATGCGATCACCGGGACTCCCATTGCCATGGCTTCGAGCAACACCATCGGAGTGCCTTCGGTCAAAGACGGCAGCAGGAGGATGTCCATACCGGACATCAGCTCTGTCGCGTCCTTCCTCCATCCGAGCATTACTACACGGTCCTGGAGGTTGTTCGAAACGATGAACGCCTCTATTTCTTCTTTTAACATGCCTTCGCCGATCAATACGAAATAAATGTTCTCTGTCGAGCTGCATATCGTATCTGCCGCCTCCAGGAGGTATGTTATTCCTTTCTCCGGTCCGAGACGCCCGATAAATCCGACAACCTTGGCCCCATCTTCAAGCCCGAGTGCCTGTTTCAGCGAGCTTTTCCGCGATTGCGTGAAGGCCGAAACATCTATGCCGTTGTGGATTACCTCTATTTTTCCTTCGGGGACATGCAGTTCGATCAATTTTTTCTTGGTGTACTCAGAGACGGCCACAATTCTGTCGAAATATCTCAAAGACAGGTCCCCCAGGTGCTCATACAAGCTGGCCCTCGACGTCGCGTCGGTGGATCCGTGCTTCGTTGATATAATAGCCGGCCCTCTTAGGGTTCTTTTCAGTATCGCTAGAAATATGTCGCCCTTATAGCCGTGGGAGTGCAGTATTTGAGGCGAGGTTCGCAGACATATGCTCCTTAGGGACATAAACGCTCCTGCATCGACCCTGCTCCGTGAGTCGACGACGTGAACCGGTATCCTGTCTTCATTCAGCAGTTCTAAGAACGAATTCCGGCCCGGCCTCCTGAAATATACAACCTCGGGGGACATCGAGGATTTAATCTGCTCCGCAGCGAGATTGTATATCACTCGTTCCGCACCGTAAACTTCTCCGCCGCCCGTATATATGTGCAGAATTTTCATATCGATCGGTTGTCTTTATTTGCCGTTGAGAAGAAACTTGCGGTACGCATCGATTTTTCCCTTTATTCCGGCCAGGTAGTCGGTTTTGAGAGAGAGTATGGAAGCTCCTAACAAGAGCAGTGCTTCAGCCGCCTCGCGTGCAAAGAAACAGAAGTTGAATTTATAGTTCTTTTTCCAGAAGTAAATGTGATTGAAATTCTTATAATAGATCGAGGAACTGTCTCTTCTCGTTATTCCTATGTAGTGGTGGGCGGTCGTTGAGGGATCGTATATGAGCTTTCGATTCCTGCCGACGCTTGTGGAGAAATCCGTTTCCTCCCTATAGCAGTTGCCTTTGTAATTACTATCAAAGAGAGCATCTTTTATTGCTGAGACTTTATACGCCATTGCGGCTCCCGGAAGATGATCCACTTCGGTTTTCTGAGGGCCGTCAAATGCTACTGACACGAATCCGCAATCCGTGATCGCTCCGATTTTATTCGTACCGAAAAGGAATTTGATAATGTTGAGCCCGATCTCCTCGGACTTCCTTAATTTTCCGCGGTCTCTGTAGTTAATAAATTTACTTGTGAATCCGCTGTTTTCTTCGTTGCTCTAAGTTCTGACAGCTACCTCGATCCAGTTGGGATCGAGCGCACAGTCGTCGTCCAGGAATACGACGATATCGTCGTCCTTAAGTTCTTCCCTGGCTCTGGCTTACGCATAATTTCTG
>JRYK01001728.1_pt1 | contig 17035 bp, 16 predicted proteins | sample 235381 | NCBI WGS metagenome assembly JRYK01 (sample SAMN03074220, study PRJNA261476) | activated sludge metagenome | biome: Wastewater Treatment Plant; feature: Wastewater; material: Activated sludge; isolation source: activated biomass of a wastewaster treatment plant treating hydrocarbon... ... | reverse complement strand
TTCTCGCCGCCCGAGACGATCATGTCTTTGATGCGATCGACGATGAAGAGGAACCCGTCCTCGTCAAAATAGCCGCCGTCGCCGGTATGCACCCAGCCATCGACGAGCGTCGCGGCCGTCTGTTCCGGCTTGTTCCAATAGCCGAGCATGGCGTTCGGCCCGCGCACATGCACTTCGCCGACCGCGCCTCTCGGCGCTTCGCTGCCGTCGGCGCCGATGATCCTGATCTCGACGCATGTCGCCGGACGTCCGGCCGAGCGCAACTTGCCCGCGTTCGGCCCGTCGAGAACGTGCCATTCCGGACCCAGAATCGTCGCCAGCGGCGAAAGCTCCGTCTGGCCGTAGGCCTGAAGGAATTTCACGTGCGGCAGTTTCTGCATCGCCGTGCGCAGCAGCGACTCCGCCATCGGCGACGCGCCATAGATCAGATATTCGAGAGAGGAGACATCGCGCTTCGCCAGATCGGGACTGTCGAGCAAGAGCCGGATCATCGTGGGTACCAGCAGCGCATGCGTGACGCGCTCTTCCTCCACGATGCGCAGATAGTGCGACGCATCAAAGGACGGCATGAACACGTGCGAACCGCCATAGATCGACGCCGCGCAGACCATCGCCCCATCGGCGAGATGGAACATGGGCGCGGCGTGGAGGTAGCGGACCGCCGACGTCAGCCGGATGCCCGCGCCGATGCACACGGAACTCGTCCAGAGATTCTGATGCGACAGCATCACGCCTTTCGGGAAACCCGTGGTGCCGCCCGTGTAGAAGATGCCGGCGAGATCGTTTCCGATGCGCCCGGCATCCGCGGCGGGCGCGTGGCTTTCGACCAGCGCCTCATAGCCGAGCAATCCCGGCGGCGACGCCCCCTCGCCCGCATAGATGATGTGGCGGATGCCCGCGCACGCCTTTTGCACCGCAAGCCCGGCCTGGAGAAACGTGTCGTCGACGATCAGGATTTCCGCGCCCGAATCCTCGATCGAGTAGACGTGTTCCGGCACCGACCAGCGGATGTTCATGGGCACAATCACCGCACCCGCCCAGGGCACGGCGAAATAGGTTTCGAGATAGCGGTCGGAATTCACCGCGAGGATGGCGACGCGGTCGCCCGCCTTCGCACCGAGCGCCTGCAAGGCCGCGGCGAGCCGCGCGATGCGCTCCTTCACCTCGACCCAACTCCGCGTCCGGCCGTTGAATGTCGTCGCGCGGGCGCGCGGCGTCGTGGCCGCGGCGCGGTGAATGGCTTGCGTTAGATACATCGCCGGCCCGCTCCCAAGGGCGCCGGTCTTCAGCCGGCTTCCTGATGTTACTCGTGGGTAACATATTTTCCGAATGGTATCTTGTCAAATCGCACGCAGCCACTATGAGTGGTGCGTCGATCCGGCGGAGAGTGGCGCGATGGGGAAAGCGGCGATTGCGTCGCCCTGGAAAAAAGGGCCCGAGCGTAAGCAGGAGCGCGACCTGAAGCGCGAGGCGGTTCTCGCGGCGGCGGCGCATGTCTTCGCCGAGCGCGGCTATCACCGCGCGTCGCTGGACGAAGTGGCGCAGATCCTGAACGTCACGAAACCGACGCTCTACTATTACTTCAAGAACAAGGAAGCGATGCTGTTCGCGTGCATCGAGCACGGCCTTGAGATGGTCGAAGGCGCGGGCGGCGGTGCGGACGCGGCGGCTCAAACGGGAATGGAACGTCTTGTCGCCTATCTGCGCGGCTATGCCCGCGTCGGCGAGAGCGATTTCGGCCGGTGCGCGATCCGCATCAGCGACATGGAATTGTCAGAGGCGAGCCGGAAAAAGGTTCGGCGCGTCAAACTCGTGATCGACCGGAAAATCCGGACGCTCGTCGAGGACGGCATCGCCGACGGCTCCATCGCCTCATCCGATCCGAAGATCACCGCCTTCGCGCTGGCGGGCGCGCTCAACTCCATCGGTCACTGGTATCAGCGCGGCATGGAGATCAGCGGCCCGAAGCTCATCGACGATTACATCTCCCTGCTCGTCAACGGCCTCGCGCCCCGCATATAGCCGCCGCCCGCCAGCCGTGCTGGCGCTGCGCAAAAAGTCATCAGACCGCCCTATCTTTAGCCAAAGCGCGCGCGGCGCTCACAAAATTTTCGCATCTCTCCCGCCGAACGCACGTTGAATCGGCAAAGCTGGGCTAGGCTTGCGCGTTGCCTGAAGGGGGATCGCGCCGGGATGAGCGACATCGCGAGTAACAAGAGTGCGCCCGGCGCGTCGCCCGCCGCGCCCTCCCCCGTTGAAGCTTTCCTTCGAACCGTCCATACGCGCGTCGCGCCGCTCGGCGAGGGCGAGGGCGAGGTCGCGACTTACATCCCCGAACTCGGCAAGGCGAACCCGGGGCATCTGGGCCTCGCCATCGCGACCATCGACGGCAAAGTCTATACGGCGGGTGACGCCGATGTTCCCTTCACGATCCAATCGGTGTCGAAGCCCTTCATGTACGGGCTCGCGCTCGAACAATGGGGGCGCGACAGCGTGTTGTCGCGCGTGGGCGTGGAGCCGACCGGCGCGGCGTTCAACGCGACCGTGTTCGACGAGGACAATAACCGCGCCTCGAATCCCATGGTGAACGCGGGCGCGATTGCCATTTCGGCGATGGTGAAAGGCGCGGACTACGCGGCGAAGCGCGGCGTCATCCTCGACATGCTGTCGCGATATGCGGGCCGACCGCTTTCCATCGACGAGGCCGTATTCCGCTCCGAACGCGAGACGGGCGAGCGCAACCGCGCCATCGCCGCGATCATGCGGCAGGCCGCGATGCTGGACGGCGATACGGAGGAAATCCTCGATCTCTATTTCAGCCAGTGCTCGGTGCTCGTCACGTGCCGCGATCTGGCGCTGATGGCGGCGACGCTCGCCAATGGCGGCATCCAGCCCGCAACCGGCGAGCGCGTGCTGCCGCCCAAATACGTCGCCGACGTTCTCACCGTCATGCATACCTGTGGCATGTACAACTACGCGGGCCAATGGTCGTTCGAGGTCGGCGTGCCCGCCAAGAGTTCCGTTTCGGGTGCAATCATCGGCGCGGTGCCGGGACAGATGGGTGTCGTGGCGTTCTCGCCGCCGCTCGACAAAGCGGGCAACAGCGTGCGCGGCATCGCCGCCTTCAAATACATCGCGCGCGACGTCGATATGCATGTCTTTCACGCACGCCGCCCCGATGCGGAGGTCGTCCGGCGCGAGGTGACGGCGCAGACCGTGCGCTCCAAGCGGCGGCGCGCGGTGCGGGAAGCGGAGATTCTCGACCGCCAGGGACACCGCGTGACCATTGTGGAGGTGCAGGGCCGACTGGTCTTCGGTTCGACGGAACGTTTGCTCCGGCGCGTGACGGAACTGGCCGGGCGGACGGATTTCGCCATCCTCAATCTGCGCCGCGTTCAGAGCGCGGATGCGGCGGCGCGCAATCTCCTCGGGCTCTTCATGGGTCAAGCGCATACGGAAGGAACGCGCTACGTCTTCACCGATGCGCATGCGGGCGGCGCGCTCGACGCACTCAGCGCGCTCATCCAGGCCTGCGCGGACGGTACGCACGTGATGTCGTTTCCGGACGGCGACGCCGCGCTCGAATGGTGCGAGGACAGCATCCTCGCGGAAGCGGGCGCGAGCGGATGGTCGACGCCACTGCCCTTGTCGCGCATCGACCTCTTTCGCGGGCTCTCGCGCGAGGAGTTGCGCCCGCTGGAGTGCATGGCGCGCCCGCTCGTCTTTCTCGCGGGGCAAACGATCCTCAAAGAGGGCGATGCGGCGCATCTTCTCTTCGTCGTGGCGCAAGGAACGGCGAGCGTCCGGCTCGGCCTTTCCGGCGAGAGCGCGGAGAAATCCGTGCGCGTGGCGGCGTTCGGGCCGGGCGCGATGCTGGGCGAGATGGCGCTGCTCTCGGGCGGCACGCGAACGGCCGATGTCGTCGCGGATGAGCGGGTGATCTGCTACGGCTTCACGATCGACGAGCTGCGGGAGCTTGAGGCGACGGAGCCTCATATCGTCAATACGATCCTGCTCAATCTCGCGCGCGAACTCGCCGACCGGGTGCGGCGCGCGAACGACGAAATCAGAACGCTGAAGCAATAAGCACGAGCGCGCTTACGTGCGCCCGTAGCGGTCCTCGATGCGAACGATGTCGTCTTCGCCGAGATAGGGCCCGCATTGCACTTCGACGAGAAGGAGCAATTCCGCCGACTCGTTCGCCAAACGGTGATGCGCGCCCACGGGGATGTAGACGGTCTGGTTGGGCGCCAGTTCGAACGTCTCGGCATTGAGCGTGACCTTCGCGCGGCCCGCGACGACCACCCAATGCTCGGTGCGCTGCAAGTGATACTGAAGCGAGAGGGTGTGGCCGGGCTGGACGCCGATCATCTTCGTCTTGAATCCGGGGCCTTCCGCCAGGGTCTGGAAGTAGCCCCAGGGGCGCGTTTCGCGGGCGGTCGCGCCGCTTCCCACCGCCGTCTCGTCGATCACCGGGCCGCCCATACCGCCCACCTTCGATTGTTTTTTCTTTTCTAGCACGCGTACCCCGCGCGAGCGACACCCAATCGCGGCGTCGAGATCAGCCTAACACTACCCCGGCGGCGAGAGCGCATGGCTTGATGCATTTACCTTACACGTGGGCGTCTCGGACGGCCTCCAAAACGCAGGTGCGTCTTCTTTACCAAGGCCGCGGCAATATTTTTCGGCGCATCTTGTGCGCCCACAGGCGGCATGAGAGTCTGATTCTCAGCTTCTTTCTCACAATCTCTTTTTCGGCGGAGTCGAAAAAATGTCTGCGGCGGTGGCGGCGTTGTCGTCGGCGGCGGTGGATGCGCGTGCGTCTGAAACATTCGATCATGCGGTTGCACGAATGTTGCCCCTGGCGCGGATCACGCAAGAGAGGGAGGCTCTTCGAGAACGGTATCTGGCGGCGAAGCCCTTCCCGCATCTCGTTCTCGATGGATATTTCGACGAGCAGGTTCTGGACCGGCTCGCGGCGGATTTTCCCTCCCGCGACAAGCGCGACTGGCTGAATTACGACACGACCGACGAGGTGAAGCAGACCTCTCGCGGCATGGCGAGTCTCTCGCCCTATGTGCAGGCGTTTCTGCTGCAAATGAACAGCGAGCCGTGGATGGAGCAAATGCGCCTCATCACGGGCGTCGCCGACATGGTGGGCGATCCGCTCTATCTGGGCGGCGGACTGCACGAGTCGTTCCGCGGCGGGTGGCTCAACGCGCATATCGACTGGACGCAGCATGGCATGCTGCCAATGGTGCGGCGCGCGAACATGATCGTCTATCTCAACCGCAACTGGGACCCGGCCTGGGGCGGCGCGCTGGAGCTTTACGATCCGGTCACAAAGAAAGCCGAAGCGAAGGTCGAACCGTTCTTCAATCGCGCCGTCATCTTTCCGACGCGCGAGGATACGTATCACGGCTTTCCCGAGCCCATCACCTGCCCCGAGGACCGGACGCGCAAGTCGGTGTCGCTCTTCTACTGGAGTCCGAAGCAGGAGGCGTTGAAAGAAGGCATGTGGATCCGCTTCATGCCGGGTACGAAGCAGACGCGCGCCATCTCGCTGCTGCGCCAGTTCGTGCCGCCCATCGTCTATACCGCGCGCTACGCGGTGCGGGATTTTCTGAAAGGCAAACGCGCGGGGAAAGCGCCCGCGGGCTAGCGGCGCGTTAGAGCGTCAGCAGTTCCGGCGAGAGCCCGCGCGCGGCGAGCATCTCGGCGATTTCGTCGCGATAGACCGGGTTCATTACGATCACGGTATCGGGCTTCAGGCGCTTGAGATCGTCCGGCCCCACAATCGGGTGACCCGACCCCACCATGAACTTGCCCTGCCGATGCGGGTTGATGTCGACGACGTGATCGACGCCTCTGGCGTCGTCGCCCAGCGCCGTGAGGAAGGAAACGCCCTTCGATCCCGAACCCCAGATCGCGACCGTCTTACCGGCGCGAACGCGCGTCGCGACCACATCGCGCCATTTGGCGATCTCGTCCGCGAAGGCGCGGCGGAAAGTCTCGACAAGCCGGGTCAGGCGCGCGATTTCCTCCTGTGGCACACCGGGGACGCGTCCGCCGACGTAGCGCGCGACGATGGCGAGGTACTGCCCCTCATATTCGCGCGTGATGCCATCGACCTTGAAGCCGTGCGCTGCGAAGAGATTGGTCAGCGAGGCTTCGGTGAAGTAGTTGCAGTGCTCGTAATAGACGTCCCAGAAAGCGCGATCCGTCAGGATACGTTCCGATTCCGGGATCTGGATGAAGATCATCAATCCTTTCGGCGACTGCTTCGCGAGCTGCGCCACAAGCGCCGCGAAATTGCCGACCGCCGGGATGTGCTCCAGCGTCATCTTGCTGAGGAGCGCGTCGGCCTGAACGCCCAGCATCGACGTCTCTGAAAAGAAGTCGCCGATCAGGCGAACATTCGTCGCGCGCGCGCCGACGACATCGGCGCGCCGCGCATCGAGGCACGGATCGAAGCCGACGCCTTTGTTGCCCCCCAGCTTGCAGAGCAAATGCAGGAACTCGCCCTGGCCGCAGCCAACCTCCACCAACGTTTTGCCGTGCAGGTCCATGCCCTCGACCAGACGGGCGGCAAGGTCCTTGTGGAATTTTTGAAAGGTCGGGCTATAGGCCTGCGTCGGCTCGTAGCGTTCCGAATATTCGGTCAGAAGCGGATCGAACGCGCGGTTGTAGATGAACCCGCAGCCGCCGCAGAAGGTGAGCGCGATACGCCCGCGCGGGAAGGCGCGCGCTTCGGCGGCGCTATCCAGCATCAGGCAGCTATTCGCGGGCACTTCGTCCAGCACGATCACCGGCGCGAGCGCGCCGCCACCGCAAGCGGGGCATGCATCCTTGTCGGCGATGCGCAGGGATTCGGGATTGTGAATATCGTGGGGGCGCAAGGTCATGGGCCGGAGCTTCCTAGACGATTTTCGGATCCGGGATGGGGACGATGAACTTCCCTCCCCGCGCCGCGTGCGCCGCCTGCTGGCGCATGATCTCNNAAACAAGCCTTGTTTGTGCACGTTCTTGTCGGCGACCCAATCGAGCAGATCACGACCGATGCCGAAATGGTTGAGCAGGATCGTGCCCTTGGCAGCCGCGCCGTAGCCGGCGACGCGCTTGCCGTCCTTGCGCAAGGTTTGCAGCAGCGTGCGCAGTTTACGGCCGATCGCATCCACGCGATCCGCGAAGGCCCGGAACGCCGCGGGCTTGTCGAGCCCGTCGCGCTTTTCATCGGCGATCAGTTTCGTCAGCGCGGGCGACTCCGGCGCCTCGTGCGCGATGAACATGCGCAATGAGCCGCCGTGAATGGGAATGCGCTTCACGTCGAAAAGGGTCAGGCCCTGACGCGCGAACAGCGTCTTCAGCGCGGTCGCGGAGAAGTAGCACAGGTGCTCGTGATAGATCGTGTCGAACTCGTTGTGGTCGATCAGCTCCAGGAGATGCGGGAATTCGACCGTGTAGACCGCGTCGCCGGTCAGGAGCGCCGCGACCCCCGCGACAAAGTCGTTGATGTCGGGCACATGGGCCAGCACGTTGGCCGAACAGATCAGGTCGGGCCGCCTGCCCTCGTCATGGAGCTTCCTCGCGATCCGCTCGCCGAAGAACTCCACGAGCGTCGGCACGCCGATCTTCTCTGCGGCCGCCGCGACNNCGGCCTTGCGCGCGGCCTCGACCGGCCCTTTCGCGGGATCGATGCCCAGCACCTTGTATCCGCGCGCCATCGCCTGTTTCAGCAAATAGCCGTCATTCGACGCCAATTCGACGATGAGGCCGTCTTTCGGCGGCGAAAAGCGCGCGATCGCTTCGTCCAAATTCGCGCGTGCGTTGTCGACGACCGTTTGCGTGAACGAAGAAAGATAGACGTAATCGTCCGAGAAAAGCACTTCAGGTGCGACGGTGTGGCGGAGCTGCACGAGCCCGCACGCTTCGCACATCACGACTTCGAGGGGGTAATGCGGATCGCGCGCATCGCGGGCGCGCAGAAAGCCGTCCGACGCGGGCATATCGCCCATGTCGAAAACGCTCGCGAGCGCCGCACTGTCGCAGGAACGGCAGGCCGCGATNNGCGCCGTCGGCAATGCGGATCTTCGTGTTCGGGATCACCTCACGCACGATCTCCGCCAGTTCGCGAACGCGGTAATTTTCCTGCGTGGCGCCGACATTGAACGCTTCGAGATGCACTTTCTCGCGCGGCGCTTCGGCGACCGCCAGAAAAGCGCGCGCGATGTCCTCGATATGAACGACCGGACGCCACGGCGTGCCGTCGCTCTTCAAGAGAATGTCCCCGGTTGCGAAAGCCCAGGCGGTCAGATTGTTGATCACGAGATCGAAGCGGATGCGCGGCGACAGGCCGAATGCCGTCGACGACCGCATGAGGACGGGACTGAATTTCTCGTCCGCCATCGGAATGAGAAGCTGCTCGGCCTTAACTNNAGGGCGTGACGGGATTGAACGCCGCCGACTCGTCGATGAATTCATCCCCCGCCGCGCCGTAGTTGGAGCAGGTCGAGGAGAAGATAAATTTCGGAACGCCCGCGCGTTTCGCCATCTTCGCCAGATGGATCGCCGCGTCCGCGTTGATGTCGTCGGTCACGGGCGGATTGAGATTGCCCAGCGGATCGTTCGACAGACCCGCCAGATGCGCGACGACATCGAAGCCCGCGAGATGATCGGGCGTCACGTCACGAATATCGAGCGCGAGGTTCTTGATGTCCTGAGCCCGGCCGACCGCGGGGCCGAACGTGGAGCCGCGATAGAGATCGGTATCGAGGCCGACCACCTCGTGCCCGTGCGATTCGAACAGCGGAACCGCGACGGTGCCGATATAGCCGAGATGGCCGGTGAGAAGTATGCGCATGCGTTCTTTCCGCGATGACGAGCGCGCGACCGCTTAGGTCCAAACGCGCCACGGGGCCTGCCCATTGGCCCAGAGTTTTTCCAGAAGAACCTTGTCGCGCAGCGTGTCCATGCACTGCCAGAATCCCTGATGGCGGTAGGCCATCAACTGGCCGTCCTTGGCGAGATTCTGAAGCGGCTCGCGCTCGAACTGCGTGTCATCGCCCTCGATGTAGTCGAACACTTTTGGCTCGCACACGAAGAACGCGCCGTTAATCCAGCCTTCGCCGGTCTGCGGCTTTTCGTCAAAATTCGTAATCTGGTCGCCGTCGAGCTCCAGATGGCCGAAGCGCGCGGGCGGACGCACCGCCGTCAGCGTGATGAGCTTGCCGTGCGCCTTGTGGAATTCGAGCAGCTTCCTGAGATCGACGTTCGACACGCCGTCGCCCCATGTGAGCATGAAGCGGTTGCCGCCGATGACGTCACGCAGGCGCTTGATGCGCCCGCCCGTGTTCGTCGCAAGTCCCGTTTCGACAAGCTCCAGCGACCAGCCTTCCATCGACCATTCGTCGTTGCCGCGCGGGCCGTATTCGACCTGGCGGCGCGAATAGTCGATGCGCAGGCTGCCGGCGGAAAGCGCGGCGAAATCAGTCGCATAACGTTTGATGAAGTCGCCTTTGTAGCCGAGCGCGACCGCGAACTGGCGAAAACCGAACGCCGCGTAGTAGCGCATGATGTGCCACAGAATCGGGACGCCGCCGATTTCCACCATCGGTNNGTGATCCCACGCCCCCCGCTAGAATGGCGACTTTCATATGCGTGACCGATCTGGTTCCGCGGCGCGATGCGCCGTGCGCGGTTCAATGCCCTTCAGGCCATTGCTTCGCAGACCTTAGGACTCTCGGGCCGCAATCGAAAGAGGGTTCACACCTAAAAATCGCATCATAGTTTACGATGCCGCTTTGCGATCACGCGGCGCGCGTTTTCTTACATCTCTGGCGTATTCCGAGAGCGATCCGGCTCAGCCGACGCGGCGAAGAAACGCTTCGATCGCGGCCCATGACGCCGGTTCGTCCAGCATCGGGGCGTGGCCGACGCGGGGAATTTCCGCGACATCGAGATCGGCTTTCAGCTTGCGCATTTCCTCAACACCGTCGGGGCTGAGGATGTCGCTGAGCGCGCCGCGCAGCACGAGCACCGGAACACGCGCGAGCGCGGCGAAGAGCGGGCGAATGTCAGGCGCGGGACCCGCGGGCGCTTCCGCGAACACTTTCGCGATGGCGGGATCGTAGGCGAACTCGATCTGCCCATCGGCGCGTTCGCGTCCGGTGCGGCGCGCGAACGCTTCCCATGCCGCGTCGTCCGCGTCCGGGAAGGCAATGCTTTGCGACGCCTTGAGGGTTTTGGCCAGTGATTTCCAATCGGGGAACGGCCCCGTCTTGCCGACATAGCCGCCGATGCGTGCGATACCCGCGGGATCAATCACCGGGCCGACATCGTTGAGGATCGCGGCGGCGATGCGCTCCGGCGCCATCACGGCGAGGAGCATCGTGATGAGCCCGCCCATCGACGTGCCGATGAAAACCGCTTTCGGCACGTTCAAAGCGGCCATCACCTGAACCACGTCGCCCGCATAGGTCGGCGGCTGGTAACGCTGCCATTGCGGATCGCTGGCGGAGCGGCCGCGACCGCGCACGTCGAGCGCCAGGACGCGCCGCCCCAACCCCGCGATGCGCGGCGCGACAGTTTCAAAGTCGGCGGAGTTCCGCGTCAGGCCATGCAGGCATACGACGGGAGCGGTCCGCTCGCCGCCCTCCGGCCCATAGTCTCTGACGAAGAGACTGAGGCCGTCGGACGTCGAAACGAACCGCTCCGCGAAGGACCCCATACCGATCAGTAACGCACGCCGAGCTTGAACATGAAGGTCTGCGGCTCGCCGTAATAGGCCGTCCGGATGCCGCCGACGCTGGAGAATTCCTGCGCGTCGGTCTTATAGACCTCGTCCGCCAAATTCTGCCCATAGACGCCCGCCGTCAGCGAACCGTCGGTGTTTTCCCAGACGAGTTGCGCATCGAAGAGCCAGTAGGAGTCCTGCCACATACCCACGAAGCGCGTGCGCGTGAAGATGTCGGCATTGTCGACGGCCAGCGCCATTTCCGAGCGCCAGCGCGCCGCACCGCCGAGGCGCAGGAACCCGTCGTCACCCAATGTCCACTCGTATTGCGCGCCAAGGCGCAGCGTCCATTCGGGCGAGAAGGCGGGCGTCTGCCAGCTGCGATCCACCAGCGTGGGGATCGTCGCGGGCGGCGGCGCCGGGTTCGCGAGGTTGCGGATCTCGAAGAACTCCGTGTACTCGGCGTGCAGATAGCCGATTTGCGCGTCGAGCCGCAGTTCGGGAATGGGAAACGCCACGAACTCAAGTTCCGCGCCGTAGGTTTCAAGACCGCCCGCGTTCAAGACCGCGAAGTCGATGGACGGGACCGGTTGCGACGGCGACGTCACCGAGCGGCTGACGCGCGCCTGGAAGTCTTCGTAGTCGTTGAAGAAGAACGCCAGGTTGGCGACGACCTTGTCGTCCGCCCATTGCGTCTTGGCGCCGACTTCGTAGCTGTTGAGCGTTTCGGGATCGTAGGGCTGATCCTCGCCGGGGTTGTTGGCGCGGCCGTTGAAGCCGCCCGATTTAAAGCCTTCCGCGTAACGCGCATAGAGCAGCACGTTCTCGCTCGCCTGATAGTCGATCGAGGCCATGGGCGAGAGATTTTCCCACGAGTCCTCCGCCGTGAAGGCGAAGGTGCCCACGAGCAGGATGCTGTCCGAGAACGTCGAGGTCGTGCGGAAGTAGTCCTTTTCCTCTTCCGTGTAGCGCAAGCCCGCCGACACGCTGAGGGCTTCGGTCAGGTCATAGGTCGCGTTCGCGAAGGCGGCCCAGCTCGTCGTTTCGAGGTCGTCGTCGATCGTGCGCAGGAAGGTGTTCGCGAAGCCGATCACGAAGTCATCCGCGTAGGCCTCCTGATGCGAAACGATGTTCTCCTTGAGGTAATAGAGGCCGCCCACGAAGGTGAAGGCGCCCGACTGATAGATGGCCTGGAGTTCCTGGCTCGTCTGGTCCTGATCGACGCCCACGAACACGTCGCCCAACTGAAGGGTCGTCGCGTCGATGTCGACGAAGTCGTCGTTCGAGAGGTCGCGATAGGCCGTAATCGAGCGCAACGTCAGCGCCTCGGTCACGTCCCAGCTCATCGAGAGCGAGCCGCCCCAATGGGTCAGCTTCGTGCTGTTCGGCAGGCCCGGGGTCGGCGTCGTGTCGAAATCGTACTCGGGCGGCGTCGCGGGAAGAACGATCAGCGGCACGCCGAAAATCGTCGTCAGCGTATTCGTCGCTTGCCCCAGAACGAGGCTGTTGTCTTCTTCCGCGTAATCGAAGATCAGATCGACGGAGAATACATCGCTCGGGTCCCACGCCGCGCGGCCGCGAAACGCGGCGACGTCGCGATCGTTATAGTCCGTCCCCNNTAGATGTTGGTCGCGTTGGAGGAGCCGCGGCCTTGCACGATGTTGAGGTTCGGAACGGCGCCCTGAAGACCCGTCGCGTCGACGGCGCCGATGCGATCCAGCGCGCCTTCATTAAAGGCCGAAACGGAGGCCGGAACTTCCTGCAGATTCTCCTGCGTGCGGCGGGCCGTCACGACGACCTTCTCGCCCTCATCCTACGTCGTCGCGGCGGCGGGCTCGGCGTCCTGTGCCCAGGCGGCCCCAGCGGGCACACCGAACGCGAGCGGCAGGACCATGCAAAGCAGGCGTGACTTCAGCGTCGACATCTTGAGGTTCCTCCACGAACCGGATACCGCCCGCGCCTTGACTGGAACGGGCACCGTTTTGCGCGAGGTTATGGCCGGAACGACGCAGCGGAAAGATAATTCATTCGTCAATGAATAAATCGCCCGCAGGGCGTGACAATTATGCCATATTTCTTTCGCGCTCGATCCGCCGCACCGGATTGCGCGCGCAGGCATCACCACCTCGAAGCACGCCCATGATGGAAGCGCCGGAGCCACTCATTCCCGACATTCTCGCGCTGCACGGCCAGTGGCACGGCGGGAAACCCGCCGTCATCGGCGAGGACGGCACGCTCAGCTGGCGCGTATTCACGAACGCCGTTAACCGCATGGCGAATGCGTTGCGCGATGCCGGCGTCGCGCCGGACGCGCGCGTCGGCGTCATCATGGGAAACCGCGTCGCGACGGTGGTCGCGACGGCGGCGAGCAGGACGGCGGCGAGGGCCGGGCGGGGGATGAGGAGGGCGAGCGCGTTCATGGGCCGATGCGGCCCCCCGGGCCCCCCGGCCCGCGTCACTGCGCGGGATGACGCGCATCACCCCCCGGCGCGCCGCCGCGCGTCCATGTGGTGCCGGCGCACCCCGGGCTCCAGGCGCTCGACCGCGGAGCGCAGCATGGTGCGGGGCATGCGGTGCGCGTGGGCGTCGAGGAACCCGGAGAGGGCGGCCTCGTCCCGCCTGCCCACCTCGCGCAGCATCCACCCCGCCGCCTTGTGGATGAGGTCCTCGAGGTCGTCCAGCAGGCGGCCGGCCAGCAGCAGCGCCGGCCCCGGGTCACCGGCCCTGGTGGTCGCGAACGTGGCCAGCACGGCCATGCGCCGGTCCCACAGGCGCCTCGCCGCGGCCAGGTCCCGCACGGTGACCCAGCGACGGCCGCGCAGGATCTCGCCCCCGAGCAGCGTGGGCGCCGAGGCGTCGACCAGGTCCCAGTTGTCCACGCCGGCCCGCCCGGCCAGGTACAGGCCCGCCCACGCGAACCGCTCCCGCTCCGACGCGGCGCGCTCGTCGCGCCTGCAGGCCACGAGCAGGGCCGCCATGCGCTTCTCGTGCTCGCGGGCCCGCAGCAGGGCGGCGACGTCCTCGGGCCCGAGGCCGGCGAAGGCGCGCGCGACCGTGCGCACCGCGGGCATGGTCAGCCCCAGGAAGACGTCGCCCGCGCCGTACCCCCCGGGCCCCGTGCGGAAGTGGAGGTGCAGCGCCGCGGCCCGGTCCGGGTCAGCCCCGGCCTCCAGCGCACGCGCGGCCTCGGCGGCGCGCGGGGTGAGGGCCGGGCCGGGGGGCATGCCCCAGTCTCCCAACCGGGGGTCAGCGGCCGGGAGGGCGCACCGCCGGGTCGGGCGGGTGGCGCAGCCACACCAGGGGCTCGCCGTCACGCATGACGGCCTCGCCGATCATCTGGCCGGAGCGCCACACGCGGGAGCGGACGCCCTGCGGCCCCTCGTCCTCGACCACCCGCATGCCCTCGGCCCGGTTGGCCTGCACGACGACCCGGCGCGGGAAGTCGAGCGGCGCCCCGGCGGCCGGTCGTCGCCGGGCGATCCCGCCGGGCCGGGTGCGAGGGATGCCACGTCTCCCTGCTCGGCCGGACCGCCCAAAGGTCCAGACCGGCGCGGCTACTGGGTCTCGGCCAGGCGCCGCACCGACTCGGCCAGGCCGGAGACCTCCTGCGCGGTCTGCCCGGTCACCGAGGCCGACGCGGCCACCTCCTCGGCCGCGGCCGCGATGGCCTGCAGCGCGTTGTTGGTGGATGCCACGGCCTCGTCGATGTCGCCGAACCGGTCCTTCACGACCCCGGCCGCGCCCACCAGCTCGTGGACGCCGGTGGTGGTGGACTCCTGCAGGGTGTGCACCTCGGCGATCGCCTTGCGCACGTCGTCGATGGCCGCGTTGGACTCGTCCAGCTGGCGCTTGGTCGACTCGGCCAGCGCCCGCACCTCCTCGGCCACCACCGCGAAGCCGCGGCCGGCGTCGCCCGCCCGCGCGGCCTCGATGGCCGCGTTCAGGGCCAGCAGGTTGATCTGGTCGGCGGTCTGCTTGAGCATGCCGCTGATCTCGCCCACCCGCTCGGAGCCCGCCTCCAGGCGGGTGGCGGCCTGGGCGAGCTGGTCCGTGGCCTGGCTCACCCGCTCGACCGACCCGAGCGCCTCGCCGAGCGCCTCGCGGCCCTGCCCGGCCGACACCGCGGCCTGCTCGGACCGGCCCGAGGCCTCCGACACGTCGGTGGCCACCGTCTCCGAGGCGGTGGACAGCTCCGACACCGACGCCGAGGAGTGCTCGGCGGCCGAGGCCAGCTGCAGGGCGAACTGCTCGAGCTCGGCCCGCACCGCCTCCCGCGCGGCCTGCTGCTCGTGCACCACGTTCAGCGAGTCGGAGAGGGCGTCGGTGAAGTACAGCGACACGATGCCCTCGTCGAAGGTGAGCGCCCGGTCCACGGCGCTGATCATGCGCGCGCTCTCGGCCGGCGTGCGGGCCTTCTTGCCCGCACCGGCGGTGTCCAGCACGGCGGCCGTCCACACCTGCCGGATGGCCTGCAGCTGGGCGTGGTAGACGTCGATGGGCAGACCGATGCGGTCGTGCACCCTGGCGATCTGCCGCCGCCGCTCCACGTAGGCCGGGCCGAAGTCGGTGGCCACCAGGTCGAGCAGGTACTGGTGCAGGGTCTTCGAGAGGCGCTCGACGGTGGAGTGCTGCTCCACGTAGGCGCGCACCTCGGGCACCTCCTGCACCCGCCGGTAGAACTCGCTCACGATCGCGTCGGCGCGCTCCTCCATGAGGGGGGCGCACTCGTGCAGCGTGCGCACGACGCCCTCGTCGATGCCGAGGAGCTGCTTCCGGATGCGCTCGCGGTCCGCGTCCTGCATGCCCATGCTCTCCTCCCGATGCCGCCAGGGCCGGCCCGGGGGACGCCCGGGACGCTGCCCGCACATCGGTCAGGGGCCGTCCCGACTGGAGCGGCACGGGTGGCGGGGTGTCCCACCGCCGAGGGACAACCCTCCCGTCATGGGGATCGGCGCCGTCCGCGAGCCGTCGCGGCCGTCCGGACCGCAGTGGCCGGCCCGCCGGCGCGGGCCCGGGCCCGGTGCCTGGCGCATCATGGGGCCATGCGGTCGCTCATCCTCTCGCCGCACCTGGACGACGCGGCGCTCTCGTGCACGTCCGTGTTCCGCCAGGTCCCCCGCCCGGCCGTGGTCAACCTGTTCGCCGGCCTGCCTCCCCACGGCCGGGTGGGCGGCGCCGACCGCGTCGCCGGGGTGGCGGACTCGCGGAGCCGCATGCTCGCCCGCATCGAGGAGGACCGCCGGGTGCTGGACGGCTTCGACGTGGAGCCGAGCAACCTGACGCTGCTCGACGCCCAGTACCGCACGGCGGGCGACTGGCGGGCGATGCCGCCGCTCGGCCCCGCCGCGCTCATCGACGCCCTGGAGGACGCCGCGCTGCTCGCGGCCGACGTGGGCCGGGTCTACGCCCCCATGGCCATCGGGCAGCACCCGGACCACCTCGCGACGCGCGAGGCCGCCCTGGCGCTGGCCCGGGCCCGCGGCTACGCGCTGACGCTGTACGCCGACGTGCCGGTGGTGTTCGGCCTGGGGGGCTGGCCGTCGTGGGCCCGCGAGATGACCGGCCGCCGGTCCGAGGGCGGGCTGCCCGCGGTGTGGCGGTCCAGGCTGGCCGCGCGCGGCAGGGTGCTCGCCGCCGAGTACGGCCAGGCGCGGGCGGTGCGGGTGGACGGCGCGGCCAAGATCGCCGCCCTGCGCGGCTACGGCCCCAAGTTCGCCCAGCTCGACGTGGAGTTCGCCGGCGCGGTGTCGGACCCGGCGCGCATGAGCGTGGAGATGTTCCTGGACGTGCGCACGGCCTGACGCGCGTGGGGCCCGCACCGGGCGGGCCCCACACCTGGCGGTGGATGGGCGGCGGCTACCGCAGGAGCGACAGGACCGACTGCGGGGCCTGGTTCGCCTGCGCGAGCATCGCGGTGCCGGACTGCTGGAGGATCTGGGCCTTGGTGAAGGACACCATCTCGAGCGCCATGTCCGCGTCGCGGATGCGGCTCTCGGCGGCGGAGAGGTTCTCCGTGGTCACGCCCAGGCGGGAGATGACCTGCTCGAGGCGGTTCTGCACGGCGCCCATCTGGGCGCGGTTGGTGGTCAGCGTGGAGATGGCGGCGTCGATCGAGGCGATGGCGGCCTGGGCGCCGGTCATGGTGCCCACGCCGATGCCGCTCACGCCCAGGGCGCCCGCGGACACGGTGGTCGTCTGGAAGGTGACCACCTGGCCCGAGGAGGCCCCGACCTGGATCGTGCCCTGGTAGGAGCTGTTCAGGATCTGCTGGGTGTTGAACTCGGTGTTGGTGCCGGTGGCGTC
>JRYK01005989.1_pt1 | contig 17072 bp, 16 predicted proteins | sample 235381 | NCBI WGS metagenome assembly JRYK01 (sample SAMN03074220, study PRJNA261476) | activated sludge metagenome | biome: Wastewater Treatment Plant; feature: Wastewater; material: Activated sludge; isolation source: activated biomass of a wastewaster treatment plant treating hydrocarbon... ... | reverse complement strand
GGCGAAGCCGGCGGCGGCCAGTTGTTCGCGGATCCAGGCCGGGTGGAAGTCGTAGTTAAGGGCCACGAACTCGACCGGTTGAGGGTCGAAGGGCGACCACGGCTGGCGGCCGAGCCAATAGCGCAACATGGCTTTGAGGTTGTGCTTGCTGGCGAACTCCAGGACGTAGGCCGCGTCGCCGCGGGCCACGNNGCGGCCAAAGCCCGCGCCCACGTCCAACAGCACGTCGCCGGTGGGCGGCAGCAAGCGGCGCAGGGCGACGCGCTCGGCGGCGTCCTCGTAGTCGCGGCCCTGGTTCTGCCAGAAGCGGGCGCGGTAATCGGAGCCTTCGTAGTCGCAGACGGGGATGGGTTCGGGCATTGGGCGTTGGGGGCGGTCGCTGCTGGTGGGCCGCCGCGCCCGCATCCTAGCACGTTTGCCGGGCGACGCCAAGAAGGGCAACTCAGGGAAACGTCTTGACGCCAGGGGGCAAAGACGCCAAGCCCAGGCCGATGTTTCCCGTGAAACAGCGGAGGTTGTTTCACGGGAAACGTGGCTGCCGGACGGCTGAGTGGTGCCAACGTCCCAGACGCGCTTCCTTCGCATCTTTGCGTCCTGGCGTTCCATCCGCTTCCAGTGGCGTCGCGCCTTTCTTTTGCCAGGCGACGGGAATGGGCTAGAATCGGAGGGCAAACTAGATCGCGCGCCGACCAGCGAAGCCGGCCCCGGACCCAGCAGGACGAACTTGATATGGCAAATGACGTCGCCATTTTTCTCGATCTCGACAATTTGGTCATCGGTGTGCGCGATGCCAACCTCAACTTTGACGTCAACCTGATCATCGAAGACGTCAAACGACGCACCGGCGGCCGGGTTGTCCTGCGCCGCGCCTACTCCGGCAACCTGCGCCAGGACCAGAAGCTGATGAAGGACATCGCCACCGCCGGCTTCACCATGCAGTCGGCCGTGGCCCTGAACAACTTCGGCAAGAACCTGATCGACATGTACATGGTCGTCGATACCATGGACACCCTGGTCGATGGGCAAGAGTACAGCACCTACGTCCTCGTCACCGGCGACCGCGACTTCCTGCCCCTCATCCACGCCCTGCGCCGGCGCGGCAAGCACGTCATCGGCATCGGCCTGCACCACACGACCAGCGAAAACCTGATGAGCCTGTGCGACGAGTACGTCTTCTACGAAGACCTGCTGCCCGCGCCGCCGCTGAGCGAGGGCGAAGCCGAGGGGCTGCTCATCCGGGCCGTCGATAGCCTGTTGGTGGGCGATGAGCGCGTGCGGGCCAGCGTGGTCAAGGAGCGCATGATCGAGCTGAGCGGCGGGCAGTTCGGCCGCTTCCAGTATAGCGATACGTCGTTCAGCAAGTTCCTCAGCCGCTACCCCAGTCGCATCATCGTCGAGAAGGACGGCACGACCACCTACGTCCGCCGCGCCGCGCAGCCCACCGCCCGCCCGGAACTGTTCCGCCGCTATCGCACGGCCCTGAAGAAGCAGAAGCTGCGCGTCGTGCCGCCGCGCGCCCGCCTCGTCCTGCTCAAGGAGATGATCGCCATCCTGCAAAAGGAGGACGGCCTGGAGTGGCGCGAGCTTGTCGACCGGCTGGCCGACCTGCATCCCGGCGACGAGGACAGCGAGACGTCGCGCAACATGATCAACGCCCTCATCGTCGTCGCCCGGCGCGGCGGCGTCGTGCGCACGCTGAAGGGCCGCACCCTGGCCACCGCCCCCGTGCTGTTGGCCCTGGAGGGCGACCGCATCTATCAGGAGAGCGTCGTCCGCACCGATATGGCCTATCTGGAGGCCATTCGCGCCCTGATCGAGCCGTTCGACCTGGACGAGGCCACCCTGGCCCTCTACGACCAGCCCAGCTATCGGGCCTACATGAAGTACGTGGCCGGCCGGCTGGAGGCCGAAACGCAGGCCGCCGGCGCCGGCAAGTAGAGCCGGCTACAGGTCAGCGATCTCGTCGCGGTGGCCAAAGCCGCGGCTGTTGTCCACGAAGTAGAGCCGCGCCGGCCGCAACTCGTACCAGTTGACCCGCTCCAGCGCCGCGGCCATCGCCGGCGGGGCCTGGCCTAGAAAGGGGTAGCGCGCCGCATAGAGCGCCATGGCCGCCGCCCGCTCCTCGCCTGCCAGCAACCGCGCCGTTCCCTCCAGCTGCACCCCGCGAATGGCCGGCCAATCGGCGTAGTCCTCCTGGATGGTGGCGGCCAGGCGCGGCGCGGCGGCGATGTTCTGCGCGTGGCGCGTGTGGCCGGCGGAGAGGAAGACCAGCCGGAAACCATCGGCGGCGTAGAACACGGCCGCCGCCCATAGCCCCTGTGGGCCATGGGTGGCCAGGGTCACGACGTGGTGGTCGGCCACGTAGGCCAGCGCCCGCGCTCGCGCCTCGTCACTCATGCGCCGCCCGGCCGCCCTGCCAGCGCCGGAAGAGATCCTCCGGCAGGGCCACGTCGATCAGATCGAGGACGCGGTTGACCGTCTGGTTGACGATGTCGTCGAGGGTGCGCGGGTGGTGGTAGAAGGCGGGCATGGGCGGCACGATGATGGCCCCCAACTCGGCGGCCATGACCATGGCCCGCAGGTGGCCCAGGTGCAGCGGCGTCTCGCGCGGGCAGAGGATGAGCTTGCGCCGCTCCTTCAGCACCACGTCGGCGGCGCGGGTCAGCAGGTTGTCGCTGAACGAGTAGGCGATGTTGGCCAGCGTCTTCATCGAACAGGGCAGGACGATCATCCCGTCGGTGCGAAAAGAGCCGGAGGAGATGGCCGCGGCGATGTCCTTGAAGCGGTAGTCGACCGTGGCCAGGGCGCGCACTTCTTCCGGAGTGTAGTCCGTCTCCAGGGGGATGGTCGTGGCCGCGGCGGCGCTCATGACCAGGTGCGATTCCACCTCGGGCAGCGCCTGCAAGACCTCCAGCAACCGAATGCCGTAGATGACCCCGCTGGCCCCCGAAAGGCCGACGATGATGCGCTTCATAGCTTGCCTCGCTTCCCTATCGCCGCGGACGCAATCCGGGTATAATGTGCGCTCTGGTCGCCCGCGTGACAGGGCAGGGAAATATTCTAGGACATCGCCGGCAAAAGCCAAAATCGGTATTGGTATGGGCAAACTCACATTCATTGCGGATTTGAAACCGGGCGCGGAACTACTGCGCGAGCCGTTCCTGCTGCACGACGTGGTGCGGCGGCAATCCAAAGACGGCCGCCCCTTTCTGCTGGCCACGTTGCGCGACCGCAGCGGGCAGATCGGCGGCGTCTACTGGGACGTGCCGTTGGCCACCGACGGCTGGGCGCGGCCGGGGCTGGCCGTCGTCGTCAGCGGCCGGGTCAACACCTATAAGGACGCCATCCAGATCAACATCAGTGAACTGGAACGGGCCAACGGCGTGGACGTGAGCGCCTTTCTGCCGGTCAGCGCCCGGCCGCGCGAGGCGATGCTGGCCGAGTTGCGCGCCCACATCGACAGCCTGGGCGGGCCGTGGCGCGAGCTGCTGGCGCGGCTGTTGCTCTCCGGGCCGCTGGCCGAGCGCTTCGCCCTGGCCCCGGCGGCGCGCAGCATGCACCACGCCTACATCGGCGGGCTGCTGGAGCACACCTTGAGCATGGCCGCCGTGGCCCGGCTGCTGGCCGGCCACTACGCCCACGTCGACGCCAACCTGCTGCTGGCCGGCGTGCTGCTGCATGACGTGGGCAAGGCCGACGCCTACGCCCTGGACGAAGGGCTGGGTCACTCCGACGACGGCCGCCTCGTCGGTCACATCCTGCGCGGCAGTCTGCTGGTCGAACGGGCGGCGACCGAGATGGGCTTCCCGGCCGAGGCGCTGCAACAACTGCTGCACCTCATTGCCTCCCACCACGGCACGCAGGAGTGGGGCTCGCCGGTCGTGCCGCGCACGCTGGAAGCGGTGCTGCTGCACCAGATCGACCTGCTCGACAGCCGCGTGGGCGGCTACCTCGACCACGTGCGCAACGACCCCGGCGTCGGGCCGTGGACCAACCGCCGCAGCGAGATGTTCGGCACGGAGCTGCGCCGGCCGCAAGACCTGTGACAGCAAAGATTAAACGCAAAGGCGCGAAGATCTAACGCAAGGGCGCNNTCTTCTTTGCGCCCTTGCGTCTTTGCGTTAGATGCTTTGCGCTTTGCGTTAGATGCTTTGCGTTAGAGGCTCTCGTAGACGACGAACAGCAACTCGCCGTTCTCCCCGCGGAACTCCTGCACCGTGCCGCCGGGCGCCTGCTGCTGGACGAAGGGCAGCTCATTGAGCCGTTCGGGCAGGAAGATGAACAGCGTCGGGCCGCGGATGGGCAGGGCCGCCGGCCCGGTCAGCGGTTCGATCACGTCCTGAGCCTGCTTCTCCGGGGCCAGGAAGGGGATGGTGGACAGGCTGAAGTAGCCCATGCGCGGGAAGCCGAAGAAGAAGACGTCCTGATTGATGGGCTGCTTGTCGCGCAGATAGTAGGCGATCTCCGTGGCCACCAGCGTGTTCGTGCCCCCCAGCACGTAGCCCTGAGCGTAGACGCGGTTGAAGTAGTAGTTCACGTCCACGGCCGCCACCAGGGCCAGCAGGGCCAGCGCCGCGGCGACGACGGCCGTGCGGTAGCGCGGATACTGGCGGCGTAGCCAGGCGACGGCCTGGCCCAGCGGCAGGGCCACGAACAGAGCCACCAAGGGCATGGCCAGCACGTAGCGCTGCGAGGCCGGCGAGTCCTGGCTGAAGGCGTTGGAGGCCACCACGGCCAGCAGAGGTAAGAGCAGCAGCAGGTAGCGCAGGTCGAAGTTCAGCAGCGCCCACAGGACGCCCAGCAGGAAGAGCATGGCCGCCCCGGACAGCAACAGCGGCGAGCCGGGGTTGTAGAGCAGGCGCAGCGGCTCATGGGTGTAGCCCAGGATGCCCTTGACGGCGTTGTCGAGGACGATCTCCGTCGCCGTCCGGCCGGTGCGCGCCTGCTCATCGACCAGCCATTGGCCGAGGATGGTCACGCGGTTCATGGGGGCCTGGAACTCGTCGGGCTTATCGACGAAGTATAGCCCCAGGGGCAGGAAGACGACCAGCGCGATCAGCGCCGCCAGCGCCAGGCCGTGGAAGCGCTCGCGGAACAGCGGCCGTTGCCGCCAGAAGGCCACCGCGGCCCAGATGAGGAACAGGATGGGCAGCGGCCGGATGCTGACGTAGAAGTATTGCCCCAGGCCCAGGGCCAGCCCGCAGAGGATGAAGCCGGCGCGGCGGCCGGTCTTCCAGCCATGCCACAGGCCCAGGATGGCCAGCGTGCCGAACAACCCATCCCAGACGTTGTTCAGGGCGATGCGGCTCATGTGGATGTGGTAGTGCGAGGCGGCCAGGTAGAGCGCCGCCAGCGCGGCCGTCGTGCGGTCGAACATCGTGCGCCCCAGCCAGTAGACGGCCACCACGGTCAGCGCCCCGGCCACGGCCGAGGTCAACCGCACGGCCTCCACCGTCTGGCCCAGCAGGGCGATGGCCACCAGACCCACGGGCAGCGAGCGCGGCAGCAGCAGGACAGCGGCCAGCACCGCGCCCAGCATGCATAGGCGCAGCAGCCGCTCCACGCCGATGCGCGCCGCGCCGGCCCCGAAGACGACGCGGCCGATGGTCAGCATGGCCCAAAAGATGCTGGTGATGACCCCGGCGACGTAGGGCGAGGCGGCGCGCGTCCCGGTGAACCAGGCGTAGGTCCATTGCCCGGCGGTCGTCTCCACCCCGGTGTAGAGGAGGAACATCAGCACGCTCAACCATACGATAGGCAGCCGCAGCGTGGCCCCGAGCGAGGGGCGCGTGGTGGCTGAGTCGTCGGCGTGCTCCACGCCGCGAAAGGTCATCGTGCGCACCACGGTCAGGCAGGCCAGCGCCAGCGCCAGGAAGACGGCCGCCGCCACCGCGTAGCCCCAGCCCCAGCTCAGCCCAGCCCCGACGATGGCCGTCATCAGCAGCGGGCCGAGCGTCGCCCCCAGGCCGAAGCTGGCGTGCATCCAGTTCATCGTGCGCACGGAGTGGATGGCGGCGACGTAGATGTTCATGCCGGTGATGATCGTGCCCGGCGTCCAGCCGGCCAACAGGCCAAAGGCAACCAGCGTCCACCAACTGGGGGCCAGGAAGTAGCCCAGACAGCCCACGAAGCCGACCACGTTGGCAATGAGCAGCACCCAGCCGATGCCCAGCCGGGCGATCAGCGGCCCGGCGGTGACGCTGCCGATGGCAAAGCTGATCGTCGTGGCGATCATCAGGGCCACCAGGGCGTCGAGCGGCAGCCCAAACGCGGCGCGGATGGACGGCCAGGCGACGCCCAACATACCACTGGTCGCCCCCAGGGTGATGAAGCAAGCGAAAGCCACAGCCAGCGCATAGCGCCGCCGGGCGACAGAAACCATAACCATGGGAATCACAAACTCCAGCGTGATGGGCTGATTTGCCCGTGAATCGATCGGTTAAGTATACTGCGCCTTAGCAAAAGGGGGCACTGTGAAGCGACGACACTTAGGCAACACCGATCTCTCCGTCACGCCGCTGGGTCTGGGCCTGGCCGCGCTGGGCCGGCCCGGCTACATCAACCTCGGCCACGCCGGCGACCTAGCGCGCGACTACGACGTGGCCGCCATGGCCGCCCATGCCCACGACGTGCTCGATGCCGCCTGGTCGGCCGGCATCCGCTACTTTGACGCCGCCCGTTCCTACGGCCGGGCCGAGGAGTTCCTGGCCGGCTGGCTGAATGCGCGCCGCATCCCGCCGGAGCAGGTAACGGTCGGCTCCAAGTGGGGCTACACCTACACCGCCGGCTGGCAGGTGTCGGCCGAGCGTCACGAGGTCAAAGACCACAGCCTGCCCGTGCTGCGCCGGCAGACGGGCGAAAGCCGCGCCTTGCTTAGCCCTTACCTGCGCCTGTACCAGATCCACTCGGCGACGTTGGACAGCGGCGTGCTGGACAATGCCGCAGTGCTGGGCGAACTGACCCGGCTGCGCGACGAAGGGCTGGTCATTGGCCTGTCGCTCAGCGGGCCAAACCAGGCCGACACGCTGCGCCGGGCGCTGGCCATCGAGCGGGGCGGCGCGCCGCTATTCCGCAGCGTGCAGGCCACCTGGAACCTGCTCTCCCAGGAGGCCGGGGCGGCCTTGGCCGAGGCCCACGCGCAGGGCATGGGGGTCATCGTCAAGGAAGCGCTGGCCAACGGCCGCTTGACCGATCGCAACAACGACCCGGCCTTCGCCGCGCGCGGGCAAGTGCTGGCCGAGGCGGCGGCGGCAGCAGGGGCCACGCTGGACGCCGTGGCCCTGGCCGCCGTCCTGGCCCAGCCCTGGGCCGGCGTGGTGCTCAGCGGCGCGGCGCGGGTGGAGCATCTGGCGTCGAACGTCGCCGCCGTGGCCCTGGCCGAGGAGGGAGCGGAGTGGCTGGCCGAGTGGCTACCGCGCCTGAGCGCGCTGGCCGAGCCGGCCGAGGTCTACTGGCGCACGCGCGCCGCGCTGCCCTGGAACTAGGGCTGCGACCGGGGCTTGTCGGGCTTGCGCGGGCTGGCCGGCGCGCCGTCGGTAGTGGCGTTGCCATCGCCCGGTTCGCTGCCGCTGCCGGCCGGCCGCGCGCCGGGGCGTTGGTAGGTGGGCACCTGGGCGCTGGGCAGGGGGCCTTCGCGGGTGGCCGCGGCCGTGGGCACCACGTCGTAGTGCTGGGCGCTGTCCGCCCGCTCGACCTTGCTGACCGCCCGCGCCTTGGCCAGAATCTGCGGCGACACCTCGGCGTCGGTCAGATCGACCTCGGTCAGGTCCGCGCCGGTCAGGTTGGCGTTGTTGAGGTTGGCCCAGCGCAGATTGGCCTTGCTCAGGTCGGCGCGGCTCAGATCGGCGTCGCCCAGGATGGCCCCGCGCAGGATGGCCCCGCGCACGATGGCCCCCTTAAGTTGCGAGGCGCGCATGTCCGCGCCGCTCAGGCCGGCCTCTTCCAGATTCGTCCGGTTCAAGATGGCCCGGTTCAGATTGGCAATGCTCAGGTTGGCCCGGCTGAGGTCGCTGCCGGTCAGGTCGGCCCCGCTGAGGGAGACACGGCCCATGATGGCATCGCGCAGATTGGCATTGGTCAACACCGCCTGATTCATGACCGCGCCGCGCAGATTGGCCAGGCTGAGGTTGGTGTCGCGCAGTTCGGCGTCGGTCATGTCGGCCTCGCTCAGGATGGCCCCGCCAAACATGGACTCGTTGAGCCGGGCCTGGACGAGCGTGGCCGCGGCCAGATTCGCGCCGCTGAAGTCGGCCGCCGTGCCCTCCACGCCGCGCAGGCTGGCCTTGCTCAGGTTGGCCAGGCTCAGGTTCGCGCCGTTGAGCGTGGCGTCACTGAGGTTGGCCCCGTTGAGGCGCGTGCCCTTCAGATTCGCGCCCGTCAGGTTAGCGTGGCTCAGGTCGGCCCCGGCCAGATTGGCATCGCTGAGGTCGGCGTCGCGCAAGTCCGCGCCCACCAGCGAGGCCTTGGTCATGATGGCCCCGCGCAACTGCGTGCCGGCCAGGATAGTCTCGCGCAGGACCGCGCCGCGCAGATAGGACTCGCTCAGGTCGGCCCGCGACAGGTCGGCGTGGTCGAGGTTGGCCTCGCGCAGGTCCGACGCCGGCAGGGCCGTCTCCACCAGCCGCGCCGCTTGTAAGTCCACGTTGCGCAGGCTGATGGCCGCCATGGGGAAGCCCGACAGGTCAGAACCGCTCAGGTCGGCCCGTTGCAGGTCGACGGCCGGCTGCTCGGCGCTCAGCAGCGACGACTCGTAGAGAAAGCGCACGATGTGGCCGCGCCCCTCACTGTTCAGCTGGCGCAGGGTGGTCAGGGTGTGGGCGCGGGCGGCCCGGGCCACCTCGTCATCGACGGCCGCGCCGCGCAGGTTGCGCCCTAGCAGCAGTTCGGTCATGCGGTCGTAGTAGGAATCGACCAAGGCGCGCTCGTCGCGCAGGCGGGCGATCTCCAGCTGGGTGCGCTTCCAGGTGTTGGCCAGCCAGACGGCGGCCGTTACCAGCAGCAGGGGGATGAGCAGCAGGTTCAGCCAGTTCAGCAGGGCCAGCGACCCCCGTTCGCGCACCAGGAATTGGACGCCCAACACCGCCAGGGCCAGCACCACAAACAACACCAGCGCGGCCATCGCCGTGCGCGCCGGCGAAGAGCGAATATCGCGGTAGTATCGGTTCAGTGATTGTTGGAGTGAATCGCCCATAGCTTTCGTTTTAGTTCTGTGTCGCCCACTCGTCGAGCAGGTCTTTCATGCCGTCGCGGATGACCTGCGCGTCGGCCGCCGCGGGGGCGCGCTGTAGGTACACGTCCAGGTAGTGCGCCGCCTGGCTCAATCGCCGCTGCTGATAGTATACCAGACCGAGATCGCGCACGTGCTCGGCCACCTCCGGCTGCGTCTGGCGCAGCAGGCGGATGACGTGGGCGGCTTCGCCCCAGGCGGCGCGGCGCACGTAAGCCGTGCGCAGGTTGTTGAGCATCCGCGCCAGCACTTCGCGCGCCGGCAAGGGCGCAAACCACGACGCTTCCAACGGCCCCTCGTAGCCCACCGCCAAATGGATGAGCTCGGCGCAATCGGCCAGATCGACGCGCCGGCCGCCGTGGAACGGGTCAAGCCACACCTCGGCCTGGCGGCCGTGGATGCCGACGACGAAATGGCCCGGCAGGCCGATGCCGTAGGCGGGAATGCCCAGCCGTTGAGCCACGTCGACGTAGACCACCGAGAGGGAGATGGGAATTCCCAAGCGCCGGTCTAGCACCTCGTTCAGGTAGCTATTGCGCGGGTCGTCGTAAGCCTCGGTGTTGCCGTGGAAGCCGACCTCGGCAAACAGATACCCCGCCAGCTCGTCCGCTTGCCGCTCCACCGCCCGGCCCAGGTCGAGGCGCTCGGCGGCCGCCTCGGACAGATCGTGCAGCCGGGCCATGTAGCCGGCCACGTTCAGCCGCGGGTAGGCGATGGCGCGGGCGATCTGTAGCCCGGCGCGAGGGACGTTCAGTTCGGCCAAGTGCAACTCGTCCTGATAGGCCCAATCGCTCATGGGCGACGATTATGGGCCATTCGCGCCGGTTTGCCAACGACGTGTTATACTCCGCGGCCATGTACGTTGAAGTGCACCTGGGCGACCACGTTCGCCTGCGTAAAAAACACCCCTGTGGCAGCGATGAGTGGGACGTGGTGCGTCTGGGGGCCGACATCGGCCTCGTCTGCCGCGGCTGCGGCCGGCGCATCACCCTGCCCCGCGGCGATTTCAACAAGCAACTTAAGGTCATCCTCTCGCCAACGCCCAATCACCAGCGCTCCGACGCGCCTGAATGATCGCCGTTTTCGCCGGGCTGTATGTGGCCGCCGCCGTGGCGCTGGCCATCTATGGCCTTTTAGGCTTCGTCACTCTGGCGCTCTTCCTGCGCCATCGCCACGAGCGGCGGCCGCGGCCGGCCGTCGCCGCCGACCAGTGGCCAACCGTTACCGTCCAGCTGCCGTTGTTCAACGAACGCGACGTGGTCGAGCGGCTGCTAGACGCCGCCGCCGCCCTCGACTACCCGCGCGACCGCTTGCAGCTTCAGATTCTCGACGACTCTACCGACGACACCACCGCCCTGGCCGCGGCCTGGGCGACGCGCCAGCGGGCCGCCGGCCTGAACGTCGGCCTGCTGCACCGCGACGACCGCTGTGGCTTCAAGGCCGGGGCGCTGGCCGCGGCCACGGCGCAGGCCCAGGGCGAGTTCATCGCCATCTTCGACGCCGACTTCGTGCCCCAGCCCTCCTTCCTGCGCCAGACGCTGCCCTACTTCCACGACGACCCGCAACTGGGCGCGGTGCAAGCGCGTTGGAGCCACCTCAACGCGGCCGACTCGGCGCTGACGGCGGCCCAGGCCATCGCCCTGGATAAGCACTTCGCCGTGGATCAGCTCGTGCGCCACCGCGCCAACTGCTTCCCCAAGTTCAACGGCTCGGCCGGCGTCTGGCGGCGGTCTTGTATCGAAGCGGTCGGCGGCTGGCAGGCGGATACGCTGTGCGAGGACCTTTGCCTGAGCACTCGCGCCGTCCTGGGCGGTTGGCGTCTGCACTTCGCCGACGACGTGGTGGCTCCGGCCGAACTGCCGCGCACGCTGCTGGCCTATCAGAACCAGCAGGCGCGCTGGGCCATGGGGGCCACGCAATGTCTGACCAAGTACGCCGCGCCCATCTGGCGCGCGCCGGACTCCTCATTGCTGGCCCGCCTCTACGCCCTGCTATCGATGTCGGCCTACTCGACCCACCCGCTGCTGCTGTTCATCCTGAGCCTCCAGCTGCCCCTCATCCTCAGCGGCTTTCGCTTTCCCAGCTGGATGGTCATCTTCAGCGTCTTGGGCCTAGGCCAGCCGCTGCTCTTTCTGCTGGCCCAGCAGACGCTGCACCGCGACTGGCCGCGGCGGGCGCGCCACCTGCCGGCGCTGCTGCTGCTGGCCATCGGCATCGCCCCCAGCAACACCTGGGCCGTGCTGCGCGGCCTGTTCGAGCGCGACTTCACCTTCGTGCGCACGCCCAAGGGCCAGGCCCGGAGCTACCGGCTGCGCGCCGGCCGCGGCCTGTGGCTTCAGGCGGCGCTGGCCGTCTATGCCGCCGGGCTGTTGGCCCTGGCCCTGTGGCTGGGCAACTTCGGCGCGGCGCTGCTGCCGCTTTTCAGCCTGCTGGGCTTCGGCTACGTCACCCTGCGCGGGCTGGCCGAGTCCCGACTGGCCCGCGGCTAGAGAGTTTCCCACTTTTTCAACGCCAACCTAATATTTCTGTATATTGGCGTAAGATATTTCAATATCCATATTGACATTTCTTACACAGCGCTGTATTATCTTGGCAGATGACAGTTTTTATGACTGTCGCTCAAGATTCTTCATGTGGACAGCGAAGAAATGAACCCCGTTATCGGCCAATGCCCCATCTGCGGTAGTCACCTGCACGTCAGCCGGCTGCAATGCCGCAACTGCGATACCACCATCGAAGGCCACTTCACCCTGGGCCGTCTCTACGAGCTAAGCCCGGAACAACTCGAGTTCGTGGAGATCTTCCTGCGCTGCGAGGGGAAGATCAACCGCGTCGAGCAGGAGATCGGCCTGTCCTACCCTGCCGTCCGCGCGCGGCTCAACGACGTCATCCGCGCCCTGGGCTACGAGGTGGGCGAGCCGCCGGCGGCCAGCCGGGGCGTGCCCGAGGAAGTGCGCCGCGAGGTGCTATCCGAACTGCGCGCGGGCAAGCTGTCGGCCGACGAGGCGCTGCAAATCCTGCGCGGCGACAGCGACTAGACGCCAAACCCCTTGTGCAATGGAGATGAAATGAGATGAACACTGCGGAACGTTCGGCAATCCTGGACAGACTGGCCGCGGGCCAACTGAGCGTCAGCGAAGCCATGGCCCTGCTCGACGCCGCGGCCGCCCCGGCCCCCGTCGCGGCGCTGAAGGAAGAAGCCAAGGCCGCGCCCGAAGCGGCCGCCGAAATCCCCGTGGAGGAGTTGAAGGCCGACGAGGCCATCGCCATCTCCTTCCCTGAGGAACAGATCGTCATGGACAAGCCCGCCGCTAACGGCGAGGCGGCCGAGGGCCAACCCCGTTGGCTGAAGATTCGCGTCCGCGACACGGCCTCCGGCCGCAACAAGGCCGTCGTCACCCTGCCTTTGGGTCTGGTCACCTTTGGCCTTGGCATCGCCCGGCACTTCGCGCCCGACATGCACGACCTGGACACCAACGAACTCCTGGCCGTGCTCAAGTCGCAGCAGCGGGGCATGCTGATCGAAGTGCAGGACGAGGAAGACGACGAGCAAGTTCAGATTTTCGTGGAGTAAGAAGGTGTAGCATGGCCAAGGAACGTTTTGAAACCGGTAAGGCGCCCCAGGTTTACCTCGGCGCTTGCGATGGCGACGCCGTCATCCGCGGCTGGCCGGAGCCGATGCTCCAGGTCAAGGGCGACTATGAAGTGGAAGAGAAGGGCGAGGGCTACCGCATCAGCGGCCATGGCGACTTGCGCCTCTACGTGCCCGCCCTGGCCGAAGTGAGCGTCGACGAGGTCAGCGGCGATCTGATCCTGAAGGGCCTGAGCGGCAAGAGCACCATCGGCCACGTCCATGGCAACGCGCTGCTGGTCGAAGCCGGGGCAGCGTTCGAGACCGTCCACGGCAACCTCGTGGCCCGCGGCGGGGCGGAACTGGTCATCGGCCAGGTGCACGGCGATATGTCGTTGCGCCGCGTGGGCAACGTGTCGGCCAGCGGCGTCTTCGGCGACATCAGCGCCCGGCGCATCTCCGGCGCGCTGAGCATCGAGGAAGCCTCCGGCGACGTGAGCCTGCGCGAGATCGGCGGCGACGTGGCCATCGGCCGCGCCCACCGCGACGTGAACCTGATCGGCGTCGCCGGTCACGTGGGCCTGGGCGAAGTGGATGGCGACATCCGTCTGCGCGGCCCGCTGTCGCCGGGCGAACACGCCCTGAGCGCCCACGGCGACGTCGTGGTGCGGTGGCCGGTCGACGTCCCGCTGAACGTGACCGCCGTCGGGCGGCGCGTCGTCAATCGCCTGCCGCTGGAAGACGTGGCCGAGAAGGAAGGCTATCTGGCCGGCCGTCTGGGCCAAGGCGGCACGCAGTTGACCCTATCGGCCGACGGGCAGGTGATCTTGAAGGAGCTGGCCCCTATGGATGAGAAGTGGGAACCGGGCATGGAAGGCGAAGACTACGGCTTCGAGGCCGCCTTCGGCGGCCTGGAGTTGGACAATATGGCCGCGCGCATCGAGGCCGAGGTGAACCAACACCTGGCGCGGGTGGCCAACGAGGTCGCCGCCCGTTTCGGGCCGGAGTTCGGCCAGCGCCTGGCCGAGAAGGCCAGCCGCCAGGCGGAACGGGCCGCCGAGCGGGCCGAGCGCGCCCGCCGCAAGGGTGAGTGGCGCGGCCGCGCCGGCCAGGACGCGAGCAGTTGAAGATTCTCAAGATGGTCGAAGCGGGCACGATTAGCCCCGAGGAGGCCGGAATGCTCTTGGAGGCGCTAGAGGCATAGACGATGACGTTGGCTCTCGTCTCGCACCCGCACTACAATAGCGGCAGTCGGCCACCGGGGTCCTGTCCTCCCCCCGGTGTGGCGTGGCCCTGGCCCCGCGACGGCGGCCGGCTTGACGGTGCGAGACGAGAGCACAATTCGATGGTCATCACACTTCCCGACGCCAGCGCCAATGAGGGCCTTCGCCCCATCGACATCAGCCGCGACGTGCCGCAGATCGTCGAATTGCTGCGCCTGGTCTTCGGCGAGGCGCTGGAGGTCGATGACTCGCAACTGCTGGGCGACGACGTCGGCGCACCGATCAGCGGCCTCTTCTACCGCCTGAACCCGGCCACCTCGCGCCTGGCCAACGGCTTCGTGTGGCTGGCCGAGGGGCGCGTCGTCGGCAATGTGACCTTGCTGACCACCAAGGCCTGGGACCGCTACCTGGTGGCCAACGTGGCCGTCCATCCCGCCTACCGGCGGCGGGGCATCGCCCGGGCCATGATGAACGCCGTCACGGCCCACGTGAAGAGCCGCGGCGGCCGGGCCATCCTGTTGCAGGTCGTCAAAGACAACGATTCGGCCATCGACCTCTATCGCTCGTTGGGCTATGTGGCCGTCGGTCACATGGCCACCTGGCATAGCGCGGCTTCGCGCCTGCGCCGCCTGGAGACGGGTAAGGAGCCGCCGGCGGTCGACATCCGCCCGCTGCCCGGCGGGCGCTGGCGCGAAGCCTACGCACTGGATACGGCCTGTGTGCCCGCCGACCTCAACTGGCCGGAGCCATTGCGGCCCGACGCCTACCGCCAGACGTGGTGGCAGCGCCTGGGCGGCGCGCTGAACAGCCGCGTCTGGGAGACGTGGGCCACGGCCGACGCCAACCGCCTGACCGGCCTGATGAGCATCTCCGGCGAGTGGGGCCGCAGCCATCTGGTGACGCTGCGCGTCCACCCCGACTACGCCGGCAGCCTGGAGCGGCCGCTGCTGGCCAAGGCCGTCCGCCGGCTACAGCAATTGCCGCGGCGCAACGTGCGCATCGACCACCCCGACGACGACCTGATCACCAACGCGCTGCTGGGCGAGGCCAACTTCAACGTCCAGCGGATATTGACCCACATGCGACTGGACGTCGCGCGCTAGTGGGCAAGGAAGAGATGAACATGGCTACCACGGAGGAACGCCTGCAAATCCTGAAGATGATCGAAGAGGGCAAGATCAGCGCCGCCGAGGGCGCCGAGCTGCTACGCGCCCTCGATACCAAAGGCGAGCGCGGCCAGCCGCTGGAGCCGATGAAGGGCACCAGCAACCCGCGCTGGTTCCGCGTGCGCGTCACCGACGTGCAGAGCGGCCGCAACAAGGTCAACGTCAACATCCCCATGGGCCTGGTCAACGTCGGCATCAAGATGGGGGCCAGGTTCGCGCCGCAGATCGAAGGCGCGCGCCTGGACAGCATCATGGACGCCGTCCGCAGCGGGCAACTGGGCAAGATCTTCGACATCGTCGACGCCGAAGATGGCGAGCGCGTCGAGATTTTCGTCGAATAGCGGCAGGGGATTTAACGCCAGGACGCCAAGACGCAAGGATCAAGGGGTTCTTGGCGTCCTGGCGTCTTTGCGTCAATCGATCCCTATTGACGAGCGCGGCCCGTCTATGCTAGACTGTTGGCGGCTCCCGGGCTACGTCTTGGAAGCCACATCTTAGAAGCGGAGGTGCACGAACATGCAAGCCAACCAGAATGTCACTGAACAGCCGGTTGTCCGTCGCTGCGTCGGCGCGTCCGCTCTGCCCCGCTAATCTCTCCGATTTCGATCGTCAATCGAACAGAGCGGCCGCGGACGGCTGAACGCCGGATGTTTTGACATCCGTTGCCGGCGCACGTCGTTTCCACCCGTCGCCCTGGCCCATGGGGGCCACGGCCGCTCCGGCCACCCGCCGGGCGGTCGCCCGTTCGTCTGCACAGTTCGAAATCAGCAATGGATCCATACGAAGCGTACGAAGAGTACCAAGAGTTCGAAGAGTTCTATACCACCGGCCGGCGCGCCCCACGCCCGGCGAAGGCCCGCCCGGCCAACAAGAAGCCGCGGCCGGCCGACGTCCTGGCCCAACTGAGCGACTTCAACGACAACCTGTCGGCCTGGGTTCCCAGCTATGCCGCGGCCCTCGACCCGCGCCACCACGAGCGCCAGTGGTTGATCGACTCGGTCGGCCCGTTCTATCGCAACAGCATCATCACCGACGTCACCCACCGGGTGAAGGGCGGCAAAGAGGCCAACGTCTACCGTTGCACGGGCAACCCGGAGGCCGGCTTCGGCCTCATTGCCGCCAAGCTCTACCGGCCGCGACTGCTGCGCACGCTGAAGAACGACGCCATCTACAAGTCCGGCCGGCAGTTGCGCGGCGAGGACGGCAAGTTGCTCAAAGGCCGCCGCGAGAAGGTGGCCCTGGCCCAAAAGACGAAGTTCGGCAAAGAGCTGGACACGGCCTGGTGGATTCAGAACGAGTTCAGCACGCAGCAGAAGCTATTCGAAGCCGGCGTGGCCGTTCCCCGCCCCATCGGCCACGAAGGCAACACCATCCTCATGGACTTTGTGGGCGATGAGCGCATGCCCGCGCCGACGCTGATCGACAGCGCCCCGGAGCCGGGCCAGGCGGCCGAGCTGTTCGCCTTTCTGATGGACAACGTGCGGCTGATGCTGGACCATCATCTGGTGCACGGCGATCTGTCGCCTTACAATATCCTGTATTGGGACGGCCAGCCGTTCATCATCGACTTCCCGCAGGTGGTCGATGCGCGGGTCAACCCGCATGCCTACGAGCTGCTGCGGCGCGACGTGGCCCGCGTCTGCGCCTACTTCGCCCGCTTCGGCGTGCGCGCCGACGCCGAGCGGCTGGCCCGCGACCTGTGGCTGCCCTACATGGGCAGCCTGGGCTAATCGCCCGCGGCAAGTGAGCGGGGCGGGGGGGCCGCCCCGCCCGCGGCGCGCCCCCCCCCCAACAAAGAGGGCGAAGGAAGGAAAAAAAAAAACAAAAGACAACGCAAGAAACAAAGAGGGCGCCGCGAAGAAAAAAAAAAAAAAGACAACCCCCCC
>JRYK01003760.1_pt1 | contig 17140 bp, 15 predicted proteins | sample 235381 | NCBI WGS metagenome assembly JRYK01 (sample SAMN03074220, study PRJNA261476) | activated sludge metagenome | biome: Wastewater Treatment Plant; feature: Wastewater; material: Activated sludge; isolation source: activated biomass of a wastewaster treatment plant treating hydrocarbon... ... | reverse complement strand
GTCGACGACGAGGATCGCGTCGGCGCGCTCGATGCCCGCGTACACCTGGGATCCGAACACGTACCCGACGTGGCCCGGGTGGTCGGCCGGGAAATTGGCGAAGACCGGGCTCGCCTCGAGCACCTCGAGCGCGCCGACGTCGGCGAGCTCGACGAGGGCCGCGGCCGCGGCGGCGTCGCGGCCGACCTCGCTCGTGACGACGAGCGGCGCGCGCGCGCCGGCGAGAATCTCGGCCGCCTCCTCGATCCGCGCCGGGTCCGGGTAGCGCCGGCTCACCGCCCTGCGCCGGCTCGGCGCGTCGATCGTGATGCGCGCGAGCGGCTCGGCCATCAGGTCGCGCGGGAGCGTCAGGTACACCGGCCCGCGCGGCGCGTCGAGCGCGAGCTCGAGCGCGCGGTCGAGCACCGCCTCGAGCTGCGCGGCGCTGCGCAGCTCGTAGTCCCACTTCACGTACTCGCGCAGCATCCCGCCCTGGTCGAAGGACTCCTGCGCCCAGTGCACGTGGATGTCGCGCGCGCCCGGCGTGCCGGGCGCCTCGGCGATCGGCGAGCGCGCCGCCGTGTACAGGATCGGCGTCTGGCTGCGGGCGGCGTTGATGATCGCGCCGACCCCGTTCGCCATCCCGACGGTCGAGTGCACCATGACGACCTGCGGGCGCCCGCTGACCATCGCGTGGCCGTGCGCCATGGCGACCGCCGGGTACTCGTGCGCGACCATCACCGGCCGCGGCGAGCGCTTGCGCTGCGCCGCGAGGCGCGCGAAGGCGTCGACGAGCGAGGTGTTCACGTTGCCGAACACGCACTCGATCCCGCGCTCGCGCAGCAGCTCCAGGTAGGCCTGCGCGACGGTTTCCACGCGCATCGTTTTCGTGCCCATTCAGCGCCCCGTCAGAAAGACCATCGCCGCGAGCAGCCCGAGGACCACCCAGAGCGCCCACCGCCCCGAGCGGCCGTTCACCACCACGTGGCGCGCCGCGACGAACGCCGCCACCAGCAGGACGACGACCAGGGGGCCGAGCCGGCTCTCCTGGACGGCGGGAACGTGCGAGCTCAGCATCAGCGCCACCACCGGAAAGGTGAGGTAGCTGTTGTGCGTCGAGCGCTGCCGGGCGAGCGCGAGGCGCGCCTCGTCCGCCGGATCCGCGAGCGCCGGGACGACGCGCAGCCAGACGTTTCCCGCCATGAGCGTGCCGAGCAGCGCGCCGAGCATCAGGTACACGAGGCGCCCGCCGTAGAAGTGGCCGAGCCCCGCCGCGACGCCGGCGAGGAGGACGACCGACAGCGCGAGCGCGAGCGCGGTGCGCCCGCGCCACAGCCGGTCGTACACCAGCCAGCCGACGGCGAGCAGCGCCAGGTTGGCGAGCCCGTGGCCGAGTTCCGCGATGCGCGCCGAAAAGTAGACGAGGAACAGCAGCAGCACGCCGCTCACCCAGGTGAGCGCCGTCTCGCGCCGGAACCAGTGCGCGATCTTCGGCCCGGCGCCGGTGGCGCGCACCGCATCGGGCTCCGAGCCCCCGGTGGTGCGCCCCACCCACTGGAAGTAGAGCATGCTCCCCACCCACGTGATCGCGCCCGTCACGTGGAACCAGCGCAGGATGAAGTGCACCCAGTCGTAGGCGTTCTGGCCGTCCACGGTCACTCTTTCAGCTTCGGTTCGGCGCGCAGCGAGCGGCCCTGGCGGCGGAAGCCGCTTCTCGGATCCCGGCGGATTATCGCAGGGCGCCGCGCGCCCGATGCGGACGCGCCGCGCGCGTCGCGCGTCGCGTGATCCAGGTCACTCCGCGCGTTCCCGAGCTATCCCCATGCCGGTTTGCGCGCTACCCCGGTGTAAGATTGCGCGGCCCGCCATGAGCCAGACGAACGAAGCGTCCGTAGTCCTGTCGCGCCGCGAGGGCGCGGTGCTGTACGCCACGCTGAACCGGCCGACGGCGGGCAACGCGCTCTCGACCGGGATGATCTCGGCGCTGGAGGCGCTGTGGCGCGACGTCGCCGGCGACCGCAGCGTCGCGGTGGTGGTGATCGAGGCGGCCGGGAAGGTCTTCTGCGCGGGCCACGACCTGAAGGAGATCCGCGCCGGAACCGATGCGCGGTCCCACTACGACCTCTCGACCCACGGCGCACGCATGATGCAGGCGATCACGGCGCTGCCGCAGCCGGTGATCGCCAAGGTGCAGGGCACGGCGACGGCCGCCGGCTGCCAGCTGGTCGCGACCTGCGACCTCGCGATCGCCGCCTCGACGGCGAAGTTCGCCACGCCCGGGGTCAACATCGGCGTGTGGTGCTCCGGCCCCATGGTGCCGCTGAGCCGGCGCGTCGCGCCCAAGCACGCGCTGCAGTTCCTGATCACCGGCCGCCTGCACGACGCGCAGACGGCGTTCCGGATCGGGCTGGTCAACGAGGTGGTCGAGCCCGAGCGGCTGGACGCCGCGGTGCGCGAGCTGGCCGAGGAGATCGCCTCCAAGTCGCCCCACGTGCTCGCGCTCGGCAAGCGCGCCTTCTACCATCAGCTCGGCCTCGACACCGCCGCCGCCTACGAATACGCCGCGGAGGTGGCGGTGCGCAACAACCTGAGCGAGGACGCGCGCGAAGGGGTCGCGGCGTTCGTGGAGAAGCGCCGGCCGGTCTGGAAGGGGCGCTAGGACGCCGCCGCTACCCGCGGCGCCCCAGCCCGGCGAAGTACTCGACGATCGCGTCCCCGGGGCTCCCCGGCGGGAAGACGCGCGCGACGCCCCGCTCCAGCAGCCGGCGGACCTGCCGCGGCGGGATGTGGCCGCCGCACACCACCGGAACGTCCTTCAGCCCGTCCCGCTCGACGAGCGCCAGCAGCTCCTCGATCAGCGCGAAGTTCGACGCGTGCGCGCTGATGCCGATCACGTCCGCGTCCTCGTCGCGCGCCGCCCCCACGATCATCGCCGGCGACTGGTTGGGGCCGAGGTAGATCACCTCGAACCCCGCGTCGCGCAGGAGCGCGGCGACCACCTGGGCGCCCGTGGTGTGGCTGTCCAGGCCGATCATGGAGATGATCACGCGGATGCCGCGATCGGACCTCGCGGCGGCGCCCCGCTCCGCGGCTTCGGCGCGCATCAGTGGAGGCGGAACGGGCACTGCAGCATGCCCAGCGGATCGTACTCGAGGCCGCGCGCCACCCGGATCACCCCCATGATCTCGCCCGCGGTGGCGTAGGACTCGACCGCCGCGATGATGGCCGGCATCAGGTTGTGGCGCTCGCCCTGGCCCGCTTCCGCGTGCAGCCGGCGCACGCTCGCCTCCACCGGCGCCATGTCGCGCGCGCGCTTCCATTCGGCCATGCGCCGGCCGATCGCCTCCGCGTCGCTCGCCTCGACTTCCTGGACGGGCACCTCGAACAGCTCCTCGTGCGGCGCGACCGCGAGATGGTTGACGCCGACGACCAGCCGCTCGCCGCTGTCCAGCGCGCGGAACTTGCGCCGCGCCTCGCTCTCGAGCAGGTCCGGGACGTAGCCCTGCTCGATCGCGGCGACGAGCCCGCCGCGCGCGTCGATCTCCGCCAGCACGCGGTAGGCCGCGGCCTCCACCTCGTTGGTGAGCCGCTCGACGAAGTACGACCCCGCGAGCGGGTCGACCACGTCGGCGACGCCCGTCTCCACCGCCACGATGTGCTGCGTGTTGAGCGACATCTGGGCCGCGAGGGCCGAGGGCTCGGCGTAGGCGTTGTCCAGGGTGGCGTTGTCGATCGCGGTGCAGCCAGCGATCGCGCCGGCGAGCGTCTGGATGGCGCAGCGCACGACGTTGTTGAGCGGCTGCTGGTAGGTCATCGTCCGCCCGGAGGTGTGCACCGCGATGAGCAGCTGGCAGGCCTTGTCGCTCTGCGCCCCGAAGTGCGCGCGCGCCATCCTGGCCCACATGCGGCGCAGCGCCCGCACCTTGGCGATCTCCTCGAAGAAGCGTGTCCCGATGCTCACCAGCTGGTAGGGCAGCCGCATCACGTCGTCGAACGCGAGGCCGCGCTCCCCGACCAGCCGGCCGCACACCTCCTTCAGCATGGCGAGCTCGATCGCGAGCGCCTGCGCGTCGTTGCCCCCGGATTCCTGGAAGTGCTGTCCCACGATCCCCGCGCGCATGCGGATGCGGTTGCGCACGATGTACTCGGAGGAGTCGAGGAACAGCTTCATGTCGAGGTCGAACGGCTGCACGTCGGTCTGGCCGAACGGGTTGCTGAACGGCGACTCGGTGACGCTGCCGTGGATCTCGGCGAGCGGGTCGCCGCGCTTCGCGGCCAGCGCCACGACGTAGGCGAGGCGCAGCGCCGAGGGGGCGCAGCAGCCGAGCAGCGTGATCGACTGCCCGGTGAGCGGGATGTCCTCCATCAGCGCCTCGAACTCGGCGAGCGAGCTGCCCGGCCAGCCGAGCACGCCGTTTTCCTTGCGCGCCATCGGGTGGTCGGCGTCGATGCACGAGGACGAGGGCCGGTCGTGGATCACGCACAGGCCGCCGGTCTGCCCCATCGCGCGGTACTTCTTCAGCGCCAGGTTGGCGTCGCGGGACGAACCCAGGCCGGCGGTCATCCGGCGCGTCCACATGCGGCTGCGGTAGCCCTCCGGGTGGTAACCGCGCGTGTAGGGAAAGCGCCCCGGGTCGCCGAGGTCGCGCTCGTAGTCGAGCCCCGCGACGTCGCGCGGCCCGTAGGCCGGCTTGATCTCGTAGCCGTAGTCGGTGGCGTACTTCATGGCCGTCTCTCCTTGAGGAGGACGCGCTGCGCCTTCGCTTCGTAGCGCGGCAGCGTGCCGTGCGGATGGCATTCGACCGGGACCTTGAGCCCCAGGCGGCCCGCGAGCGCGCGCGCGACCGCCGCGGCGAGGTCCGGCCGGGCGCCCTCCTGGGTCCGCTCGCACTCGATCGCGACCGTCATCGAGTTCGGCGCGCCGTCCACCGTGTCCACGTAGATCTGCCAGGCGTCCTTGACGGTGCCGGGCGTGCCGGCGATCACGTCCTCGATCTGCGAGGGGAAGACGAGCACCCCGCGCACCTTGAGCATGTCGTCGGAGCGCCCGATGATGCGGCCGATGGTGGGCATGCCGCGCCGGCCGCACGCGCAGTCGTAGGGGCGCTCGCCGAGGCGCGTGAGGTCGCGCGTGCGCCAGCGCACGACCGGCGAGGCCTCCTTGTCGAGCGTCGTCACCACGATCTCGCCGATCTCGCCGGGGGCGACCGGCTGCAGCGTCTTCGGGTCCAGCACCTCGGTGAGCACCGTGTCCTCGTTGATGAGGTGCATCTCGTCGCGCTCGTGCGAATGGGGGCAGGTGGCGCCGAGGTTCGGCCCGCCGGACTCGGTCGTCCCGTAGTTGTTGCGCACGGTGAAGCCCGCCGGGAACTCGCCCTCGAGCTGGTCGCGAAACGCGCGCGAGACGGCCTGGCCGCCCACCACCGCGGTGCGCAGGCGCCAGTCCTTCTTCGGGTCGATCCCGCGCTCGCGCGCCGCGCGCACGAGATGCGCGAGGAACAGCGGCGAGACGGTGGCCACGTTCCACGCCAGGTCGCGCAGCCACTCGATCACGAGCTCGCTCCGGCCCGGCCCGACCGGGAAGCAGGTCGCGCCCACTGCCTCGATCGCGCGCTCGTGCGCGGGGCCGCCCATCCACAGGCCGTAGCCGAAGCCCTGGTACACGCGGTCGCCGGGCCGCACGCCGCAGCAGTACACCTGGCGCGCCACCTGCCGCGTGAGGAGGCGCAGGTCGTCCGCGGTAAACCCGAAGAGCACCGGCAGCCCGGTGGTGCCCGACGTGGCGAAGAAGCGCGCCACCCGCGCCGGCTCCACCGTCAAGAGCGGGAAGGGATATCGCGCGCGGAGGTCGGCCTTTTCGAGCGTCGGCGCGTGCGCGAGGCCGTCGGGCGCCGCGAGATCGCGCGGATGCATGCCGGCCTGCGCGAAGTGCTCGCGCCACGCCGGCGAGGCGGCCAGCCGTTCGCCGAGCGCGGCGAGCTTGCGCGCCTGAAGGGCCTTCATCGCCTCGCGGTCGAGCGACTCGATCTCCGGATGCAGCATTCCTACCCCATCGTCTTCGGCAGCCAGATCGCGAGCGCCGGGAAGACGCACAGCACCGCGAGGCGCAGGATGTCGCTCACGATGAACGGCGCGACGCCGCGGTAGATCGTCTCCAGGCTCACGTCGCGCGCCATCGAGTTGATGACGAACACGTTCATGCCGACCGGCGGGCAGATGAGGCCGAGCGTCACGGTCATCACGATGATCACGCCGAACCAGACCGGGTCGAAGCCGAGCGTCGTCATGACCGGGAACACGATCGGCACGGTGAGGAGGATCATCGCCAGCTCGTCCATGATCGCGCCGAGGATGAAGTACACCCCCAGGATCACGACCAGCACCCCGTAGGGGCCGATCGGCAGGTGCACGAGCAGATCGATGAGCTTCTGCGTGGTCTGCGTGATGGTGAGGAAGTAGCCGAAGAGGAACGCGCCGATCACCACCATGAAGATGGACGCGGTGGTGCGCAGCGCGTCGACCAGGCAGCGCATGATCTGCGGCCCGTTGAGGCGGCGGCGGACGAGCCCGATGAGCAGCGCGCCGACCGCGCCCATGCTGGCCGCCTCCGTGACGGTGAAGAGGCCGCCGTACATGCCGCCGATCACGAACAGGAAGAGGAGGAGCGTCGCCCAGACGTCCTTCAGGGCCGCGAAGCGCTCCGCCCAGCCGTGGCGCGGTCCGGCCGGCATGTGGCTCGGATCGCGCGCGCCGATGATGCGCACGGTGGCGACGTACATCGCGACGCCGAGGAGCCCGGGGACGATGCCGGCGATGAACAGCTGGCCGATGTCGGTCTGCGTCATGATGCCGTACAGCACGAAGATCACCGACGGCGGAATCATGATGCCGAGCGTGCCGCCCGCGGCGATGACGCCGGTGGAGAGCCCGGGGCTGTAGCCCGCCTTGCGCAGCTCCGGCAACGCCACCTGGGTCATGGTCGCGGCGGTGGCGACCGACGAGCCGTTGATCGCCGCGAAGCCGGCGCACGCGCTGATGGTCGAGATCGCGAGCCCGCCGCGCAGGTGCCCGAGCCACGCCTGCGAGGCGCGGAAGAGCTCCGCGCTCATGCCCGAGGTGGCGGCGAACGTACCCATCAGGATGAACATCGGGATGATGCTGAAGTTGAAGTCGCTGACGGTGGAAAAGGGCGAGCGCGCGAGCAGGCTGAGCGCCGGCGTGACGTCGTTGACGAGCGCGAACCCGCCGATCCCGACGATGCCCATCGCGATGCCGACCGGCACGCGCAGCGCCATCAGGACGAACAGCAGCACGAAGCCGCCGAGGGCGACGAGGTCCTTGTCCACGCCGGCCTACTCGATCTTTTCGCCGCGCGCGAGCTTCGCGAGCCGGATCACCGCGACCACCGCCGCCGCCACGATGCCGAGCGCCGCGACGACGAAGAACGGCCAGACGTAGAGGCCGAGGTCGCTCGTCACCTGCTGCTCGCGCACCACCGAGGGGAAGCGCACCACCAGCATGTAGGCGAAGAGCCCCATGAAGAGGGTCGACACCGCGGTGGCGAAGAGGTCGATCCCCCGGCGCAGCCCGGTGCCGGCCATCTCGTAGACGACGTCGACCAGGATGTGCGCGTTGCGATAGGTCGCGACCGCGAGCCCCCAGAAGATGGCGATCGCCTGCAGGTAGCGGGAGAAGTCGAAGTTGTCGGGCAGGTTGGTGCCGAGCAGGTCGCGCATCACGACCGCGGCGAACACCAGGAGCGCGACCGCCGCGAGCGAAGCCCCGGCGATCCGCTCCACCCACAGGACGACGCGCTCCATCGCGCCCGCCCGGCGCCGCCCCCGCGCGCGGCGGCGGCTACTTGAAGTCCGAGTTGTACTTCTTCAGCGCGGCGCGCAGCTCGCCGAGCGCCTTGTCTGGGTCGTAGCCCGTCTTGCGCGCGTTGTCGGCCCACTGCTTGTAGACCGGATCGGCGGCCTTGCGCCACGCGGCCGTCTGCTCGGGCGTGAGCGCGTAGACCGTGTGGCCCGGCAGGGCCTTGATCTTGGCGCGGCCTCCGGCCTCGTAGTCGCCCCAGGTCTTGCCGACGCGGCCGGCCCACTCGTTGTTGCAGTGCGCGTCGATCGCCTTCTTCTGCGCGGCCGACATCTGGTTGTACTTGTCCTTGTTGATCAGCCACGCGAAGGAGGAGACATAGAGCGGCACGTCCATGTGGTAGTTCACCACCTTGTCGATGCCGAACAGCAGGATCGACTCCCACGGGAACGTGATCGCGTCCGCCGCGCCGGACTCGAGCGCCTGGCGCGCCTCGGGCGCCGACACGCGCACGTTGGTGCCGCCGAGGCTCGTGACGTACGAGGCGAGCGTGCCGTGCGCCGAGCGGATCTTCATGCCCTTGAACTCCTCCGGCAGGACGATGCGCTTCTTCGCGTGCAGCGCGCCGGGATCGTGCACGAAGGCGAGGCACATCTTGACGTCGGCGAGTTCCTTCACGCTGTACTTGCGATACCACTCGTCGAACGCGCGCGATCCGCCGTCGGCGTTGGTCATCAGGAACGGGAGGTTGCCCGCCTCGCCCATCGGCAGGCGCCCGGCCTGGTAGCCGAGCGCGATGTAGGTGACGTCGGCGATGCCGTCGCGCGCCATGTTGTGATGGTCGTCCGCCTTGCCGAGCTGCTGGGACGGATACAGCGTCACCTTCACCGTGCCGTTCGTCGCCTTGGCGATCGAGTCGCCCCACTCCTTCACCGAGACGTGCATCGCGTGCGCCGGCGGCACCCACGAGGAAAACTTCAGATCGAAGGTCTTGTCCTGCGCGGCGGCGGGCAGCGCGGCCAGCATCGCCGCCAGCGTGGGAACGAGTCTCGACGTGATGCGTGGCATGGGCCCTCCTCCGTGCGCGGGTTGATGATATTGGTATGACGCGATCAATTATTCTGCGGGGAGGATAAACACACTGCCCTGCCCCGGCAAGCAACGCGGCTTGTGCGCTGCGTGATGCAGGTCAAAGGCCGGTCGGAGCGCCCTACCCGTCCTGCCGCAGCCGGAAGCGCTGCACCTTGCCCGACTCGGTGCGCGGCAGCTCGCGCACGAACTGGACCCGGCGCGGGTACTTGTACGGCGCGATCGCGGCCTTGACGTGCTCCTGCAGCGCGCGGGCGGTGCGGTCGCAGGCCTCGTGCCCGGGGTTGAGCACCACGAACGCCTTCACCACCTGGCCGCGCTCCTCGTCCGGCACCCCCACCACGCCGCACTCGGCCACCGCCGGGTGCTCGAGCAGCGCCGCCTCGACCTCGGGCCCGGCGATGTTGTACCCGGCCGAGACGATCATGTCGTCGGTGCGCGCCTGGTAGTAGAAGTAGCCGTCCTCGTCCATGCGGAACGCGTCGCCGGTGAGGTTCCAGCCGTTCTGCACGTAGGTCCGCTGGCGCGCGTCGGCGAGATAGCGGCAGCCGGTCGGCCCCTTGACCGCCAGCCGGCCGACCACCCCGGGCGGGCACGGCGCGCCCGCGTCGTCGAGGACGGTGGCGCGGTAGCCGGGCAGCGCGTAGCCGGTCGCGCCGCGGCGCGCCCGCTCCTGCGAGTGGGAGATGAACATGTGCGTCATCTCGGTGGAGCCGATCCCGTCGATCAACTCGATTCCGGTCGCCTGCTTGAACGCCTGCCGCGTCGCGTCCGGCAGCGCCTCGCCCGCGGACACGCACTTGCGCAGCGACGAGAGGTCGAAGCCGCCCGCGAGGCCGGCCATCCGGCGGTAGTAGGTCGGCGCGGTGAAGCAGGTGGTGGCGCGGAAGGTCTGGATGGTCTCCAGCAGCACCTCGGGCGTGAGCCGCTCGACCAGGACGGTGGCGGCGCCGAAGCGCATCGGGTAGGCGAGCATCGTGCCGAGCCCGAAGGTGAACGCGAGCGGCGGCGTGCCGCAGCAGACGTCGTCGGCCGAGGGCCTCAGGCACGCGCGCGGGAAGCAGTCCCCCATCACGATCACGTCGCGGTGGAAGTGGATCGTCCCCTTCGGGCGCCCGGTGGTGCCGGAGGTGAAGGCGATCAGCGCCACGTCGTCCGCGGCGGTGTCGACGTTCCGGAACGCCGCCGGATGCGCGGCCATCAGGCGCTCGAGCTCGCCGTGCCCCGCGTCCTCGAAGCAGACGATGTTCTTGAGCGTCGCGCACTGGGCGGCCGCGCTGCGCAGCTCCTCGTCGAGACGGTGGTCGCACAGCGCCGTGGACACTTCCGCCGCATCGATGATCGCCTGCAGTTCCCGTGCGCGCAGCAGCGGCATGGTCGTGACCGGGATGCACCCGGCCTTGAGCACCCCGAACCAGCAGGCCACCATCGCCGGGTTGTTCGGCCCGCGCAGCAGGACGCGCGCACCCGGCACGAGCGCCAGGTCGCGCTGGAGCACGTGCGCGATGCGGTTCGCCCGCTGCAGCAGCTCGCCGTAGCTGCGCACGACCGTCGGGCCTTCGCCGTAGGCGTACAGGGCCGGGCGGTCGGCGTCCCCGCGCGCGACGCGCTCGTCGAGCAGGGCCCCCGCGCAGTTCAGGCGCGCGGGGTAGCGCAGGTCCGGCAGCTCGAACAGGAACTCCGGTCGCTCGGCCTCCGGCGGCAGGCGGTCGCGGGCGAAGGTGTCGACGTGCGCGGTGTACGCCATCGCGGCTGCTACCGGCTCCGGGCGGGAGCGGGCCTCAGGGCTTGCGGTCCTTCAGCTCGTGCCACTTGTAGTCGATCAGCTCGAGCAGCACGCCGTTCATCGTCTTCGGCGAGATGAACGCGAACTCGCAGTCGCGGAACGGCCGCGCGCCGCCGATGAACGGGTAGCCCTTGCCCTTCAGCTCCTCCATCGACTTGCGGGTGTTGTCCACGTTGAAGCCGATGAGCATCACGCCCTCGCCGCGCTTGGCGATGAACTTCGCCACCTCGCCGTCGGGGGTGGTCGACTCCATCAGCTCGAAGCCGACGTCGCCCAGCCAGTAGCGCGCGACCCGGATCTTCTCCGGCTCGTCGACGTAGGCGTCGTCGGGCGCGCTCTTGCCGAGCACCGGCTCCCAGATCTTGCGCGCTTCGTCGAGGTTGCGGACCGCGACGCACAGGTGGTCGATCTTGTTCACTTTCATCTCACGTCTCCTTCGCTCTCGGGTTGTGCGGATCCGGCGCTCGCCGCCGCGCGCGTCATGCGCCCGTCCCAGCGCTTGGCGAAGCTCGCGTCGATGCCGAACTGGTCGAGCACCCGTGCAACGACGTGGTTCACGATGTCGTCCACCGACGCGGGCTTGTTGTAGAACGCGGGCATCGGCGGCACGATCGCCACCCCCATGCGCGCGAGCTTGAGCAGGTTCTCCAGGTGCACCTCCGAGAGCGGGGTCTCGCGCGGCACCAGCACCAGCCGCCGCCGCTCCTTCAGCACCACGTCGGCGGCCCGGTGCACCAGGTTCTCCCCGTAGCCGAGCGCGATCGCCGCCGCGGTGCGCATCGAGCACGGCGCCACGATCATCCCCTCGGTGCGAAACGAGCCCGAGGAGACGGTGGCGGCCATGTTGCCCGTCCCGTGCACCACCGCGGCGCGCGCGCGCAGGTCCTCGAGCGTGAGCCCGGTCTCGTGCTCCACGGTCTGCTGGCCCCACTTCGAGAGCACGAGGTGGGTCTCCACCCCGGCCGCCCCGAGCGCTTCCAGCACCCGCACCCCGAAGATCGCGCCGGTGGCGCCGGTGATCGCGACGATGATGCGCTGCATCACCGCCCCGCTACTCGGCCATGTCGGGCATCAGGTAGTGCCCGCCTTCCCGCGCCCCCACCCGGACGGCCTCGTCCACCGCCGGCGCCGCGACGATCGCCTCGACGATCTGCTCGTACCCGGTGCAGCGGCAGAGGTTGCCGGCGATCGCCGCGCGCGCCTCGTCGGGGGTCGGGTGCGGGTTGCGGTCGAGGAGCGCCTTGCCCGCCATGATCATCCCCGGCGTGCAGAAGCCGCACTGCACCGCGCCCTTGTCGATGAAGGCCTGCTGGAGCGGATGGAGCGCCTCGCCCTGACGCAGCCCCTCTATAGTGAGCACGCGTTTTCCCTGGCAGGCGCTCGCCAGCGTGAGGCAGGCGAGCACCGGGCGGTCGTCCACCAGGACGGTGCAGGCGCCGCACGAGCCGAGCAGGCAGACTTCCTTCGTGCCGGTGAGGCCGAGGGACTCGCGCAGCACCTCGAGCAGCGTGCGGCTCGGATCGAGCGCGAGCTCGTGCTCCGCGTCGTTGACGTTCAGCTGGACGACCTGCTTCATCGCGCCTCCCCGCCGCCGGCGCCCGCCGCGGCGTGCGCCGCCTCCGCGAGCGCGCGCCGCGCGAACTCGTACACCATCTGCTTGCGGTGCGCGCGGTCCCCGGCGGTGTTGGCGAGCGGCGTCGCCGACTTGCGCGCGAGCTTCGCCGCCGACTCGGCGAGCGTCTCGTCGAGGACCTTCCCCTCGAGCAGGGCGCCGAGACCCTTGACGATCACCGGCCGCGACGAGATGCCGCCGACGACCATGCGGGCGTCGTGGACGCGGCCGTCGCGCGGGCGCAGCGTCAGCGCCACGCCGGCGATCGGGTAGTCGATCGCCTGCCGCATGCGGTACTTGAGATAGGTCCCGAGGACGCCCTGCATGGCGCTCGGGACCAGCACCTCGGTCAGCACCTCGTCGGGGCGGCCGGCGGTCGGGCTGGCGCCGTCGCCGGTGTAGTAGTCGGCGAGCTCGATGGTGCGCACGCCGCCGGCCGACTGCAGCGTCACGCGCGCATTCGCCGCCACCAGCGCGGTCGCGAGGTCGGCCGAGAACACGGCGAAGCACTTGCGCGCGCGGCCGTTCGGCGAGGCCTTGCAGAACTCGCCGCCGCGCTTCACGCAGGCCTCGACGCAGTCCTGCCAGTCCTCGGACTGGTTGAAGTGGCGGCAGCGCGTGTCGAGGCAGAGGTTGCCGCCCACCGTCCCCATCTCGCGCAGCTGCGGCGACCCGACCTCGCGGGCGGCCGCGGCAAGGAAGGGAAACCGCGCGCGCGCCTCCGCGCTCGCTTCCATCTCGCGCAGGGTCGTCATCGGCCCGATCCGCAGCCCGACGCCGTCCTCCCACGCGACGCCGCGCAGATCCGCGATGCGCTGCAGGGAGATGACGTATGCCGGCGTGTACAGCCCCTGCCGCATCGACGGCACCAGGTCGGTGCCGCCGCCGATCAGCTTCGCGCGGCTGCCCAGCTCGGCCAGCAGCCGCGCCGCCTCCGCCACGCTCCCGGGTTCCCGGTACTCGAACTTCGGCAACGGCTGCATGTCAGACCTCCCCGGCGCCCAGGGCCTGCAGCACCTTCAGCGGCGTCACCGGCAGGCTAGTCACGCGCGCGCCGACCGCGTGCTCGACCGCGTTCGCGATCGCCGGCGCGATGTTGATCACGGAGACGTTGCCCACCCCCTTGGCGCCGAACGGGCCCTTCGCGTCGTAGCCCTCGACGGTCGCGAACTCGATCGCCGGCATGTCGACCGCGGTCGGCGGGCGGCACTCGAGGAAGCTCGGGTTCTGCACCTGGCCCTGCTCGATGATCACGTCCTCGTACAGCGCGTAGCCGAGGCCGGTCGCCATGCCGCCGATGATCTGGCCGCGCAGCCCGTCGGGGTTGATCACCGTGCCGCAGTCGTGCACCGCGGTGATTTTGTCCACCTTCGTGACGCCGGTGCGCGGATCGACCTCGACCTCCGCGACGTGGGTGGCGAAGGTGTAGGTGGAGAACATCTTCGTCGCCGCGCCGCGCACGATCCCGGGATCGAACGCCGTCTCGGTGAGGTTGATCGACGCCTTGCCGATGATCGGGCCGCCCTTCTTGTACTGGCCGCCGCCGAGCACGTCGCGCAGGTGCAAGAAGCGCTCCGGTGCGGTGCGGTCGACGACCTTCCGCTCGCGCAGCTCGAGACGGCCGGCGGGCACGCCCATGCCGGCCGCCGCGGCGGCGAGGATCTGGTCGCGCGCGTCCTCCGCGGCGAGCTTGACCGCCTGGCCGCCGGTGTGCGTGCCGCGGTCGCCAAAGATGCCGACGTCGAACGGGGTGAGATCGGTGTCGCCGATCACCACCGTGACGTCGTCGGGCGCAAGCCCGAGCACCTCGGCCGCGATCTGGCGCATGACCGTGCGCAGCCCCTGCCCCATGTCCATCGCGCCGGTCGCGACGGTGGCGGTGCCGTCCATGTTCATCTTCACGATGCTCGAGGTCGCGAACCCCCCGCAGGCGAAGATCCCGCACGCGACGCCGAGCGCGCGGTTGGGCCCGAGCCGCGGCCCCTTCCAGCCCACCATCGCGCGCGCCTTGAGCAGCGTCTCGCGCACCTGCACGCTGTGCAGCGGCTGCCCGGTGTGCAGGCTGTCGCCCTCGACGAGGCAGTTCTTCAGCCGCAGCTCGAACGGGTCGAGCCCGAGCTCGCGCGCGATGCGGTCCATCTGCGACTCGCGCGCGAAGGTCGACTGCGGCGCGCCGTAGCCGCGGAACGCGCCGCTCATCATCTTGTTGGTGTAGATCGAAAAGGCCTCGACGCGCACGTTCGGGATCCGGTAGGGCCCGGTCGAGGAGATCGCGCCGAGCCACACCGCGTTCGGCGTCGGCGCGTAGGCGCCGCAGTCGTAGTAGAGGGTGGCCTGCGAGGCGACCAGCGTGCCGTCCTTCTTCACCCCGGTCTTGAGCTTGATCACCCCGCCATGGCGCGTGGTGGCCGAGGTGAACTCCTCCTCGTGCGAGAACGTGAGCCGCACCGGGCGCCGCGTCTTGAGCGCGAGCGCCGCGGCGGTCGGCTCGGTGAGGGTGCGGTTCTTGCCGCCGAAGCCGCCGCCGACGTGGCACGGCACCACCCGGATCTTGGCGATCGGCACGCCCAGCAGCGACGAGAGGATCGCCTGGTTGATGTGCGGCCGCTGGGTGGTGTTGTAGATCACGAGCCGCCCCTCGGCGTCGACGTCGGCGACCGTCGAGTTGGGCTCCATGTACGACGGGTGCTGCTTCTGCACCTGGTAGGTGTCCTCGAAGACGAAGTCGGACGCGGCGAAGCCCGCCTCGACGTCCCCGCAGGCGATCTCGGCCTGGTAGTTGACGTTGCCCTGCATCGCGCGCGCGGTGCGATCGAAGAGCGTCGTGTAGCCGGCCAGCGCTTCGTGCAGGATGGGCGCGTTCGGCGCCAGCGCCTCGAGCGGGTCGAACACCGCCGGCAGCGGGTCGTACTCCACCTCGATCAGGTCGACCGCCCGGGCGGCGGTCGGCTCGTCCACCGCGGCCACCGCGGCCACCGCCTCGCCGATGTAGCGCACCTTCCCGCGCGCGAACATGCCCATGTCCAGCACCAGCGCGCCGTAGCGCGCGTCGGGCACGTCCGCGGCCGTCAGCACGGCGTGCACGCCCTTCAGCGCGCGCGCCTTCGAGGTGTCGATGCGCACGATGCGCGCGTGCGGCAGCGGGCTGCGCAGCACCCGCGCCCAGAGCATGCCGCGCAGGTAGACGTCGGTCGCGTAGCGCGCCTCGCCGGTCACCTTCGCGACCGCGTCGGACTTGGGCGTCTTCTTGCCGATGACGGTATACGCACCCATCGCTTCACGCCTCCGCCGCGAGCCGCTGGCGCAGCGCGATCCGGTCGATCTTGCCGACCGTCGTGCGCGGCAGCTCGCTCACCAGGTAGATCTTCGCCGGGACCTTGTAGCGCGCGAGGTTCGCCTTGCAGTGCGCGACCAGGTCGTCCGCCGTCGCGCGCGCCCCGGGCTTGAGCACGGCGTAGGCGCGGATCGCCTCGCCGTAGTACGGGTCGGGCACCCCCGAGCTCGCCGCCTCCACCACGTCGGGGTGCGCGAAGAGCACCTCGTCCACCTCGCGCGGGTAGACGTTGTACCCGCCCACGATCGCCATGTCCTTCTTGCGGTCGCGGATGTAGAGCCAGCCGTCGGCGTCGAGCTCGCCGATGTCGCCGGTGTAGAGCCACCCGTCGCGCAGCGCCTCGGCGGTCTCCTTGGGGCGGTTGCGATACCCGCTCATGATCTGCGGGCCGCGCGCGCGGATCTCGCCCCGTTCGCCCGCGGGGAGGACCTTCGTGCCGCTCTCCACGTCGACGATCTGCACTTCGGTGAGCGGCAGCGCCGGCCCCACCGAGCCGGCGCGCAGCTGCGCGCCCTCGCGCACGTAGGTCAGCACCGGGCCGGCCTCGGTCTGGCCGAAGCCCTCCAGAATCGGCGAGCCGGTGGCCGCGAACCACTGCTGGAGGGTCGCCTCCGGCAGCGGGGCCGACCCCGAGTAGGAGGTGCGCAGGCGCGCGAAGTCGGTGCGCGCGAAGCGCTCGTGGGCGAGCAGCCCGATGAACACCGTCGGCCCGGCCGGCAGGCGCGTGATCCCCTCGCGCTCGATCGTTTCCAGCACGAGCTCGGGCTTGTAGCGCGGGAGGATCACGAGCTTCCCGCGGCAGTAGGGGGCGAGGTGCAGGCACATCGCCACCGCGAACACGTGGAAGAGCGGCATCATGCACAGCACCGCCTCGTCGTCGGGGCGCGTGGGCAGCGTCGCCTCGCGCTGGCTGATGTTCACGCTCATCTGCGCGTGCGTGATGTTGACGCCCTTCGGCAGCCCGGTCGTGCCGCCGGTGTACTGCAGCGTGGCGAAGCTCTCGGGCGCCGGCAGCGGCTCGGGCAGCCGCTGGGACGCGTCGTCGCGCCAGCGCGTGAGCGAGCTGCCGGAGGCGCCGCCCACCTCGATGCGATGCGGGATCCCGAGCGCGGCGGCGAGCGGCTCGACGGTCGGGCGCACCTCCGCGTCGTGGATCAGCACCGCGGGCGCCGCGTCGCGCAGGATGTGCTCCAGCTCGCGCGTCGTGTAGGCCGGGTTGATCGGGACCGCCTGCGCGCCGGCCGCGTGCGCGGCGAACGTGGCGACCGGCATGTCGAGCGAGTTGCCGCAGACGAGCGCGACGCGCGAGCCGCGCGCGCCGCGCCCCACGAGCTCGCGCGCGAACCCCGCCACGCAGCGCAGGTACTGGGCGTAGGTGAGCCGCGACTCGCCGAGCACGAGCGCGGTCGCCTCGCCCGCGCGGCGCGCCGCCTCGGCGAGCATGTGGACGACGGTCGGGTGGACGGTCGGCAGCTGCATGCGGACTTCCCGCGCCGTTCCCCGTCTACCGCACGAACTGGTTGGT
>JRYK01002594.1_pt1 | contig 17170 bp, 17 predicted proteins | sample 235381 | NCBI WGS metagenome assembly JRYK01 (sample SAMN03074220, study PRJNA261476) | activated sludge metagenome | biome: Wastewater Treatment Plant; feature: Wastewater; material: Activated sludge; isolation source: activated biomass of a wastewaster treatment plant treating hydrocarbon... ... | reverse complement strand
GCGTGCCGGTCTCGCACCAGACGAGGTCGGCGTACGCGGCGTAGGCGAGCCCGCGCGAGAGCGCCTGGTCGAAGCCCTTGCGCGTGCGGTAGAAGCCCTCGGAGGTGCGCTCGCCGGTGAGGAAGGGCTTGTCGTTCTCGTCGACGTCGGAGGTGATGAGGTCGGCGGCCTCGGCATCGGTGCGCGCGAGCAGGATGGTCGGGACGCCCAGCACGTCGGCGGCGAGCCNNGCCTTCATCAGCTCGAAGGCGTTCAGCACCCCGCCGAAGCCGGCTTCGCCGTCGGCGACGATCGGCGCGAAGAAGTCGACCTCGCCCTTGCCCTCCATGTGCTGGATCTGGTCGGCGCGCTGCAGGGCGTTGTTGATGCGCTTCACGACGGTCGGCACGCTGGTGACCGCGTACAGCGACTGGTCCGGGTACATCGAGAGGCTGTCGTTCGCGTCGGCCGCGACCTGCCAGCCCGAGAGATAGATCGCCGGCACGCCGGCCTTGACCTGCTGCATCGCCTGGTTGCCGGTGGTCGCGCCGAGCGAGTTCACGAACGGCCGCTCGTGCATCAGCTTCCACAGCTTCTCGGCGCCGCGGCGCGCGAGCGTGTGCTCGACCTGGAGACTGCCGCGCAGGCGGTACACGTCGGCGGCGGCGTAGCCGCGCTGCACGCCCTTCCAGCGCGCGTTCTCCGCCCAGTCCTGTTCGATCTGGCGGATCTCTTGTGCTCGGTTGCTCATTCGCTTCGCTCTCGAAAATGGTCGATTCGCCCAGGCCGGCGCACACGCCAACCCCTCCTCGGCCGACAGGGTGCGCGCGCCCCTCGAGCAGCGCACGCCTACCGTCGGCCCGACGGGCCCGGGGCCATGGGCCCCGGCCGCGTCGTCTCGCGGGAGTGGCCGGAGATCGCGTCCGGCGCAACCAAGCAGGCCCTCCGCGCGGGTGGCGCGGCGCCCTCCCAGCCGCGGCGCCCCGGTTGGCGCGCCGCGTACGCAAGCGTCGCGACGATGGGCCGCGACGCCCGTTGATTCTGGCATACCGACCTGCTGCGCCGCAACAGGTCCCCGCAACCGGAACAACGATCAGGTCCGGGCCCGAAATCAATCGATTACTCGGGATGCGAGGTCACATTTCATATCGTGAGAGGAAGGTTTGCTGCGCTGCGCTAAGGCCGTGATGCGACGTCGAATCCGCTCCGACGGCAGCGGACGCCGGAACCGCCGGTGCTAGAATCGCGCGCCCTTTCCGCCGCTTCCCCGAACCATCCGCCCACCGATGACGCCGACGACTTCGCCCACCGCCCCCGCGCCCGTACGCCTCCGCCCCGTTCCCGCGCTGATCTTCGCCGCGCGCTGGCTGCAGCTGCCGCTCTACTTCGGCCTGATCCTCGCCATGGGGATCTACGTCGTCCAGTTCTGGAAGGAGATGATCCACGTCCTGCAGATCGTCTCCTCCAAGGACCTCGGCGAGACCGAGATCATGCTCGGCGTGCTCGGGCTGATCGACGTGGTGATGATCGCGAACCTGCTCATCATGGTGATCGTCGGCGGCTATGAGACCTTCGTGTCGCGCATGTACATCGAGGGGCATCCCGACCAGCCCGAATGGCTGTCGCACGTGAACGCGTCGGTGCTGAAAGTGAAGCTCGCCACCGCGATCATCGGCATCTCCTCGATCCACCTGCTGAAGACCTTCATCAACGCCGCGCAGCTCGAGGAAAAGCAGATGATGTGGCAGGTGCTCATCCACATCGCGTTTCTGTTCTCGGCGCTCGCGATCGCGGCGGCCGACCGCGTACTCGGCGTGCACTACCACGACGAGCACCGCGCGTAGCCGTGTTCCGCTTTCTCGCCCTCGGCGCGGCGCTCGTCGTCGCGGGCGCGGCCGGCGCGCAGACGATCCGCACCGAGGAGCACGCGCTGCGTGCCGTCACTGTCGTCGGCGGCCTCGTCCACCCCTGGAGCGTCGCGTTCCTGCCCGACGGGCGCATGCTCGTCACCGAGCGGCCCGGCCGCCTGCGCCTGGTCGGGCGCGACGGCCGCCTCGAGCCGCGTCCGCTCGATGGGTTGCCGGCGAACATCGCCGCGCTAGGCCAGGGCGGCCTGCTCGACGTCGCGCTCCATCCGAAGTTCGCGGAGAACGGCTGGGTTTACCTGTCGTACGCCGGGCGCGATGCGACCGGCGTCGGCACCGAGGTCGCGCGCGCCAGGCTCGCGGGCGACCGCCTCACCGAGCTGCAGACGATCTTCCGCATGCAGCCCAAGTCCGCCGGCGGTCGCCACTTCGGCTCGCGCCTCGTGTTCGACCGCGACGGCTACCTCTTCGTGACGCTGGGCGAGCGCGGCGAGCAGGAGCGCGCGCAGCGGCTCGACGATGACGCCGGCAAGATCGTGCGCCTGCACGACGACGGGCGCGTCCCCGCGGACAACCCGTTCGCGCAGCGCGCCGGCGCGAGGCCCGAGGTCTTCTCGCTCGGCAACCGCAACGTGCAGGGCGCGGCGCTCCATCCGCGCACTGGCGCGCTCTGGGCGCACGAGCACGGCCCCCAGGGCGGCGACGAGCTGAACGTCATTCGCGCCGGCGTGAACTACGGCTGGCCGGTGATCACCTATGGCGTCAACTACGGGATCGGGACGAAGATCGGCGAGGGCACCGCCAAGCCGGGCATGGCGCAGCCGGTCCATTACTGGGTGCCGTCGATCGCCCCGTCGGGAATGGCCTTCTACCAGGGCGACCGCTTCCCGCGCTGGAAGGGCGATCTCTTCGTCGGCGCGCTGCGCGACCAGATGCTGGTGCGCCTGCGGCTCGAAGGCGAGAAGGTGGTCCGGGAGGAGCGGATGCTGCAGGGGGCGTTCGGCCGGATCCGCGACGTGCGCGCGGGCCCCGACGGGTTTCTCTACCTCCTCACCGACGAGCCGGACGGCAGGCTCATCCGGCTCGAGCCGGCCGGCTGATCAGTCCACCCGCTGCCCGTCCTCGAACCGCTCGGCGGGCTTCTCGCCCTCGAACAGGCGCGCCGGGTAGAACGCGCGGAAGTCCGCCATCACGCGCTCGTGCGGAAAGTCCGACCACACACCGTGGTCCTTCACGTACTCCATGTGGCGCCGGTCGCGCGCGTCGTACTCCTGGAACACCGCGTCCGCGCGCCCGTCGAACTCCGTGGGGCGCACGTGGAAGCGGTCGCAGAGCTGGATGTTGAACGCCGGCGCGGCCTTCACCCACTGGCCATCGAGGTACAGCACCGCGTACCCGTGATGCATGAAGTAGGTGCTGCCCATCCAGGACTTGAGCTTCTCGGTGGTGAGGTGGTTGACGACGTCGGACAGCCCGATCCCGGCGTGGATCCCGACCGCGCGCGCGCACGCGGCGAGCAGGATCGCCTTCGGGATGCAGTAGGCGGCGCTCTGCGCCAGCACGCGGCTCGCGACGTAGTCGTCGGCGGCGAGCGTCATCGAGAACGGGTCGTAGCGCCAGCCGTCGCGCACGGCGTAGAAGAGCTTCACCGCGCGCGCGACCGGGTCGGCCGCGCCCGCGGCGGCGCCGAGCGCGAACTCGCGCAGGGCCGGCTCGGCGTGGTCGAGGAACCGCGTCGGGAGGAGATACTCCGGCCCCGGCACGGGACGCTCGCCGGGGGGCGTGTGGATCAGCGGCACGGTCGCCCTAGCGCAGGCCGTCCTGGCCCTTGACCTCGGCCGCGCGCAGCCCGCCGAGGCGCGCGTTCAGCCGGCCGCGCGTCGCCAGCGCGCAGATCACGGCGATCTCGTCGGGAAAAGGTGCATCCGGCACCGTCACCTCCATCGTGTCGTAGTTGTCGCGCACGTAGAGGGCGTCCTTGTGCGCGATCGGGATGTCGATCGTGGCGCCGAGCGCGCCGCGCTTGACGTTCGACGGCACCCACGCCTTGCCCCCGACCAGTGCGCGGAACGCGTCGCCGAACGCGTTCGTGATGAGCGCGATGCCGTGCTCCGGCGCGCCGTCCACGCCGACGAGGCAGCCCTTGCCGAAGCTCTGCGGGCGCTCGCCCGCGAGCGCCGCGAGCGCCCTGCCGCCGATCAGCTCGGCGAGCGCGCCGCCCCATCCCATCATCTCCGCCAGATCCTCGCCGTACGCGCGCGCGTGCGGATTGCCGATCACCGCCGCGACGGCGACCCTGCGCAGCGGCGGGCCGGACGCGCGCCCCTGCTCGAGGACGATCTCCTCGTGCGCGACGAACACCTTGCGCAGCCGGAACGGGTAGGCCATCGGGCCGAGCTTACCGCTTCTTCGCGAGCAGCGTCCCGCGGCAGGACTTGGCGCCGCACAGGCAGGGCCAGCGCCGCTTCTCGGCCGGGGTGTGCCGCTCCTCGAGGGTGATGTTGTAGTCGTAGCCGAGCTCCTCGCCGGGCCGGATGGCGCGGGTCGCCTCGATGTAAATGCGCCCGCCGTCGTCGACCGCCTCGCAGTTCGGCGCGCACGAGTGGTTGATCCAGCGCGCGGCGTTCCCGCCCTGCCCCGCGTCGATCACCATGTCGTCGTCGAGCTCGAAGAGAAAGGTGTGCGTCGGGACGCCCTCCTCGTCCGGATAGAGCTCGGAGGCGAGCGCGTACGGGATGCGCTTCCCGCGGTATTCGATGATGCGCGTGCCCTTGGCGATGTACCGCGCCGCGAAGACGCCGCGCCCGTGTATCCTCGATCGCCGCACGATGTACGGCGGTCCGTCGCCGTGCGCCCGCGCATTGGTGCGGCCGATGTGCTTGCCGCCGTGGCCGTTCAGTCCTGCATGCTGCTTACGCGTCATCCCCAGCGCCCTGCTCGAAGCGAGGCGCAGATTCTACGCGATCAGGTCCGGTGTCCGGATGACTCGCTCGGCGCGCGAGCGGATCGCCGACGCGAGGCGGCCCCGGCGGCAAGTGCGCGCCGCGACGTGCCGATCCGTCAATAGAAGTTGTATTGCGGAAAGCCCGCCGCGTCCAGGCGGGCCTTCTCCTGCTCGTTCCACTGCACCCACTCGAGACCCTGCTTGTAGCGCGGGTCCGCGGCGCAGCCGGCCAGGCCTGCGGCAAGCAGGACGAGCAGCGCCAATCGCTTCATCGGGATCCCCTTCGTCGAATCGCGCGAGGTCGCTGCGCGCGCGCACCAGCCTCAGTCGTGGTTGTACTGCGGGAAGCCGGCGGCCTGGAGGCGCTGCCGCTCGGCTTCCTGCCACTGCACCCACTCGACTCCCTGGCGGTAGCGCGGATCCGAGGCACAGCCGCCGAGGACGCCGAGTGCGACGATCCCGAGGACGATCCCGAGGGCCGGGGAGCAAAGCGGGCGGCGCTTCATCTTGGAGCTCCTGATCGGAATGGTTCGCGGCACAGTCCCCCACCCGTAAACGAAGGAGCCGCGCCCCCTATTCCCTACGCAATCGATCGGTCGCCGGATGCGATCCCCGTCACGCGGGAATCACCGCTCGCTCCCGCCGGTGTACTGGGGAAACCCTTCCGCCTCGAGGCGCGCCTTCTGCTGCTCGTTCCACTGCACCCATTCGAGCCCCTGCTCGTAGCGGGGATCGCCCGCGCACCCTGCGGCGAGCGCGAGCGCCAGAACGAGGCTCGTGGTCAGCGCCGGGCGCGCGCGCATCACTTCGCCCCGAGCGCCGCGCGGATCTGCTCGAGCGCGGTCGGGTCCTCGATCGTGGTCAGGTCGCCCGGGTCGCGCCCCTCGGCGAGCGCCTGGATCGACCGCCGCAGCAGCTTGCCCGAGCGCGTCTTCGGCAGCGCCGACACGAAGTGCACCCGCGACGGGCGCGCGATCGCGCCGAGCAGGCGGTCGACGGTCTGCATGACCTCCTTCTCCTGCGCCGCGCGGCCCTCCGCAGTGGCGACCTTCGCCGCGTCCTTCGCCACCGCGAACGCGAGCGGCATCTGGCCCTTCAGCTGATCGGCCACCCCGACCACGGCCACCTCGGCGACGTTGGGGTGCGCCGACACCGCCTCCTCGATCTCGCGCGTGCCGAGCCGGTGGCCGGCCACGTTGATCACGTCGTCGGTGCGGCCGAGGATGAAGAAATAGCCGTCCTCGTCGCGGATGCCCCAGTCGAACGTCGAGTACACCTGCCTCGTCCTGAAGGTGTCGAAGTAGGTCTTGACGAAGCGCTCGTCGTCGCCCCAGATGGTGGACATCACCCCCGGCGGCAGGGGCGGCACGATCGCGACCACGCCCTTCTCGCCGGTCCCGCACTCCGACGCGTCGGCCTCGCGCAGCAGGCGCAGGTCGTAGCCGTAGGCGACGAACGACGGGCTGCCGAACTTGATCGGCGTGCGCTCGACCCCCGGCGCGGCGGTGAGGATCGGCCAGCCGGTCTCGGTCTGCCAGTAGTGGTCGATGACCGGCTTCTTCAGTGCCTCGGAGATCCAGACGTGGGTCGATTCGTCGAGCGGCTCGCCCGCGAGGAAGAGGTGGCGCAGGCTGGAGAGATCGTACCGGGTGAGGAAGGCGGGGTCCTGCTTCTTCAGCACGCGGATCGCGGTGGGCGCCGAGAACATCACGTTCACCCGCTGGTCCTGCACGATCTTCCACCAGATGCCGGCGTCGGGCCGGATCGGCGTGCCCTCGTACATGACGCTCGTCATGCCGGCGATCAGCGGGCCGTAGATGATGTAGGAATGGCCGACCACCCAGCCGATGTCGCTGGTGGTGAACATCGTCTCCCCGGCGTTGCCGCAGTAGATGTGCTTCATCGACGCGGCGAGCGCCACCGCGTAGCCGCCGGTGTCGCGCTGCACGCCCTTGGGCTTGCCGGTCGTGCCCGAGGTGTACAGGATGTAGGAGGGCGCGCTCGACTCGAGCCAGGTCACCGGGACCTGCGCGTCCAGGTGCTGCGCGCGCAGCGCCGCCCAGTCCACGTCGCGCCCGGGCACGCGCTGCGCCCCCGGGTCCACCCCGCGGTCCACGAGCAGCACCCGGTCGGGCTTGGACTGCGCGCGGGCGATCGCCTCGTCGAGGAGCGGCTTGTAGGGCACCGCCTTCCCCGCGCGCATCCCGCCGTCGGCCGAGACGATGAGCTTCGGGCGGGCGTCGTCGATGCGCGAGGCGAGGCTGTGCGCGGCGAACCCGCCGAACACCACCGAGTGGATCGCGCCGATGCGGGCGCAGGCGAGCATCGCGAAGGCCGCCTCGGGCACCATCGGCATGTAGATCAGCACCCGGTCGCCGCGCCCCACGCCGAGCGCGCGCATCATCGCCGCCGCGCGGTTCACCTCCGCGTGCAGCTCGCGGTAGCTGTAGGTGGCGCGCCGGTCGACCTCGGTCGAGATCCACACCAGCGCCGGCTGGTCGGCGCGCGCGGCGAGGTGCCGGTCGACCGCGTTGTGGCAGAGGTTGGTCTCCCCGCCGACGAACCACTGCGCGAACGGCGGGCGCGAGTAGTCGAGCACCCGCGCGCACGGCCGGTGCCAGTCGACCAGCTGCGCCTGCTCGGTCCAGAACGAGTCGCGCTCGGCGAGCGAGCGCGCGTGGAATGCGTGGTATCTCTCACCTGCCATGACGCCTCCTCATCGGCGGTCGGTCGCTCCTGGCGTCCCGGAATTGTCCGCTGCGGCGGTCTAGGCCGCCATGTCCACGACGATCCTACCCCGCACGCGCGCCTGGATGAAGTCGTCGAACACCCGCGGCAGGTCGTCGAACGGGATGGTGCGGGTGAGCTGCGCGAGGTGCCGGGGCCGCATATCGGTCGCCAGGCGCTGCCAGACGGCCTGGCGCTGCGCCATCAGGCAGTTGACCGAATCGACGCCGAGCAGGCTCACGCCGCGCAGGATGAAGGGCGCGACGGTCGTGTTCAGGTTCATGCTCGCGGCGAGGCCGACCGCCGCGAGCGGGGCGCCGATCGCCATCGTGCTCGCGAGCCACGCGAGCATCTCGCCGCCGAGGTTGTCCACGGCGCCCGCCCAGGTCGCCTTGTCGAGCGGCTTGATCTGCGTGAGGTCGATGCTCGAGCGGAGCTTCACCTCATTGGCGCCGAGGCCGGTGAGGTAGTCGGACTCCGCCGCCTTGCCGGTGATCGCGACCACGTGGTGGCCGAGCCCGGCCAGGATGTCCACCGCGATCGAGCCCACGCCGCCGGTGGCGCCGGTCACGGCCACCGGCCCGCCGCCGGGCCGCAGACCCTCGTGCTCCATGCGCACGACCGCCAGCCCCGCGGTGAACCCGGCCGTGCCGAGCGCCATCGCGTCGAAGAGGCTCATCGCCTTCGGCATCGGCACGACCCAGTCGGCCTTGATGCGCGCGTACTCGCCGTAGCCGCCGTCGTGCGCGACGCCGATGTCGTAGCTCGTGGCGAGCACGGCGTCGCCCTTCGCGAAGCGCGCGTCGCTCGACTCGACCACGGTGCCGGCGAGGTCGATGCCCCCCACGCACGGGAAGCGGCGGATGATGCGGCCCGCCCCGGTCGCAGCGAGCGCGTCCTTGTAGTTCACGCCCGAGTACGCGACGCGGATCGTCACCTCGCCCGGGTCGAGCTCGTCGATCGTGCTCTGCTCGAACCCCGCGACCACCTTCCGGTCGGCCTCGCGCAGCCGGTAGACCCTGAACTTGTCCATGCGGAAATCCTCCTTATCGCGTCACTGCCTGACGCCCTGCTCACGTCGGCGCCGCGACGGGCGCGGCCGCGACGTCGACCACCGGCGCCGGGCCCGCGCCCGGGCCCTGCCGCGCGGCCATCAGGTACTCGCGCGTCTGCATTTCCGCCAGCCGGCTCACGGTGCGCTGGAACTCGTTGGCGAGCCTGCCCTCCGGGTAGAGCCCGTCGGGCGGGGCCGCGGCGGAGACGATCAGCTTCACCTTCGCATCGTAGAAGACGTCCACGAGGAGGGTGAACCGCCGCGCCTCGTCCGCCTGCCGCGCGCTCATGCGCGGGACGTCGGAGAGGAGCACGGTGTGGAAGCGCCGCGCGAGGTCGAGGTAGTCGAGCTGCGAGCGCGGCCCCCCGCACAGGATCGCGAAGTCGAACCACACCACCCCGCCCGCGCGCCGGCGGTAGGGAATCACGCGCCCTTCGACGTCGAGCTCGTGGAACTCCTCCTCCACGTCGGCCACTTCGCGAAACGTGCGCTCCAGCGCGCCGTCGGCCGCGGGGCCGAGCGGCGTGTGGTAGACGGCGATGCGCGCGAGCGCGCGGCGGCGGTAGTCGACCGGCCCGTCGAGCGGCACGACGTCGAGCCGCGCCTTGATGAGCTCGATCGTCGGCAGGAAGCGCTCGCGCTGCAGCCCGTCCGCGTACAGCGCGTCGGGGTGGTAGTTGGACGTCATGCAGTACACCACGCCGCGGTCCATCGTGCGCTGGAGCAGCCGGCCGAGGATCATGGCGTCGGCGATGTCGTTCACGTGGAACTCGTCGAAGCACACCAGCCGGTAGCGCTTCGCCACCCGCCACGCGACCGCGTCGAGCGGGTCCTCGCGCCCCTTCAGCCGCGCGAGCTCGCGGTGGATGTCGCGCATGAAGTGGTGGAAGTGCACGCGGCGCTTGCGCACCAGCGGCACCGTCAGGTAGAAGCTGTCCATCAGGAAGCTCTTGCCGCGGCCGACCGGCCCCCAGAGATAGGCCCCGCGCGGCAGCGGCGGGCGCACCACCATCCGGCGCAGCGCGCTCGACCGGCGCGACTTGTAGTCCGCCCACAGCTCGTAGGTCCGCTGGAGGCGCTGCACGGCGGCGTACTGCGCATCGTCGGCGACGAACCCGCGCCGGGCGAGCGCCTCCTGGTAGTACTCGAGCACCGTCAGCGGCAGCCGCTGGGCGGGCGCGGTGTACTCGGTCGAGTCGAAGACGCTGTCCCCGATCGGGGGCAGGGGCTCCCCCGGCTCATCGTGCGCGCTGTCCCTCATCTGGAGCGGGTGCAAACGGACCGGCGCAAGCGTAGCACCGCGCCCGCCGCCGCGAGCTACATGTTGAGCGCGCGCTTGTCGACCGCCAGCGCCGCCTCGCGCATCGCCTCCGACAGCGACGGGTGCGCGTGGACGATGCGCGCGATGTCCTCGGAGGCGGCGCGGAACTCCATCGCCACCACCGCCTCGGCGATCAGCTCGGAGGCGTGGGTGTTGATGACGTGCACGCCCAGGATCTCGTCGGTGCGCTGGTGGGCGAGCATCTTCACGAACCCGCTCGTGTCGCCGTGCCCGAGCGCGCGCCCGTTGATGCTGAACGGGAACTGCCCGGCGCGGTAGGGCGTCCCCGCGCTGCGCAGCTCCTGCTCGGTCTTGCCCACCCATGCGATCTCGGGCGCGGTGTAGATGACCCAGGGAATCGTCTCGAGGTCGACGTGCGCCTTCTGGCCGGCGATCAGCTCGGCCACCATGACGCCCTCCTCCTCTCCCTTGTGCGCGAGCATCGGCCCGCGCACGACGTCCCCGATCGCGTACACCCCGGGCAGGCTGCTGCGGCAGTGCTCGTCCACCTCGACGAACCCGCGCGCGTCGATCTTCAGGCCGACCGCCTCGGCGCCCAGGCCGTCGGTGTTGGGGACGCGTCCCACCGACACGATCAGGCGGTCGCACTCGAGCTGCTCGCTCCTCCCGTCCTGCTCGTAGGCGACCCGCACGCCCTTCCTGGACGCCTCGACCTGGCCGAGCTGCACGCCGAGGCGGATGTCGAGCCCCTGCTTCTTCGTGAAGAGCTTCCACGCCTCCTTGGCGACGCTCTCGTCGGCGGCGGCGAGAAAGGTCGGCAGCGCCTCGAGCAGCGTCACCTGGGCGCCGAGCCGGCGCCACACGCTGCCCAGCTCGAGGCCGATCACCCCGGCGCCGATCACGCCCAGGCGCCGCGGCACCTCGGTGAGCGCCAGGGCGCCGACGTTGTCGCACACGATCTCGTTGTCCACCGCCACGCCCGGCAGGTGGCGCGCCTTCGAACCGGTGGCGACCACCACCGCGCGCGCCTCGACGACCGCGGCCGCGCCGTCCCCCGCCACCTCGATCCGCCAGCCCGCCTCGCCCCGGCCGGCGAACCGGCCGCGGCCCTTCAGCCAGGCGATCTTGTTCTTGCGGAAGAGCGTCTCGATGCCCTTGGTCATCTTGGCGACGATCGCGGCCTTGCGGGCGAGCATCTGCGCGAGGTCGAGCGTGGCGCCGCTCACCGTGACGCCGTGCTCGGCGAGGCCGGTGCGCGCGTGCTCGTACTGCTCCGAGGACTCGAGCAGCGCCTTGGACGGGATGCAGCCGACGTTGAGGCAGGTGCCGCCGAGGGTCTCGCGCCCCTCGACGCAGGCGGTCTTCAGGCCCAGCTGCGCGCAGCGGATGGCACAGACATAGCCGCCCGGGCCGGCGCCGATCACGATCACGTCAAACTCAGCCATGTGTCACTCCTTCGGATTTCGGTGTCTGGCCCGCGGCCCGCGGGCGTCCGTCTCTTGTCGGGCATCCGTCCGGACATCCGCCGGGACGGTGCGTCCTTCCCCTGATCCCGCGGGGCCTCATGCTGTCCGCAGGAACCGGGCCGTGACCGGCGCGTGAAGCGCGCCTTCGGTCCTGACCCATTCCTCCGCCCGGGCCCTGTCGCGGACCTCGAACAGGACCACCGCGCGGGCGTCGTCGTCGGCATCGCGCCACATCTGGAGCATGGTCAGCCCCGCCCGATCGCGCGCCTCGGCCCGGTCGTGGAAGCCCGCCTTCCAGGCGTCGAAGCCGTCGGTATCAATCTCGCAGATGAGTTGCATCTCTGTGTCCTGTTCCGGGGTGATGGCAGGCCAACGCCTGCCATCCCGTCAGAGATCCATCAACAACCGACGCGGGTCTTCCAGGGCCTCTTTCACGCGGACGAGGAAGGTCACCGCCCCCTTGCCGTCGACGATGCGGTGGTCGTAGGTGAGCGCGAGATACATCATCGGGCGGATCACGATCTGGCCGTTCACGACCACCGGGCGTTCCTGGATCTTGTGCATGCCGAGGATGCCGACCTGCGGCGGGTTGAGGATCGGCGTGGACATCAGCGAGCCGAAGACGCCGCCGTTGGTGATGGTGAAGGTGCCGCCCTGCATCTCCTCGAGCTTGAGCTTGCCGTCGCGGGCGCGCTTGCCGAACTCGGCGATCTTCTTCTCGATGTCGGCGAAGGACAGCTGGTCGGCGTCGCGCAGGATCGGCACCACCAGGCCGCGCGGCGCTGCCGACGGCGATGCCGATGTCGTAGTAGTTCTTGTAGACGATGTCGGTGCCGTCGATCTCGGCGTTGACCGCCGGGATCTCCTTGAGCGCCTCGACGCCGCCTTCACGAAGAAGCTCATGAAGCCGAGCTTCACGCCGTGCCGCTTCTCGAAGGAGTCTTTAAGTTCGGCGCGCAGCGCCATGATCGCCGACATGTCCGCTTCGTTGAACGTCGTCAGCATCGCGGCGGTGTTCTGCGCCTCCTTGAGGCGGAGCGCGATCGTCTTGCGCAGCCGCGTCATCGGCACGCGCTCTTCGCGCGCGGCGTTGTTGCGCGGACCCGGCGCGGGGCGCGGCGCGGGCGGCGCCTTCGCTTCGGCCGCGCGGGCTTCGAGCGCCTGCAACACGTCGCCCTTGAGGAGATTGCCCTTCGGTCCCGTCGCCGGGATGAGCGCCGGATCGACGCCCGCTTCCGTCACGATCTTGCGCACGGCGGGCGAAAGCGGCGCACCGGCGGCAGGCGCAGCTGCGACAGCCGCGGGTGGCGTTGCCGAAGCCGTGGCCTTGGGCGCCGACGCGCCGTTGCCGGATTTCGCCGCAGGCGCGGCGGGAGCCACCGTGGCGCCCGCGCCTTCGTTCATGCGCCCCAGAATGCCGCCCGCCTGAACCGTCTCGCCTTGCGAAATGACGATCTCCGAGAGAATGCCCGACGCAGGCGCGGGCACTTCGACCGTGACCTTGTCGGTTTCGAGTTCGCACAGAGGCTCGTCGGCCTTCACCGCCTCGCCCGGCTTCTTGAACCATTTGGCGACGGTCGCCTCGGTGACGGACTCGCCGAGCGTGGGAACGCGAATATCGGTGGTCATGGGGGGCGGCTTTCGTGGCGGTGGTTAGAACGACAAGGCGTCGTTGAGGAACGCATTCAACTGCTTGTTGTGATCGCGCATGAGACCGACCGCAGGCGACGCGGCCTCGGGACGGCCCACATAACGCGGCTGGATCTGCGTGCGGCCCGCGCGCGTCAGCACGGACTGTAGGCGCGGCGCCATGAACGTCCAGGCGCCCATGTTCTGCGGCTCTTCCTGACACCACACGATTTCCGCGTTCGGGAACCGCGCGAGTTCCTTGAAGAGCGTCAGCGTCGGGAACGGATAGAGCTGCTCGACGCGCAGNNCGCAGCAGCGACTTCGGCGTCATGATGACGAGCGGCTTGCGGAAGTCGCGATGCATCTGTCGGCGCAGGATGTGGAAATAGTTCGCCGGCGTCGAGCAGTTCGCGACCTGCATATTGTCTTCGGCGCAAAGCTGCAGGAACCGTTCGAGGCGCGCGGAGGAATGCTCCGGCCCCTGTCCCTCGTAGCCGTGCGGCAGGAGCATGACGATACCATTCGCGCGCAGCCACTTCGACTCGCCCGACGCGATGAACTGGTCGATCACGACCTGCGCGCCATTGGCGAAATCGCCGAACTGCGCTTCCCACATCACGAGCGCGTGCGGCTCCGACGAGGAATAGCCGTATTCGAAACCGAGCACCGCCGCTTCCGAAAGAAGCGAGTCGATCACCTCGAACGGCGCCTGCTTGCCCTCGCGGATGTGATTGAGCGGATAGTAACGCTCCTCGCTCACCTGATCGATGAAGCCGGAATGGCGCTGCGAGAACGTGCCGCGCGTCGAATCCTGACCCGACAGCCGCACCGGATAGCCCTCGAGGAGGAGCGTGCCGAAGGCGAGCGCCTCGGCCGTCGCCCAGTCGATGCCTTCGCCGGTTTCGATCGCCTCGCCCTTCTGGCCGAGCAGGCGCACGAGCGTGCGATGCGGATTGAACCCGTCGGGCACGCGCGTCAGCACGCGGCCCACGTCCTTCAGCGTCTCCAGATCGGCCGCCGTCGCGCCGCGACGGTCGTCGTCCGCGCCGCCGGGAAGGCCGAGGCCCTTCCACACACCGCCGAACCAGTCGGCTTCGTTGGCGAGATAGTCCTTGCCCGCCTCGAACTCACTCTCAAGCCGCTGCACGAATGCATCGCGGGCCGCCGCGACGTCGCTCTCGCTAAGGAGACCTTCCGCCACGAGCCGCTTGCCGTAGATCGTCAGCGTCGACTCGTGCGCGCGGATCTTTTGATACATCAGCGGCTGCGTGAACGACGGCTCATCGCCTTCGTTATGGCCGAAGCGGCGATAGCAGAAGATGTCGATGACGACGTCCTTGCGGAACTTTTGCCGGAACTCGGTCGCGACCTTCGCGCCGTGAACCACCGCTTCCGGGTCGTCGCCGTTCACGTGCAGGATCGGCGCCTCAACCATGAGCGCGACGTCCGACGGATAGGGCGAGGAACGCGAATGGATCGGCGCGGTCGTGAAGCCGATCTGATTGTTGATGACGATATGGATCGTGCCGCCGGTGCGATAGCCCTTGGTGCCCGACATCGCGAAGCATTCCGCGACGATGCCCTGTCCCGCGAACGCCGCGTCGCCGTGCAAGAGCACGGGGATCACCATGCCGCGCCCGCTTTCCAGATCGCCCTTGCCCTGCTGCACCTGCTTCACGCGGGATTTGCCGAGCACGACCGGATTGACGATTTCGAGATGCGACGGATTGGGTGCGAGCGAGAGATGCACGCTGTTGCCGTCGAATGCGCGATCCGACGACGCGCCGAGATGGTATTTGACGTCGCCCGATCCCTGCACGTCCGCGGGCGAGGATGACCCGCCCTGGAATTCGTGGAAGATCGCGCGATAGGGCTTCTGCATCACGTTCGCGAGCACGTTGAGGCGCCCGCGATGCGCCATGCCGATGACGATCTCGCTCGCGCCGAGCTTGCCGCCGCGCTTGATGATCTGCTCGAGCGCCGGGATCAGCGCCTCGCCGCCGTCGAGGCCGAAGCGCTTGGTGCCGGTGTACTTCGGCGCGCAGAACTTCTCGAAGCCTTCCGCCTCGATGAGCTTGTTGAGGATCGCGCGCTTGCCTTCGGGGGTGAAGTGAATGTCCTTCTCCGGCCCTTCGACCCGCTCCTGGAGCCACTGCTTCTGCTCCGGATCGGTGATATGCATGAACTCGTAGCCGATCTTGCCGCAATAGGTGCGCCGGCAGATGTCGACGATCTGGCGCATCGTCGCGAATTCGAGGCCGAGCACGTGATCGAGAAAGATCGGCCGGTCGTAATCGGCGTCGGTGAATCCGTAATTCGCCGGATCGAGTTCCTTGAGCTGCGCCTTGTCGACGATGCCGAGCGGATCGAGTTCCGCCGCGCGGTGCCCGAGCACGCGATAGGCGCGGATGAGCATGATCGCGCGAATGGAATCGATCGTGCCTTGCTTCACCGCCTCGGGCGATGCGGCGGCGGCGGGTGCAGCCTCGCCCTTCGCGGGCTTCTTGGGCGCATCGGCCGGAAACGCGCCCGCCAGCGCCTGAAGAATGTCGCCGCTTTCGGGCGCGCGCGCCCGCGCCCAGGACGGGCCCTTGCCGTTCGGCTTGCCGCGCGCCGCGCCGCCGACTTCCGCGAACAACTGCCGCCAATCGGCGCCGACGGATTCGGGATTTTCGAGATAGCGCGCGTAGAGGTCTTCGATGAAGGCGGCGTTCGCGCCATAGAGGAAGGACGTCTGCGCCAAAAGCTCGTTGGAACGGCTGGAGCCGGACGCGATCTGTGTCATGGGAAGCGCTTGACCCGGCGGCCCTTTTCTGGCCCGGGAATCCTTATCGGTCAGGCGCCGCGACCGCGCGGGGCCTCATGGGTCTTATATAGAGCGCCGCAGAATATACGCGAGCCGATTAACGCTTCAACCTCTTGAGAAGCGTGGTTCCCAGAGCCGCCGGGCTGTCCGCGACCCGGATGCCGGCCGACTTCATGGCCTCGATCTTGTCCCCGGCCGACCCTTTGCCGCCCGAAATGATGGCCCCGGCGTGACCCATGCGCCGCCCGGGAGGGGCGGTCACCCCTGCGATGAAGCCGGCCATCGGCTTCTTCACCTTTGATTTCTTGATGAAATGCGCGGCGTCCTCCTCGGCCGAGCCGCCGATTTCGCCGATCATGATGATCGACTTGGTCTCCTGGTCGGCGAGGAACATCTCGAGCACGTCGATGAACTCGGTGCCCTTGACCGGGTCGCCGCCGATGCCGACTGCCGTCGTCTGGCCGAGGCCGGCCGCCGTCGTCTGGGCCACGGCTTCATAGGTGAGCGTGCCCGAGCGCGAGACGATGCCGACCTTGCCCTTTTTGAAGATGTGGCCGGGCATGATGCCGATCTTGCACTNNATGCCCTCGGTGATGCAGACCGCGAGCGGGATTTCGGCGTCGATGGCCTCAAGGATCGCGTCGGCGGCAAAGGGCGGCGGTACATAGATGGCGGTCGCCGTCGCGCCCGTCTTGGCCACCGCTTCCGCGACGGTATCGAACACCGGCAAGCCCAGATGCTTCGAGCCGCCCTTACCCGGTGCGACGCCGCCCACGACCTTCGTGCCGTAGGCCAGCGCCTGCTCGGAGTGGAACGTGCCCTGGTTCCCGGTGAACCCCTGGACGATCACCTTGGTGTTCTTATCGACGAGAATGGACATGCGGGCTCCTGGACGGCCGGAATGGGGAGAATGACGGGCGGAAGTGCGATTGCACCGCCTGCGGCGAAAAATCAAGGCGGATCGGCGGCGATTCCCAATTCGTCGCGCCGCGCGGCGATGCCCTCGCGGATGACGCCAAGCGCGTATTCGAGGTCTCGCCCCGTGTCGTCGTCGGAGAAATGGATGACGCCGATACGCTTTTTCTTGAGGAACCGGGCCCGCGCCGTGTCGCGGCTTTGCGCGCGCGCCGCCGCGTCGCCGCCGATCTCGACCGCGAGTTTCAGATCGTCGTTGAAGAAATCGAGCTTGTAGGGCCCGAACGCCGCCTGCGGCCGAAAGACGAGCCCGTCGAGCGGCTCCGCCGTCAAACGCTCGCGCAGCTTTTTCTCCAGGGGCGTCGTCGGCGGCCGCAGCCGCCGCGACCGCGGCGCATTCTGGAGCCGTTGATAATAGCGTGGCGTCATCGCGCCGCCTCCGCGAAGACGGGCGTTACCCCGCCTTCTTCACCGCCTTCGTGACCTTGTCGGCGGCGTCGGCG
>JRYK01000274.1_pt1 | contig 17221 bp, 14 predicted proteins | sample 235381 | NCBI WGS metagenome assembly JRYK01 (sample SAMN03074220, study PRJNA261476) | activated sludge metagenome | biome: Wastewater Treatment Plant; feature: Wastewater; material: Activated sludge; isolation source: activated biomass of a wastewaster treatment plant treating hydrocarbon... ... | reverse complement strand
CCGCTCGGCCAGCGCCGCGGCCGAGGCCTTGACGACGTAGGTGTCGCCCAGCATGTTGAACACGGCGATGCGCACGCCGGGAGCGACTTCGAACAACGGGAACTGGCGCACCAGGCCCGCTATTTCAACGGTGTAGCTATCGCGTGGCGTCATGGTGAATGCTCTCCTTAGGATGGGAATTTAGCGCAATGACGCCAGGACGCAAGACAGTAGTCAGTAGTCAGTTGTCAGTTGTCAGGTGTCGGTTGCCAGTGAGCAGTAGTAGAACCAACAACTGACAACTGACAACTGACAACTGACAACCGTCAACTTGCTTGCTTCCCCGCGCCTTTGCGCTAGATTCGCGCCCATGAAAGCGATCCGTGTGCAGGGCGAGAAGGACAACCCGACGCTCGTGTGGGGCGAGGCGCCCGACCCAACGCCGGGACCGGATGAGGTGTTAGTCTCGGTACGGGCGGCGGCCGTCAATCGGGCCGACCTGTGGCAGGCGCGCGGCCACTACCCGCCGCCCTTCGGCGCCAGCGAAGTGCTGGGGCTGGAGATGGCCGGGATCGTGCGCGAGGCCGGCCCGGCGGCGCAGGGCTTCCGCGCCGGCGAACGGGTGTGCGCGCTGCTGCCCGGCGGCGGCTACGCCGAGCTTGTCGCCGTGCCGGCGGGCATGCTGCTGCGGCTGCCCGACGAGTGGTCGTTTGCCCAGGGCGCGGCCGTGCCGGAGGTGTGGTACACCGCCTACATCAACCTGTTCGACGAGGGCGCGCTGCACGCGGGCGAGACGGTGCTCATCCATGCCGGGGCCAGCGGCGTGGGCACGGCGGCCATTCAACTGGCCCCCGACGCCGGGGCGCGCGTCTTGGCCACCGCCGGCAGCGCCCAGAAGGTCGAGCGCTGCCGGGCGCTGGGCGCGGAACTGGCCATCGACTACAAGAAGGACGACTTCGTGGCCCAGGTCATGGCCGCCACGGATGGCGCGGGGGTGGACGTCATCCTCGACCCGGTCGGCGGCGGCTATCTGGCGCGCAACGTCAGCCTGCTGCGCCGTTTCGGCCGGCTGGTCATCATCGCCAACCTGGGCGGCACGCAGGGGGAGCTAGACACGGGCCGCGTACTGGGGCGGCGCCTGCGCATTGTCGGTTCGACGCTGCGCGGCCGGCCCGTGGCCGAGAAGATTGCCATTACCCGCCGCTTCGAGGCCGACGTCTGGCCAAAGCTGGCCGACGGCCGGCTTCAACCTGTCATCGACCGCGTTTTCCCCATCGCCGAGGCCCAGGCGGCCCACGCCTACGTGCAGGAGAACCGCAACATCGGCAAGGTGATTCTGGAGCTATAGCACCGGACAGCCAAAAGACGCCAGGGGGCAGGCGCTCGTAGCCTCTACCCCTTGGCGTCTTTGCGTCCTTGCGTTAAACCTCTGCGTTAAACCTTTGTCAATCCAGCACCGTCTCGTTAGGGCAGCGGCGGGTTGGCGTTTTGGGCCAACTGCAACGCCATCTGCCGGAACCAGCGCCCGGCGGGCGGGTCGATGATGCCCCACTCGGGATCGACCGTCGTGCCGCCGGGGCCAAGGCCGCGGGTGCACTCGCCGTCCGACTCGCCGGGGATCTTGATCCACAGGTAGGCGTCAAGCAGCGGGTTGCCGGTGTCGGCCGTCGGCCGCAGCCCCACGCCGCGCCCCGGCGGGTTGCACCACACCTGCGGGTCGGGGTAGCTGGTCGTCGGCGTCCACGGCCCCTGGCCATTGCGGCTGGTGTCGATGACGAAGCCCGACAGCGCCTCTTCGCCGGGGTAGCTGCCCTGGCTCTCCACGTTGGAGGCGTACCACTCGTCGGTCAGGTGCCAGGTGGAGAAGTCGTTGGGGTTGGCCGGGTAATACTGGCTGGCGCACCAGTCGTAGTGCCCATTGCCCCACGAGGCGGGGTCGCTGGCGAACCAGATGCACTTGGACACCCACGCGCCGTACTTCTCCAGCCGCTCCGTCTCGACGTAGTTGGAGACATTCAGGAAGAAGCCGTCGGCGCGCAAGACGCCGGCCTGCACCAGGCGGTGGGCCATGTCGCCCGCGCCCAGCCAGGCGCTATGGGTGCCGTCCAGGTAGACGCGCACGTTCGGCCGGGCCTTCAGGGTGTCCACGGCGTAGTTGAGCATGGCGAAGCGGTCGTCGGCCGCCGTGGCCTGGTCGGCTTCGGCCGGCTGGCACCACTCGTAGCCACCCTCGCTGGGCAGGCCGCGGAACTGCTTGTACCAGGGGATGATGCCCAGGCCGTCCGGCTCCAGGATGACGATGGCCGGGAGGTTGCCGATGCCCCGGGCGAAGTTGTCGATCCAGGTCATGTACTGGCGCACCGAGGTGGCCCCACCGGCCGAGAATTGGGCGCAGTCGCGGAAGGGGACGTTGTAGGCCACCAGCACGGGCAGCGTGCCCTGGCCGTTGGCCCGCCGCACGACGCGCCGGACATCCTCCTGCACGCGCGTCGGCCGCGGTTCGGTGAACCAGACAGCCTGGGGCGTGGTGGTCATGGTGCGCAGCAGCCGGGCGTTGGCCCGGTCGCCGCTGGCCTGCAGGGCGTTGATGTGCGCCCTGGCTCCGGCGCTCGGCCCGGGGGCGAAGAAGCGCGTGGCCGGGTCCAGGTCGCCGGCCGGCGTCTCGGCCGCGGCGAAGCCGGGGGCCGACGCCAACAACACGGCAAAGAGGGTACACAGAAGGAGGAGAAACGAAAGCCTGCTCTTGTTCATGGCGACTCCTGTGAGAAATAGGGGCTGACTGACGGCGGGCACAAGCGGGGGGCGCGGACGGCGTCGCGGGCGCTGGGGCTTCTAGCGAGCAAAAAGCCGCAGCCGGCCGGCGCGACTAGGCCATCCTGCCCGTGGTGCTTCGCTCAATCCCCATCATAATGCAAGCCGACGGCTTGTCAATGGCCTGCTTGCGGCAAGGACGGGGTTCGCTCGGCCTGGGTCAGGAGCACGGCCCGCGTTCGGGCCACGGCCTCGTCCAGGCTCAGGCCGCGCCCGTGTTCCCATCGGGCGGCGAAGGCCGCTGCCCCCATGGCCGCTTCGAGCCGCGGGCGCGCCACGTCGATCTGGTCGCGGTTGTTCTGGATGGTCTCCGGATGGTGATAGACCGCCGACAGCACGGCCACGGCCTCGTCTTCATAGCCCAGCGTCTCGGGGAAGCTGCAAATACTGGTCAGGCAGCCAAGCGTCTGCCAGACACGGGCGATGGCCAGGTGCCAGTCGAGCACGTCCAGTAGGTGGCGCGCCGCTTCCGCCGGGCGACCCAGCCGCGCGGACGTGCTGGCCAGGCTGTAGCCGGCGATGCTGATGCCGTACATATTGCGAAAGCCCTTGGCCATGTTCAGCAGCCGGTGGCCGTAGGCCAGGGCCCCCTCGAAATCGCCGTGGGCCCGCGACTCGGTCTGTAGCGCTCCGATGAGTTCGAAGAGCAGGCTACTGGGCGCGGCCCTGGCCTCCAGATACGCCAGATGGGTCTTCAACCTCGACAACGTGTCCGGCCGGCTCAGGCCCAGGGTGACCAGGGCGTTGTCGGCGTAGGCGTCGGCACTCACCTGCATGACCTCATCCAGCGCTTCCTGGGCCAGCTGGGCGGCCCGCTCGGTCCAGGTCAGGGCCTCGGCGTCGCCGGACCAACCGCAGGTCATGACCAGCATGCAGTAGAACTGGAACAGCGTCCGCGGGTCGGCGTGGCGCGTGGCCATGGGCAGGAACTCGCGGCAGGCCTGCTTGACGACCTCCGGGTCGCGGAAGCCCTCCAACCAGGTCAGGTGTACCACCCGCAGCCGGATCATGGCCGGGTGCGTCTCGGCCACGCCGTGCCGCGCCAGGGCGTGCAGGCCGTGCGCGAAGAAGCCCTCCGCTTGCAGGCCCTGGGCATTGGCCACGGCGTAGAGCACGCCCGCCAGATCGGCCGCCTCTTGGGCCAGTCCGTGCTCGATGGCGAAAAACCAAGCGCGGTAGAGATTCTCAGCCTCGCCGGCCAACGTTGGCGGCAGATAGACCGGCATGTAGTCGTTCAGCCGTGTCAGTTCCGCGGCCACGAGCCGGGCGAAGTAGCGCGCGTGGGCCAATTCGGCCTCCTGGCCGGCGGCGCTCTCCCGGCGGCGCGCCGCGGCGAACTGGCGCAGAAGCTCGTGCATCGTGAAGCGGCCATCGGGCCGGCGTTGCAGCACGGACTGGTTGACCAGCGCCAGCAGGATGCGCAGGTTGGCCCCGGCCACCTCCTCGGCCGCCGCGCGCGAGAAGCCGCCGCGGAAGATGCTGAGCGTAGCCATGACGGCGCGTTCTTCGGGCGACATCATCTGCCAGGTGCAGTCGAAGACCGCGCGCAGACTGCGCTGGCGGGCCGGCAGGTCGCCCAGCTCGACGGCCAGGAAGTCCAGGCTGCGTTCGATCTCGGCGGCGATCTCCGCCGGGGTCAGCAGTTCCAGCCAGGCCGCGGCCAGCACCAGGGCCAGGGGCATGCCCTGCACCCGCCGGCAGATGTCGGCCACGTCGGCCACGTTGTCCGGCGTAAGGTCAAAGCCGGGCCGGGCGCGCCGGCCGCTCTCGACGAAGAGGCGCACGGCCGTGTACCCCAGGGCATTGCCGGCCGAGACCTCGGCCGGGAAGTCCAGCCCGCCCAGTTCATAGCGGCTCTCGCCGGCCAGGCGCAGGCGCTCGCGCGACGTGACCAGCAGCGATAGCCGCGGACAGGCCTGGAGCATCTCGCTGAGCAGCGTTGCCCCGTCCAGCAGGTGCTCGAAGTTGTCCAGAATGAGGAGCAACTGCCGCTGGCTCAGCGTGGCCAGGAGTTGGGGCTTCAGATCGGCGGCGCGGTCGGGGGCCTGATAGCCGGCGGCCACGGCGATGGCCTGCGGGATGTCGGCGGCGCGGGTCAGGGGGGCCAGATCGACGAAGTAGACGCCATCGTCGTAGCGCCCCAGCAGGGCCGCGCCCACGGCCAGCGCCAGCCGCGTCTTGCCCATGCCGCCCGGCCCGACGATGGTCACCAGCCGTTGCCGGTCGTGGGTCAGCAGCCGGTCGATCTCGGCCAGCTCCAACTCGCGGCCGATGAAGGGCGTGGTGTCGGCGGGCAGGTTGTGGCGTTTGGGCTGCGGCGGCCGGATCGTCTCCGCCGCCGTCACGCGGCCATAGCGCCCGGCCTTGATGTCTTCCAGCAGGGCCACCGTTTCCGGGGCCGGGGCGACGCCCAGCGCCTCGTCCAGCGCGGCGCGGCCGGCCTCGAACTGGGCGATGGCCCCCGCCCGGTCGCCGGCCAGGGCGTCGGCCTGCATCAGTTGGCGGTGGGCCGGTTCGCGCCACGGCTCCAGACTCAATTGGCGCTGGGCGTTGGCCCGCGCCCGATCCAGCCGGCCGGCGGCCAGGGCGTCTTGGGCCGCCTCGAACATGGCTTCCAGGGCCAGCTGGTGCAGCCGCTCCCGTTCCAGGCGCAGCCACTCCTCGAACTCCAGACTGTCACAGGTGAAGCCGGGCAGCAGCTCGCCGTGGTAGAGGGCGGCGGCCGTGTCCAGGTCGCGGGCCTCGATGGCCGCCAGGAAACGGGCCACGTCCAGGCTGTAGTCGCTGCCGGGATTGAACTGCGCCGTCTGGCGGGTGACCAGCAGGTAGGGGGCGTTGCCCTCGGTTGTGTCGCCCAGCAGTTGCCGCAACTGGTAGATGGCCTGGCGCAGGTTGTTGTGGGCGCTGTCGCTGCTCTCGTCCGGCCACAAGAGGGCGGCCAGCACCTCGCGGGCAATGGGACGCTCCCGGTTCAGGGCCAGGTAGGCCAGCAGCCCGCGGTTGTTGGCCGAGCGGAAGCGCGTGACGGGCTGCTCATCGAGCGTGACCTGGAACGTGCCCAGGAACGACAGTTCAAGGCGCGACATGGCCGCATTATACCTCAGCCGGAGCGCTAACGATGCGCGATGACGTGCTAACGCTTTTTGCCTTCCGCCATGACGCAACCCCGACGGGCTGATAACGGGCCATCCGTAGACTGTGGGCATAAGGATCGAAGGTGAAGGCAATGTTCAACACGCTAGAGATGGTCGGACTCGCCCAATTCGGAATCGGTCAACAGGACACCATGACGCTGCGCCGCCAGGCAGCGGAGGTCTTCGAGCAGGCGCTGCGCCGCAGCCAGGCCCGCGCCTGGCAGCGCAAGCTCCTGGGCCGGCCCTCTGCCCTGCGCGACCTGGGCCGCGACAGCGCGCGGACGACGCGCCGCCCGGCGGCGCAGACGGGCATCATCAGTGTGCCGCTGGCGCGCATCGTCGGCAGCGAGGGCCGGGTGGGCGACTTCGACAACGCCTTCAATCCGCTCAACGACAACACCCGCGACCGCTGGATCAACATCGCCGTGGCCCGTCGCCGCGGCGACAGCCTGCCGCCGGTGGAACTGATCCAGGTGGGCGGCGACTACTACGTGCGCGACGGGCACCATCGCATCTCGGTGGCCCGCGCCGCCGGCCAGCGGGAGATCGAGGCGCGGGTGGTTTACGCCCTGGCCTAAGGCGGGCGACGCCGAAATCGGCGGCCGAGCTCACGCCAAGTCCGCCAAGGAAGAAAAGGACGCTAAGAGGAATCCTTGCGTCTCTCCCCTTGGCGCCTTTGCTCTCTTCGCGGCTTTGCGTGAGCTCTGGAGAAAAATCTCACGCAAAGCTCGCCAAGAACGCGACGAACGCCAAGAGAAGCTCTTTTTTGCGCTTGGCGCGCTTGGCGCGAGCTCCTTCTGGCGCTTTGACGCTCCACCCCCACCCGGCTATACTCCCCCCTCATGCGTCTCTCCCAATCATTCGGCAAAACCCTATACGAGGCCCCGGCCGAGGCCGAGTTCGTCAGCCATCAACTGCTCATTCGCGCTAACTACATCCGGCCCGCCGGCGCAGGCATCTATACCTTCATGCCCTTCGGCTATCGCGTCATCCGCAACATCTGGCGCATCCTGGCCGAGGAGATGGACGCCATCGGCGGGCAAGAGATGTGGATGCCCAACCTGCACCCGGCGGCGCTGTGGCAGGCCACCGGGCGCTGGGGTTACTTTGACGTGCTCTTTAAGCTGAAGGGCAGCGGCGGCCGCGACTATGCCCTGTCGGCCACGCACGAGGAGATCGTCGTCGATCTGGCCCTGCGCGAGATCGAAAGCTACCGCGACCTGCCGCGGATGGTCTACCACATCAGCAAGAAGTTCCGCGACGAAGCCCGGCCGCGCGCCGGCCTCATTCGTCTGCGCGAATTCATCATGAAGGACGCCTACACCCTGGATCGCAACGAGGCGGCGCTGGACGAGTACTACCCCAGCATGATCCAGGCCTACTTCAACAGCTTCAACCGCTGCGGCGTGCCGACGATCGCCATCAACGCCGACGTGGGGGCCATGGGCGGCAAGACGTCGCAGGAATTCACCGTACCCCATCCCCAGGGCGAGGACGTCTTCATCCACTGCCGCAACTGCGACTACGCCGCCAACGTCGAGGCGGCCGAGTTCGTGCGCGAGGGCGAGCGGCCGGCGGCGCTAGACGCGCTGGTGAAGCTGGAGACGCCCAACTGCAAGACCATCGCCGACGTGGCCGCCTTCGTCGGCGTGCCCACCAGCCAGACCATCAAGGCCGTCTTCTACTGGTGGCGGCCGCGCTTCGAGGAGAAGCCGGGCGAGGGGCGGCTGGTGTTCGCCCTGGTGCGCGGCGACCTCAACATCAACGACACCAAGCTGGTCAACGCCCTCGGTGGCGGCTTCTTGCGCCCGGCCATCGAAGGCGAGATTCGCGCCGTGGGGGCCGTGCCCGGCTACGCTTCGGGCGTCGGCCTGACGCCGGCCCAGGACATGGCGTCGCCGGGGGTGATGGTCGTGGCCGACCACTCCATCGAGCACGGCGGCAACTACGTCGTGGGGGCCAATGAGGAGCCTTTCCACTACACCGGGGCCAACTTCGGCCGCGACTTCACCGTCAGCCAGGTGGCCGACATCGCCCAGGCGGACACGGGCCACCTGTGCCCGGTGTGCGGCAGCCGCATCGAAGCGCGCCGGGCCATCGAGGTCGGCCACTGCTTCAAGCTGGGCACGCGCTACAGTGCCGCCGTCGACGCCACCTACCTGGACGAGAACGGCCAGCCCCAACTCATCTACATGGGCAGCTACGGCATCGGCCTGGACCGGCTGATGGCCGTCATCGTCGAGCTACACCACGACAAGGACGGCATCATCTGGCCCGACAGCGTGGCCCCCTATCAAGTGCACCTCGTCCACCTGGGCCGCGAGGGCGACGGCACGAAGGAGAAGGCCGAGACGCTCTATGGGCAGCTCACGGCCGCCGGCGTGACCGTGCTCTACGACGACCGCGACGGCCTGGGCGCGGGGGTCAAGTTCAAGGATGCCGACCTGATCGGCATCCCCTGGCGCGTCACCCTGTCGGCGCGCAGCCTGGAAGCGGGCGGCGTAGAAGTGAAGCGGCGCAGCGAGAGCGAGCGGCAGGTGCTGGCGGTGGATGACCTCATCGGCTTGCTGAAAGGCCAGGCGCGCGCGTAAGGCGCTGGAGAAGCACCCCTATCACGTTCTCTGCGGCCCGCGACAGCGGGCCGCTTTCATTGATGCGCCCATGGCGGCGACAAATGACCTGCCCCGCGCCGGGAACCCGTCCCGCCGCGTGGCGGGCGCACTTCCCGCGCCATTGGAGGCCGTGGCCCCATGACACGCCCCTCTCCCGGAGTCTATACTGCCGCCATGCAAGGGGTTGGGGGCCAGGAGAGAACGTGATGAAAGTGGCGCGAACGTTGTTCATGGGGCTGGCCTGGTTGTTCGTGGCCGGTGTGGCGGTGCAGGTCTTCTTCGCCGGGATGGCCGTCGTGGCCCGGCAGTGGCCGTGGACGAACCACGTCAATCTCGGTCACTTCCTGGCCGCACCCCTGCTGCTGATGCTGGTGACGGCGTACCTGGGCCGGCTGCCAGGGCGGATGAAGCGGCTGACGTGGCTGCTGTTCGGCGTCTACGTGCTGCAAGCCGATGTGCTCATCTTCCTGCGCGACAGCGCGCCCGCCCTGTCGGCGTTGCACCCGGTGATGGCCCTGGCCGACGTGGTGCTCGGCCTGGCCCTGGCGCGGCAGGCGACGGCCGCCGTGCGCGCCGGAGAGCCGTCGCCCGCGCCGCAGTTGCAGCCCGAAAGCGTGACCGGTGACTGAAGAGCCTACTCGCTGGAGTAGATGAGGCGAACCATGAGCAACACGCCCGTGGACATAAGTGGCTACGTCTTTCTGGCCCTCGACAACCGCCGGGTCGTCCGCGCCGAGTGCCGCGGCGGCGAGTGGCGGGTGGAGACGGTGCTGGATGGCCCTGCGCCGGTGACGCTGGCCGCCGACCCAAACCAATCCGGCGTCGTGTACGCCGGAACACAGGGCAACGGCGTCTTTCATTCGGGCGACCGGGGCCGCAGTTGGACACCCCTGGGCCTGGCCGGCCAGATCGTCAAGTCCCTGGCCGTCAGCCCCCACGATTCGCGGGTTCTCTATGCCGGCGTGAAACCGGCGGCCCTGTTCATGACGACGGACGGCGGCCGGCGCTGGGTGGAGCTGGAGGGTTTCCGGCGCGTTCCCAACCGCTGGTGGTGGTTCTCGCCGGCCGAGCCGCCCTTCCGGGCCTACGTCAACGCCATCGCCGTGTCGCCCGCCGCGCCGGATGTCGTCCTGGCCGGCGTCGAACTGGGCGCGCTGGTGGGCAGCCAGGACGGCGGGCGCACCTGGTCGGCGCACCGATCGGGGGCGATCCGCGACTGTCACTGGCTCAGCTTCCACGGCGCGGATGGGCAGTGGGCCTACCAAGCCGGCGGGTCGGGCGGCGGGGCGGCCATCAGCCGCGATGGCGGCCGGACGTGGCGCCAGCCGCGCCACGGCCTGGCCAGGCACTACGGCGTCACCTGCGCCGCCGACCCCGAGCGACCGGAGATCTGGTACGCTGCCCTGGCCCCCAGCCCGCGCCAGGCCTATGGCCGGGACGTGAAAGCTTACCTCTACCGCGCCTCGGCCGGGGCCGACTGGCAGCCCATCGGCTGGGAGCCGCAGCCCATGGGGCAGATGCCGCGGGCGCTGGTAACGCTTCCCCGGTCGCCGGGGCAGCTCTTCGCCGGCACGACCTTTGGCGACGTGTGGCACACCGCCGACTATGGCGATAGCTGGCAGCGCCTGCCGTTCGATCTGGGCGGCGGCCTAGGGCTGCAAATCCTGAATTGAAATGAAGACTCCACTTCTTACTGCCCTGACGTTGGTGATTCTATTCGATTCGCTAGGCTGGGCCTTTGGCGTCCTGCCGACGCTGAAGTATGCCTTCACTCACCGGACGCTGCCGACTGTCGGCGGCATCAGGCTCCTCGGAGGGCGGCTAGAGGCGCTGGGTATTGAAGCCGTGATCGTGACCGGGATCGTGTTCGTCGTGATTAGTGGCCTGAAGCTCCTGGCCGCGTACTGGATTTGGCAAGGGCGAGCCGACGGCGCGGTGTTGGCGCTAATCCTGCTGGCTCTCAGCGCGATCTTCTGGTATGCCTTCGAACTGCCGCTGGGGCCGGTAGGGGGCCTTGTCCAAGTCGTTCTGTTGGTTCTGGCCTGGAAGAGTCTCGGCTAAGAAGCCGGATAGCAGGAGCACCTCCCATGTATGCCTGGATGGTCTATCTTCACGTTCTGGCGACGCTAACCTTCCTGTTCGCCCATGGCGTCAGCAGCATCGTTGCCTGGCGGCTGCGCGGCCGGCCCAACCCGGCGACGGCGCGGGCCTGGCTGGGGCTATACGCCGCCGGCCGCTACGTGCAGCTTTTCTACGGCTCCCTGCTCGTCCTCCTGCTCAGCGGTGTGGCCGCGGGCTTCATGGGCGACTGGTGGGGCGAGGGCTGGATCTGGCTGTCGCTGGCGCTGCTCATCGGCGTCATGGTGGGCATGTTCCTCCTGGGAACCCGCTACTATGGCAAGTTGCGCGCCGCGCTGGGCATGCCGACCTTCGACGGCCGCCGGGAGCGCCCGGCGGCTGACCCGGCCCCGGCCGAAGAGATCGAGGCCCTGCTGGCCCGCTCCCCGGCGCTGGCCCTGACGGTCGTCGGCTTCGGCGGCATCGCCCTCATCCTGTGGCTCATGATGTTCAAGCCCTTCTAGCCGGGAAGATTGACAGGCAATGCTATAATGCCCCTGCATCATGCGCGAAGCGAAACAACTCCCCACCTTTCTAGTCTCCACGGCGGCCCCGGACGCCGCCCTGGCCGAGACGCCCGGCCGCGCCGCGCGGCTGGTGCGCCTGTGGGCGGTGGTCATCCTGGCGCTGATGCTGCTGAACCTGGCCCTGGCCGTCGGGTATCTGGCGGCCACCGGCGACCGCACCGCTTTCCTGTCCCACCAGGCCCAGATTCCCTTTCTGGCCATCATCTACGCCGGCCTGGGCGCGGCCGTGGCCGCGCGCCGGCCGCGCAACCCCATCGGCCCGCTCTTCCTGGGCGTCAGTACGTCCTTCGTCTTGAGCGCCTGGGCCGCCGGTCTGCCGCTCTACGCCGCGCTCGCGCCGCATCTTGTTTCGCCCGCTCTGCATGACCTGGGGCAATGGCTGAGCAACTGGATTTGGCTGCCGGCGCAGATTTTGCCCGTGACCTTCGTCTTTCTGCTCTTCCCGGACGGGCACCTGTTGTCGCCACGGTGGCGGGTGGTGGGCTGGGCCGCCGGGCTGAGCTTGCTGTCGCTGATGTTCGCCCTGGCGGCGCATCCCGGCCCCGTCGCCGAGTGGGGCACGCTGCCCAACCCCTATGGCCTGGCCGGGGCCGAGCACCTGTTGGAGAGGGTGATCACCGTCGGCAGCGCCCTGTTGGCCGCCGGCGTCGTGGGTTCGCTGCTCAGCATTGTCGTTCGCTTCCGCCGTTCGCGGGGCATCGAGCGCGCCCAGATGAAGTGGCTGGTCTATGCCGCGGCCATGATCCTGGCCGTCAGCGTCCTGGCGATCCCGCTGTGGCTCTCCGGCAACCTGGCCAATCCCCAGGCCATGGAGTGGAGCATTACCCTGACCAACGTCATGACCCTGAGCATCGCCGTGGCGGCGACGGTGGCCATCGTGCGCTACCGGTTGTACGACATCGACTTCATCATCAACCGTACGCTGGTCTATGGCGTCATGACCGGCGTCGTGCTGTTGATCTATAGCCTGGTGGTCGGCGGGGCCGGGGTGCTGTTCGGCAGTCAGGGCAACTGGCTGCTGACGCTGTTGGCCACCGGGCTGGTGGCCGTCCTCTTCCAGCCCATCCGCGACCGCCTGCAGCGCGGGGTGAACCGCCTGCTCTATGGGCAGCGGGATGAGCCATTCGCGGTGTTGGCGCAGTTGGGCCGGCAGTTGGAGCAGCCGGTGACGCCCGATGCGGTCTACCCTGCCCTGGTGGAGACGGTCGCCCAGGCGTTGCGGCTGCCCTACGTGGCCCTGGAGGTGAAGTTGGCGGGCGGCTTCCACACCGCCGAGGCCTACGGGCGGCCGGTGGAGGCTCCCGTCGCCCTGCCGCTGGCCCATCAGGGCGAGATCGTCGGCCGGCTGCTGGTTGCCCGGCGGGCGCCGGGCGAGGCGTTCTCCGCCGCGGACGAGCGGCTGCTGCAGAACATCGCCCACCAGGCCGGCGCCGCCGTCCACAACGCCAACCTGATGGCCGACTTGCAGCGCTCGCGGCACCAGATCGTCACCGGCCGCGAGGAAGAGCGCCGCCGGCTGCGGCGTGACCTGCACGACGGGCTTGGCCCGGCGCTGGCCGCGCTCTTGCTGCAAGTCCGGGCGCTGCGCCGGCTGGTGGCCGACAACCCCCCGGCGGCCGAAGCGCTGGCCGACGAACTACAGGCCGACATCCGCGCCGCCATCGACGACATCCGCCGCGTGGTGCACGAACTGCGCCCGCCGGCGCTAGACGATCTGGGTCTGGTTCCGGCGCTGCGGGTCATGGCGGCCAAAATCGGCGCGGGCGGTGCAGCCGGCCTGCGCGTGACGGTCAACGCCCCGGACGATTTGCCGCCGCTGCCCGCCGCGGTGGAGGTGGCCGCCTATCGCATCATCCAGGAGGCGCTGACCAACGTCGTCCACCACGCCCAGGCCCGTTGCGCGACCGTCAGCCTGCGTCTCGACCAGGCGCTGACCATCGAGGTGGCCGACGATGGCCTGGGCTTTCGGAGCGGGCGCGCCGGGGGCCTGGGGCTACACTCCATGCGCGAGCGGGCCACCGAGCTGGGCGGCACGTTCAGCATCGAGAGCCTGGCGGCGGGCGGCATGGTCGTGCGGGCCACGCTGCCCGTGGAGGAGGGGTAGGCCCGTGGCGCCCCTCAACGTGCTGATCGTCGACGACCACCCGCTGTTTCGCAAGGGGATGCGCACGCTGCTCAACGCCATGCCGGAGACGGCCGTCTGTGGTGAGGCGACGGGCGGCGGGCAGGCGGTGGAGATGGCCCTGGCCCTGCGGCCGGACGTGATCCTGATGGACTTGCAGATGCCGGGCGGCGGGGGCCTGGCGGCCATCGAACGGCTGGCCCGCGAGTGGCCGGAGGCGCGCATCCTGGTCGTCACCCTGTTCCAGGACGACGAATCCGTCTTCACCGCCCTGAAGGCCGGGGCGCGCGGCTACGTGCTGAAGGACGCCGAAGAGGAGGACATCGTGCGGGCCATCCAGGCCGTGGCCCAGGGCGAGGCCATCTTCAGCCCGTCCATCGCCGCCCGTCTGATCGACTACTTCGCCGCCAACCGCACGTCGTCCCACGCCGAGGCCTTCCCCGACCTGACCGAGCGCGAGCGCGAAGTACTGACCCTCATCGCCCGCGGCCGGTCCAACGCCGAAATCGCCGCCGAACTGGTCATCAGCCTCAAGACCGTGCGCAATCACGCCTCTAGCATCTTCAACAAGCTGCAAGTGGCCGACCGGACGCAGGCCGCGCTGCGCGCCCGCGCCGCGGGCTTAGGGTAGCGGTATGGTCGCGCTGTCATCCCGGTAACACCCCTCGCGTAGCCGTCATCACTGAAACCCCTGCTGCGGGCCGTTACAATGGCCTCGAAGTTACACGCTCAGCGGAGGATAGATGAAACGTTTGCTCAAGTGGTTCGGTATTGTTGTGGTCGGGCTGGTGGCGCTGGTGGCCGTGGCCTATGGCGTGGTCTACTTTCTGAGCGAGCGGCGCATCGACAAGACCTACGACGTGGCCGTTCAGCCCCTGACGCTGCCGACGAACGCGGCCAGTCTGGCCGAAGGGCGGCGGCTGTTGACCATTCGCGGCTGCGACGACTGCCATGCCGCCGACTTCGGCGGCAAGACCTTCATCGACGACCCCACGCTCGGCACGATCGCCGCGGCCAACCTAACGGCGGGGCAGGGCAGCGCCACACAGGGCTTCACCACCGAAGACTGGGTGAGGGCCATCCGCCACGGCATCGGGCCGGACGGCCGCAGCCTGAAGATCATGCCCAGCTACGAGTTCGTTGGCCTGAGCGACGAGCAGCTTGGCCAGATCATCGCCTACCTCGTCGGCGCCCCGCCCGTCGATCGCGTTCCGGCGCCCGCGGTGATCAAGCCGTTGGGCCGCGTGCTGACGCTGGCCAATCAGTTGCCGCTGTTGCCGGCGGAGTTGACCGATCACTCGGTCGTCGCCCCGCAAAGCGTCGCGCCGGAAGCCTCGGTGGCCTACGGGGCCTACATGGTCAGCAGTTGCCGCGGTTGCCATGGCGAGAACCTGGCCGGCGGCCCCGTGCCCGGCAGCGCCCCAGATGACGTGCCCGCCGCGAACCTGACGCCCAGCGGCGCGTTGGGCGGCTGGACGCTAGACAGCTTCAAGCACACCCTGCGCACCGGCATCACGCCGGACGGGCGACAGCTCGACCCGCAAGACATGCCCTGGACCTTGACGCGGGAGATGACCGATACGGAGCTAGAAGCGCTCTGGCTCTACCTGAACGACCTGCCGCCGGCCACTCCGGCGGGCTAACCCGGCAGGTCGTTGCCGGGTTAGTAAGACCTCACGCAAAGCACACCCAGACGCCAAGCTCGGAAAGATTCTGAGCTTGGCGTCTGGGCGTGAGAGTCTTCATATGCCGGCCGAAGGGGGCCGGGCGTGCACGGTAGCCGCCAGGGGGCTACAATGCAACCACCTCACAGGTGGTATGCGATGACACAACAACCCTGGCACTCCCTTACCTCTACCCTTGTGGCCGTGGCCATGGGCCGCCGCCCGGCCGACACGGTGATCTGCAACGGCCGCTGGGTCAACGTCCACAGCGGCGAAATCCTGCCCGGCACCGACGTGGCCATCGTCGCCGGCCGCGTGGCCTACGTCGGCCCGGACGCCGGCCACTGCATCGGCCCCAACACGCGCATCATCGAGGCCAAGCAGCGCTACCTCGTGCCCGGCCTGTGCGACGCCCACATGCACGTCGAGAGCGGCATGGTTACCGTGACCGAATTCGCTCGCGCCGTCATTCCCCACGGCACGACGAGCATGTTCATCGACCCGCACGAGATCGCCAACGTGCTGGGTCTGCCCGGCGTGCGTCTCATGCACGACGAGGCGGCCACGCTGCCGATCAACATCTTCGTCGAGATGCCCAGTTGCGTGCCCAGCGCGCCGGGGCTGGAGACGCCCGGCGCGTCCATCGGCCCAGACGAGGTAGCCGAGGCCATGACCTGGCCGGGCATCATCGGCCTGGGGGAGATGATGAACTTCCCCGGCGTCTTCCTGGGCGACGAGAAGATGCACGCCGAGATGGCGGCGACGATGGCCGCGGGCAAAGTCATCGGCGGCCACTACGCCGCGCCCGACCTGGGCCGCCCCTTCCACGGCTACGTGGCCGGCGGCCCGGCCGACGACCACGAGGGCACGCGGCTGGAAGACGCCGTGGCCCGCGTGCGCCAGGGGATGCGGGCCATGCTGCGCCTGGGTTCGGCCTGGCACGACGTGGCGGCGCAGGTGAAGGCCATCACCGAACTGGGCCTGGACAGCCGCAATTTCATCCTCTGCACCGACGACTCCCACTCCGGCACGCTGGTGGGCGAGGGGCATATGGATCGCGTCGTGCGCCACGCCATCGCCCAGGGGCTGCGGCCCATCACGGCCATCCAGATGGCCACGCTGAACACGGCGCTGCACTTCGGGCTGGAGCGCGAGATCGGCAGCATCACCCCCGGCCGCCGCGCCGACATCGTAATCAGCAGCGACCTGGGCGCGCTGCCCATCGATCTGGTCATCGCCGGCGGCGAAGTGCTGGCCGAGAAAGGCCGCATCCTGGTCGATATCCCCCGCTACGCCTACCCCGATTTCGCCGTGGGGACGGTGAAGCTGGGGCGGCGGCTGGAGGGGCGAGATTTCGACGCCCGGACGACAGACGACAGACAACAGACCGCAGCCCAGAGCGCCGCGATGGCCGATGGCGACGCGGGAGCCGTCGCCCGTCCTCAACGGGCAGAAGTCCGCTCGTCCGTGGTGTGCCGCGTCATTGGGGTTGTCGAAAATCAGGCGCCGACCAGGGCGCTGGAAGCGACGCTGCCGGTGATCGACGGGCGGATCGCCCTCGATGCGGCGCAGGACGTATGCCACATCGCCCTGGTGGAGCGGCATCGGGCGACGGGCGCGGTGGTCAACGGTTTCGTCGGCGGCTTTGGCTTCAACGTGCCCTGCGCCGTGGCCAGCACCGTGGCCCATGACAGCCACCACATGATCGTCGTCGGCACGGACACGGCCGACATGGCCCGCGCCGCNNGGTCGAGCTGCCGATCGCCGGGCTGATGAGTGACGAGCGGGCCGAGGTTGTGGCCGCCAAGGCCGAGCGGATGGTGGAGGCTTTCCGCGCCTGTGGCTGCGGGCTGAACAACGCCTACATGCAGCTGAGCCTGCTGGCGCTGGTGGTCATCCCGGAGTTGCGCATTTCGGATGTAGGGATCGTGGATGTGAGGAGGTTTGAGGTGGTGCCGCTGGTTGTGAAGCAGCCGTAAGTTGCTGGGCAGAAAATCTCCGGGCGCGATGCTATAATACTCTGAAGATTGGTGGTGCGGCATTCAGTCCGAGGTCTAGGACTGGCCAGAACAGACCTAGGCGAATTGGCCCTAACTGTGCGGGATTTGCCACCCGAGGAGACGACCAGCCGGTCATTAGCTAGGAGGGGAACATGGCGAAGAAGGCCTTGGTCATAGGAATCGACAAGTACGCAGTTAGGCCGTTGTCGAACTGCGTCAACGATGCGACCGAAGTGGGCGAGGTGCTGGCGCTG
>JRYK01000218.1_pt1 | contig 17294 bp, 19 predicted proteins | sample 235381 | NCBI WGS metagenome assembly JRYK01 (sample SAMN03074220, study PRJNA261476) | activated sludge metagenome | biome: Wastewater Treatment Plant; feature: Wastewater; material: Activated sludge; isolation source: activated biomass of a wastewaster treatment plant treating hydrocarbon... ... | reverse complement strand
CTCGGTGTATTCTATGGTTACACCGGCTTCCTTCTCTGTTCCTACGGTAGAGCGGGTCTGTAGCTGGAGGCCGAACCCCGCCACCGGGTTGGGACCGCCGACCGCGGATTCACCCGGTACGCTTACCCTGAAGAGTAGGNNGATCGTGTTTTATTAGTCCTTCATCGCTTAATCCCGTTGCCGGGAAATTGAACGCCTGGCTCGACGCGTCGAACACCGTCGTGTCCCCGCCGAGCCTGAGCTCGTCAGTACCTCCTATGCCTCCTCCTCCGTCGCCCCCTCCGCCATCGCAGCCTGTCAATAAAATTACGCTCATAACGGATACCAGTATCCCGTATATTATTTCCCTACTCATTTTTCTCACCCTTTCCTGCTGTTTCTTACAAAACTGTCAGTCTTTTCTACGTTTCGTCCACAGGGGGCTTGTTGCCTCCGGGGAACATGATCGGATACACCTCGTTCTCGAGCACCAGTCTCAGATCCACGACCTTGTCTATCGCGTTCTGAATGACCGGCGCCAGAGCCGGGTCGAGCACCGATTCGTTAAAAGGCTCCGGTATGTCGTTTATCGCCGCTACGGCTTCGTCGATCGCCTTACGCACGTCGTCGTTCACCGGCGCGTCTATGCCGGCCACTATGTCGGACAGCGAAAGACTCCCGTTGCGGCCGAAATATATCTTGTCTATGCTCAGTATGTTGTTCGTGAAGTCAGTGATCGAGTTCGAGCTGAACCTCGATTCGACGAACTCGGGGTTCTGCTCCGTGAAAGGCACGTTCAGCTTCTCGTTCCCTACTTCGTGCGCTATGCCGAGAATGCCGTTCACCACCTCCTCGAGCCCGGCCTTGAGCGTGGGGTATACGTTGCTCCCCTGTCCCGCCGTCGCGAGCTCGTTCGCGTAATCGCTCTCGCCCGGAGACCAGAATATGACGAGCTTTCCGACCTGCGCGTTGAAATCGACTATTATCGCGTGGAGGTACTCTACGAGCCTCGGGTCGGACGCGAGGTAACCGGCGGTCTCTTGTGCGGAGACGGAATCGCCCCCGATCGTGAAGAGCAGGTACTCGATCGTATGGTAGCCCTTGAGCGTGCCGTCGAGCTGTGCCGTGTACTGTGTGTCTATCTCGTCCGTGCTCCCGATTATCGCCTCTATTCCCGACGTATCGACGGGCCAGCTGTCTATCGACGGGTCGATGCCCTCCGTGTCCACGGGCCCGTAGAGGAACCCTTCGCTCGATTCCCAGGGCTCCCTCGCCGTCCGCCACGCCGCGCGCGCGTTCTCCACGTTCGCGGGCGTTATGTCCGCCGCGAGCGTATCGATCGCGCCTTCCAGGTCCTGTCCCCGGTCGAGAAGCTGCTGATAGTCATCGAGAATTACATTATGGGCTAGGTCGCTGAGCACGGCGTTCGTGTCCACCCTGTTTTCACTGTCCGATCCGCCGCACGATAGAAATACGAGCGAAACCGCGACAGAGATGAAGATTTTAGGTTTTATAAAATCCTTGACGTAATGGATTATCTCCTTCATTCAGGCCCTCCTCCCTAAGGGGTGAATGTGATATTGAACTTCGTTTTCAAAATAATAACAGGAGTTCTCCCGTTGTCAATAACTTTCAGGGAAAGCGGAGCGAACGGGCTTCCGATCCGGGGAGACGGCGTCTGCCCGCCCCGCTGTCCCGTTTCATACAGCCGGGACAGTTTCTTTCTATACAATCCGGCCCCGCGGCCGCTCAAACGGTCCGTCATTCCTCACGCAACCATTCCGGATCATTGACGATTAGCGCGGACAGGGGATTGGCACACCCGTTGCAATTTATAACAGTCACAGAATCACGAACACGCACGAGGAGGTGTGTGACAATGAAAAGGGTTCTCGCATACGCTGTATGCGGATTACTGGTCGCGGGAAGCTCGCTCGGAGCATATTCATACGAGGGCGATAGCCCGGCCGCCCAGGAGCAGGACTTGTACGGAAGCTCGAACACGAACTCCATGGTGAGGGAATTCGAGACCGAGGTCGAGAGGACACGCGCCGCGACCGACCCGACCGAGATCGAGCGGCGTCAGTATATTCCCCAATTCATGCAAGGCTCGTCCGGGACCGTAACGGGTACCGTAACCCTGGTCGGGGACGACGAGATGAGGATGGTCGAAAGCGGTACGGGTATCGAACATCAAATCAGGATAACCGAAGCCCAGCAGAAACAGCTCACGACCGGTTTCAATATTACTGCTGAGCTCAGTAACGGAAGACTCGTGAGCTTCATCGAAGAGGGAGTGCCGCCCGACGTGGAGAAGATCGTTTACTCCGCCGAGGACCTTCCCCAGGACAATATCCTTGAGCAGCAAAGAGCCTTCTGATGGCGGCCCGCCAGCGGCGCGTCATCATTGACAACGGAGTATAGCATCGCAGGGTCCCATCCCGCGTTCCGACCGAACCAGGGACCCGCGGTGCGTATAATGAGTTGAAAAAAAGTTAACCGGAATTGGAACAGGGAGCGCTTTATACGGTAAGCCCGTATCTTCTTGGCCGGAGATGCGGGCTTTTTTTATTAACGAATCAGGGCTGAACCCTGCTCTTTAAATTAGCGGCCGTTCTGAACTGTAACATTACATACACATTCAATCGTCCGTATACGTACACACGGCTTGCGCCGCGTTCCGGAAACGAATTTGAATTCACTCATGCGTCCGTCATCATACACATTTTCACTTGCCCGGCATATGGCATACCGCTTGCACTTATACGGTTTAATAAGGTCATTACTTTAAATCCAATACAGGAGGTGAATCATATGAAAAAGTTAATGACCATGTTTGGAGTTATGATTTTCGCTTTTGTGGGGTTAGGTGTTATGGGCAGCAGCGCAGCCGATCAATCCGGAGAAGCGCAATACGGGCAGCCGGCAGGTGAAACAATGCAGGCGCCCGCGGAGCAGCCCGCAGCCGAGCAGCAGCCTTACGAGATGCAGGAGCCCGCATTACAGGGCGACTCGTCTATGCCTCAAGAGGGTTCCCAGGCCATACAGGGAACTATCACTCTCGTAGGCGATAACCAGATGAACGTTAAAGAGACTGCTACCGGTATAGAGCACCAGATTCGTATAAACGAGTCTCAGGAAAAGGAGCTCACGACGGGTTACGACATTACAGCGCAGGTCGATAACGGCAGGCTCGTTTCCTTTACACTGGGCGGCGTTCCGCCGAACGTGAAGGATATCGTTTACACGGCGAGAAACCTTCCCCAGGAGAACGCATTCGAGCAGCAGCATAAGATGTTTTAACGGCTGATCTTGAGCTGCGTGCCTGTCACAAATGTAGCATGACATCGCCGGGTCCCTTATGCGTTCAATCGAACGGGGGACCCGCGGTGCTGAGCGGCGGGTCGTTAAAAAGTTAACCGGAATTGGAACAGGGAGCGCTTTATACGGTAAGCCCGCATCTTCTTGGCCGGAGATGCGGGCTTTTTATTTCCATTCGATGCAGGTTTTACGTTTACTCGATTTCCGAGACGTACGGGATATAGGGGTATGCGGGGTCGGTTTCCGGGATCGGGAAAACGAGGTGGTTGATGAACGAAACCCTCGCCACGTGCTTCTGGTCTTCTCCGCGTGTAAAGTGGAGCTCGACTTTTGTGAGGCCGTGGATGTCCTCGGTGGTTATGTGCACCATATCGCCCGGCTTGAGCGCGCCTTCGCGGTCACATACGTCCTGAATCTCGCCTTCGAGCCTCCCTAGCTTCTTCTTGAGCACCTCGGGGTCTATGTTCGTCGCCTCGAATACGATGTACGCGCGCGCCTTGTTTATCGGCTTCGTTATCATTAGCACGTTATAGTCTGCCGGTCCTATCGCTCCGGGCGGGTTGTACCAGCCGTACCTTCCCGTGACCACGTCGCCGTTTCCGACGTTGAATCTCCGGTGTCCCGGCTGAGCCGGCCAGTCCACATCCACGACGACGCCGTATCCCTCCGGCATCGGGGCCTCGGCCCCGTAAGAGTAAGCGGTGAAAACCAGAATCAGCGCAATAACCGGAAGGATCGGGCGTGCCATGGAACATCCTCCTTTAAATTATCCCAAATTATAACCCGGTTTCACACGAATGTTAATACTCTATTTTAAGTATTTTAATTGGGAGCTTTAATTATTGCACCGTTTTTTCTCTAATCCGGCCTAACTTGCCCCCGTAATTGTGATTTCCATGACCTTCCGTGTCTTGAATTCACCCGGTTGCCGAGGTGTGACTATAGAGGCATGCGGGAGGTGCAGTCGTCGTTAAAGAAAGAGCATAACGCGCATCTGGTTCCCGAAAATAACCAATTAATCCGCAACTATTTAATATTTCACTTAATTTTGCTATAATGTGGAAAGTTTTGTTAAGGAGGATGTTAAAATGCGTATATTCTCTCTGTTTTCTTTTATATTTACACTTGCATTCGTTTTAGCCTTCCCTCATGCAAACACTTGTGCTCAGGAAGATCCCTTCGTAAACGGCAGCTTCGAGACCGGAGACTTCACCGGCTGGACGGTTATAAACGAGCCGGACAGCAACGGCGATTGGTTTGTATACAGCGGCACTACCACGCCTCTCTCCTCAAACAGCATATTGCGTCCGCCCGTCGGGGAATTTGCCGCTGTAACTGACCAAGGGGGTCCCGGAAGCCACATTCTTTTCCAGGACATTCTCGTTCCGGTGGACGGTGAGGCGACGTGCTCCCTCATCATTTATTACAATAATCTCGCCGGCACGTTTATAAACAACTCCGACCTGTCATTTTCAGGCGGAGCTAACCAGCAGGCGAGAATCGATATATTAAGCACCGACGCCGACATCTTCACCGTTTCGGCCGGGGTGCTCCTGAACATATACCAGACGTTCCCCGGCGACCCTGCTTCGCTGGGCTATACGACCCTGGATTTCGATCTGTCCCAGTTTGCGGGGGAGACCGTGAGGTTCAGGGCGGCCGAAGTTGACACTATAGGTAACTTCAATTTCGCGATCGACGACGTAAGGTGCGGTCCTCCCGTAGCCCGGACCATCCCCACGCTCGGAGAGTGGGGCATGATCGCTATGGCCGGGGTTCTCGGGCTTGCTGGCCTCATTTACGCCCGCCGCAGACGCATTCTCACAGCGTAGCGATTCGCCAAGTCTTTAATTTCCTTTCATCTTTATAATTCCCTCTCCCCTCTGTGGGAGAGGGTTGGGTGAGGGGTTACCTTATTATTTCTGTCATTCCCGAAAGACGGTTCTGAGGGTGCGGAGAACCGGCCGCCCTACGCTGATCGCAAATATGTTTAAAGCTCCAGGAACATAATCAGCACAGACCAAAGTAAATCGGGAATCAAGTCTTTTCTTTGAGTCAATCGCACCAAGATGGCGCTCCTACAAAACGGTTGGATATCCGTTTAAACCAACAATTGCGGTAATCTCATACGTCCTCGACGACCCACCGCATTTGCATTTACCCTCCCTCCCCGCATACTAAATTACGCATGATAAACACCGTTGACGAGTTCGTGGAAGAGTTCGTGAAGCACAAGGACAAGGTCGAGTGGTACCTCCACCAGCCGACCCCGACCGCGAACTTCACCGACATAAGAGGTAAGGATGTCCTCTGCAGCCCGCTCACGGTCATGTGCACCCCGCCCGTCCACTACCACCTCGACTTCCTCGACCTGGACGTCGAAATTCACTATTCTTTCGAACAAGTTGTGAAGAACGCGTCAGAGCACAGCCTCTCCTCGCTCGAAGAGGCCATAGAGAAATACCCGCCCGAGAAGTTCCCCAACAGCCGCGCCCGCGAGGCGTACGAGCTCAGGAAGAGGCTCCTCGATATTTTGGGGCTTGAAGAAATCCCGTAACGGGCATAAGATACGGATATGGCCCTTTATGAGCCCGGCGGGACGGTTTATTGATCACGAAAAAGAAGAAAATCGCGCTCGGAATCGTTTTATCCCTGGCGGCCGTGCTGTTCGCTGCCGGATTTCTCGAAGTATATATCAGGATGGTCCTCTTCCACGGTTTTAAGCTCGGCGACGGGATCCTGAAGCGCGAAGACTTCTATGCGGATTATTTCTCCGACGACGATTACTGGAAGCTGATGTACATTTTCCAGGGTCAGGATGTGGCTCCCTGGCATCCTCACCCATTTCTCGGCTGGTACGGTAAATTCGATCCCGTAACCTACGAGCATAACGATGAGAAGAATATCGGGAAAAAGACTCCCGTTCTCCTCTATGGCGATTCTTTCGCCGCGTGCGAAACGTATCTCTGTTTTCAGGAGATTCTGAACGGCGACAAGGAGTTCTCGAAATACTTTCACCTTCTCAATTACGGAGTCCACGCATACGGTCTCGATCAGATAGAGCTTCTCTATGAAAAGAGCAATGAATTATACAAAGACCCCGTCGTTATATTCGGCTTCCTTACGGAGGACATCGACCGCAGCATGCTTTCCTTCAGGCTCCGGCCGAAGCCGTACTATAAGATGGAGAACGGAGAGCTCGTTCTGGAGGGGGTTCCGCTCGATCCCGATCCCGCAAAGTACCTGAAAGAGCATCCGGTATCCATAAGGTCGTATCTATGGGCGCTCGTGAAACATAGCAACCGGCTGCCGGAAAAGATAGGCGCTTATCTGCGCGGTGACGAGGAAACGATAGAAGAGAAAATAGAGCTCAATGACGCGATCATACAAAAAACGATAGACGATCTTAAAAAACGGAATGTCCATTTTATTTTCGTCATATTCCACGCCGACTGGCCCGACCCCATAGAGGCGCCCGATACGTGGCGGGATAATTTTATCAGGGAGATACTGGATAAGAACCACGTGCCGTATGTATGGACGAAAGGATTGATCCTCGAGGATATGAAAAAGACGGGAAAGGACCTGTCGGCGTACTTTCTCCCCACCCATCATTACACGGATTATACGAACAACCTCGTCGCGCAGGAAATGAAGAGGATGCTCCTGCTCCAGAAGAATTACGTGTCGCATTAGCCGGGGCTCCGGGGTCCCCGGAGAAATTTTATCTACACATCGCCGCCGTATCCTGCGTATGATTATCTGACATCCTACACTGTGCCGGACGCGCTCTGCTCCATGCGGGCTCGGAACGCTCCATAATCACTGAATATATCGCGGCCTTATTTACGGCACGCTCCGTGCATATATAATTTAAATGATAAAAGGTTCGAGGAGGGTAATATGAAAAAAGGCGCGGAAGGGAATCTCAAGGTTGTCGACGTCGGTGAAAAGGTCAAGGAGCAGACGGCAGCCGCTAAAGAGCAGTATCTCGGGCTCCTTGAGCTCAACAAGAGCTTTCTCAGGGAATCTCTGAAATCGATGGATATGCAGATCGAGCTGTGGCTCGCGATGCAGTTCGGACTTCTCGACTTTCTTAAAAACGTGTTCGAGGTCCATCCGATTGTTCAGCCGTTCGAGCCTCACCTCAACCCGTTTGCAGAACACTTTCAGAACCTCGGTGAGTTCAATAAGGAATTCATCGAAATGAAGAAAAGGAAGGCCGAGAAGATCGCCAGGAATTTGCAGAAATACCACAGAAAGACCGTCGAAAGCACGCTTTCGGCGTTCGATAAGTACTGCGAGATGCTGAGCACGGCTTAATCTCTCCTGTAGTTGATTAATATCCGTATATATGGAGCGTCCCCGCGCCTGCGGGGACGTTTTTTATTTCCCCCACCTCGCGGCTATGAAGTCGACGGCCTCCTGTATGTTGAGCGCTCGTGTGCTCGCGCCGGTGCGCAGGTAGAATTTCAGCTCGTTCCCCTCTTTCAGGTATACGGGTCTTTGAGAAGGAGCCGTTATAATCCTGCAAACGTCCTTGTGCCCGACCGAGTGGAAGACGAGGTGTACGTACCGGCACGCGTCGGCGCCCAGCTTCTCAGACACTGCGTTCATGACCTCCTGCGCGAAGCCGTCTCTGTCCTTCCTCTTGAGTATCGCATAGTCGTCCGCGAGGCCCGTTATCTCTCCTTTGTCGGACACGCCTATAATCAGCGTCCCTCCGTCGGCGTTCATGAACCCGGCGAGCGACTTGAGCGCCGCGTCCTCAACCAGACGGTTCGCCCTCGACTCCCGCACGTCCCATTTGAACGTGGCCTTGAACTCAATAGTCTCCCCCTCGCCGTGGGCTATGAGCGCAAGCAAACCCTTCTCGAGCTCTCCGTAGAGCTTCCTTATCTGCTCGGCGCTCCTGTATAGAGAGTTGTAGAAGACGGCGGACACAAGGCCGAGGAACGCCCCCACGCAGGCGTAAAAGAGGGTCTTCAGCGGCGATGCGCCCGTGAAAGCGCGCCTCAGCTCGTCCGTCGCGTATTCGAGCGCCGAAACGTCTCCGGGCCTGTGCTCGTAATAAAATACGAGCGCGTTCACGGGGATGAGGAACAGCACGCCCACCAGTATCCCTATGAGTACGGGTATGAGGTATAGGAGAAACGTCCTGTTCGTGAATATCCCTTCGCCGCCCATCGGTCGTTCAACGCCTCCGCGGAATATTATAAAACAGAGCGCGGGGTTTAGACACCCATGCATGATCTAAAAGAAGGGTTAGGGTGGATTTTTCTTTTTGTTGTGTTTATCCCCTCTCCCTTATAGGAGGGGAGAGGGTCAGGGTGAGGGTGTACCTTAAAAAATAAATCTGTCATCCTGAACTCGTTTCAGGATCTTAAAGGAGGGTTAAAGCAGTTTTGGATGTATCGCGGCTGGCCTGTCCTGAGCTCGACTCAGGATCAGGGTGGTGGGAGTACCTTAATCTTTCTGTCATTCCCGACTCGATCGGGAATCCAGTTCTTTAATTCAAATCAATCACATAATCGCGCAATTTACGGTTATTTATTCCGCTATTTCGAAATCTACAATTACACCAAAGTGATCGCTCAATACCCTGTTATCCTCTAGGGATTGGTGTTGGTTATCGAGCGAAGAAACTTTCTTTGGAAAAATTTCCCTGGTGTATGCTACATGGTCGATTGTCTGTTTGTTTAAATCGGGTATCGCTCCAACCGTTGCTATGTTGAGTTTACTAGGCATGGAATCTATGAGTTGCTCAAAAATCTCAATTGGTTGTGCGATTCTTGGAATTCTTTGATTAAAGTCGCCTATGACTATTAGAGGGATTTCATTTGATACGCTTAATATTTTTGCAAGTCCTTTAAGATAAGTGACATGGTCCTCCCATCGTTTTCTATTCTTTCTTCCTGTTATTACATGAGCATCTCGCCACGGTATGCATACACCAATAAATCTTATGTCTCCTATTGAAGTCATCGTTATACCGCTAACGAAACGTCCAGGCGGCAAGCTGGGGTCTCCGATTGGATCAACCTCCTTCCAAGGGTTACTACTCCAAAGTAAGACTTTTCTCCTGTTTGGTGTAATCTTGTAGCCATAGTCGGCACTGGAATTTATTGTGTAGCCTTTTTGAAAAAAACTTTCGTACCCCTCGGTTATGCAAACTACATCGGGATTATTCTTGAATATCTCTTGTGAGATTAAAGCCCCATTGATTGATTTGGGGCTAGCCCATTTTACGTTCCAATTAATAATACGCATGAATTAGAATGTTGAAATTGTAGATTCTTGAATGATAATTGCAAAATTTACCAAATAAATTTTTAGCAGTCTGTGTAATTTAACTGATGAGCTCAATACAATCGACGGTCATCATCACTAGCTAACACATCATGCGCGGCCCCGATAAAATACTCGAAAAGCTGAAGTCCTCACCCTTCCGCTCGAGGTTTACGCTCAAGGGCAGTGAGCTTCAGTACCTGAAGGAAAAGGGCATCGATACGGTCATGACGCACGCCCGCGCGTTCATCGACGAGCGTCTCGCCCCGGCCGACCCGCCGAACGACGGGAAGCAGACCCCGATGCGGAACCATCCCGTCTTCATCGCCCAGCACGCGACTGCGTCCTGCTGCCGGAAATGCCTCATGAAGTGGCACGGCATACCCGCCCGCGCACACGCGCTCACGGACGGGGAGAAAGAATACGTCCTCTCGCTCTTGAGAAAGTGGATGGAGAGATATTTTTAGTTGACACGGGCAATCCCTCAATTACCATTTGAAAACATACCCGAACAGGAGAGCCGGATACCATGGCTACGATGAAAGCGGCACAGGTTACCGAGGTGGGAAAGGACCTCGACGTCGTCGAAAGGGAGATACCCGAGCCGGGCGAGGGGCAGGTCAGGGTAAGGGTCGAGGCGTGCGGCATATGCCACGGCGACGCGGTCGCCAAGTACGGATGGTGGCCGCATCCGTTGAGCTACCCGAGGGTCCCCGGTCACGAGGTAGTCGGGCGCATAGACAAGGTCGGCCCCGGCGTGGGTGTCTGGAAGGAAGGCGACAGGGTAGGGGTAGGCTGGCAGGGAGGGTTCTGCTTCGAATGTGCGCCTTGCAGGAGCGGGGATTTCACAAACTGTGTCAGGCCCGACATCACGGGCATCACATACGACGGCGGCTTCGCCGAGTACATGATAGCGTTCGAGGAAGGGCTCGCGAGGATGCCCGCGGAATTGGACAGGCTTCAGGCGGGGCCGCTCATGTGCGCGGGACTCACCACGTACAACTCTCTCCGCAACTCCGGAGCCGGGGCGGGAGAGCTCGTCGCCATACAGGGCGTGGGAGGTCTCGGACACCTCGCTATACAGTACGCCCGTAAGATGGGGTTCCATACAGTCGCCGTCTCGAGAGGGAAGGACAGCGAGGCCCTCGCGCTCGAGCTCGGAGCGGACCTCTACATCGACAGCTCCTCTTCGGACGCCGCGCGGGAGCTTCTCGCGATGGGCGGAGCTAAGGTCATACTCGCAACGGCCCCGAGCAGCAAGGCCATATCCTCGATACTCGACGGGCTCGGCCCTAACGGCAAGCTCGTTCTCATCGCGCAGACGACGGAGCCGATAGAGGTGAATTCGCTCCAGCTCCTCATGGGAAGAAAGTCGATACTCGGCTGGTACTCGGGGCACGCGAAGGACTCCGAGGAGACGCTCGAGTTCTCGAAGCGCGCCGGCGTCAGGGTAATGGCCGAGGAATATCCGCTCGAGAAGGTGAACGAGGCGTTCGAGAAGATGATGAACGGCAAGCCGAGGTTCAGGGTAGTCCTCGATATGGGTCTCTGAAGGAGGAGCCATGAAGCTGACTGTGCTGCCGCTGACGCCTGAACGCTGGCACGATCTTGAGGCGCTGTTCAATGCAAGAGGCTGCTCCGTAGCTCGCGGCTGCTGGTGCATGTACTACCGCCTCAGCGGCTCGGCTGGTCCCTTGCATAGTGGAACGACGCGTCCCCGGGCGAATCGGGCTCAACTGAAGGCGCTCGTGGACGCAGGCGATCCGCCGGGACTCATCGGCTATCGGGGCAAGCTCCCCGTAGGCTGGGTCTCGGTAGGGCCGAGAGAAGAGTACGCCAGGCTCAGGCGCTCTCCGGTGATGAAGCCGGTCGATGATCAACCCGTTTGGTCGATCGTTTGCTTCGTCGTGCCGTCGGAGTACCGCGGCCAGGGCGTTGCCCGCGCGCTTCTGCAGGGTGCCATTGCGTATGCGAAGAAATGCGGGGCCGCCCTGGTGGAAGCGTACCCGGTAGACAAGCCGACGCGGGCGAACGACGAATCCATGTGGTTCGGAGCAAAGTCAATGTACGACAAGGCCGGATTCGTAGAGGTCGCGCGCCGAAAACCGCAGCGTCCCGTCGTCCGTATCAAGCTTCCCTGAGAAGCCATGGAGTCATACTCGATGTGAGTCTGTGAAACAGGTTCGCATATACGGCTTTCCCCATGACACCCAAAATATTGGTGATTGTGCGCAGGTAATTCCGTATAATCATAGTTGGGAGCTCCGGGACGTTCCCCCCGTGAGGGATGGCGGCGAAGGAGAAGGCTATGAGTCTCGAGAAGAATCCTGCTACCGGCCGGGTGATCGAATTATTCGGCCCGACCGTCGAATTTCTCACCTCGCCGGCCGACGACAGAAATGATTTCTGCGTGTTAAGGGGGGTGATTCCCCCCGGCGTTTCTATTCCGCTTCACAGTCATCCCGATACGGAGGACTTTATTCTCGTTTCGGGATCTATAGAGGGTCTGCGCCGCGATGCCGGCGGCTACGAATGGATCCCTGCGAAGGCGGGCGATTTCATCCACGTGCCGGCCGGAGCACGGCACGCCTGGCGCAATGTCTCCGGCGAGCCCGTGGTAAACCTGATAATCACGACCAGGAGACTGGGGAGATTTTTTCAGGAGGCCGGACGGCCGGCGGCAAACACGCCGCAGCCGGTCACGCCCGAAGACATTGCACGCTTCGCCGAGGTCAGCGCCAGATACGGCTACTGGAACGCCACTCCGGAGGAGAACGCCGCGGTCGGGATAGACCTGCATTTCTAGTTCAGCGCACGCGAACGAAGCGCCTGACCATGCGATGCGGCGAACCGCAGCGTCCCGTCGTTCGTATCGAGCCCGCCCGGTCGTTATGTTGAGCGGTCCGCGGCCCGAGTCCTTACCTTCGCCGACCGGGCTTCCGCGTGTTGCCGGAGCTGCGTCCCTGTGAAGTAGAGAGCGGGAACGAGGTCGCCGAATAAATGCCCGCTGACCTCGTCGGTCGGCCGGAGATGGTTGTATTGCAGTTCCGTAAGGACGTTGGCTGTGTTCATGACGACGACGCCCGCGTGGACCAGGCGCAGGATAGCAATTTGCTGGTCGAGCGGGCTCCACGTTCCTGACGCGTCAATGACACCGTAAACGTCATAGCCGGCTTCGAGCGCCGAGAGCGCGGGAAACATCAGGCAGATGTCCGTAGTGCATCCGGCGATGACGAGCTTGCGGCGGCCCGTAGCTTCGACCGCCCTGACGAACGCCGGATCGTCCCAGGCGTTGATCGGACCTGCGCGGTGAATAAGCGGCGCGTCGGGCAGTATCTCCACGAGCTCCGGCAGAATCGGACCGGCGAATCCTTCGGGCATATTATCGCTGAGGACCGCCGGCAGGTCGTGGAGCCTGGCGATCTTCGCAAGCGCGATAACGTTGTTGCGGAAACGCACAGGGTCGATGTCGCCGACGCCGGCCATAATGGCGGCTTGATGGTCGATGAACAGCATCACAACGTTGTCGGGCGTAATAAACTCCCGATGCGGGTTGCGGCTGTCGGCCGCACCGTTCGTAGCTTGTACCTTAGTCATGGTGTTTGTTACCTCCTGTGATATTTATCTGTAATACTTAGTAACCGCCTCCGTCCAAAAAGATACGCCTGCATATAATCGATGAGATGGAGGAATCCCCCGAATCGTTTTCCCCTCTTGAAGTATCAAAAAAATATAGTGGGTGATACTAATATTGAATTGAACGATCAAAAATAAAGGAGTAAATAAATGATCACAAAACAAAAAATCTCGACGGACTTCCCGTACAAGTCAAATTATATTGAGGTTCACGGTTCAAGGATGCATTATGTAGATGAAGGCGCAGGGAATCCTGTTCTGTTTCTCCACGGCAACCCTACTTCGTCATACCTCTGGCGTAACATCATACCCTATGTGACGCCCTTGGCCCGCTGCATAGCACCGGACCTCATCGGGATGGGCAAGTCGGACAAGCCGGACATAGAGTACCGGTTTTTCGACCACGCGAAATATGTGGAAGGCTTCATCGAAAAGATGGGTCTCAGGAACATCATTCTGGTTTTGCATGACTGGGGCTCTGCCCTGGGCTTCTATTACGCAATGCGCCACGAGAGCAACGTCAAGGCCTTGGCATTCATGGAAGCGATCGTCCTGCCGGTGCCGACTTGGGAAATGTTCCCCCGGGAAGTAAAAGAGATTTTCCAGGGTTTCCGGACTCCTGATGTAGGCTGGGACATGGTTGTGGAAAAGAACATGTTCATCGAGCAAATACTGCCCGAGTCGATAGTCCGAAAGTTGAGCTTGGAAGAAATGAACCACTACCGGGAGCCATTCAAGGAACCGGCCAGCCGCAAGCCCGTCTGGCGCTGGCCTAACGAACTCCCGATCGAAGGAAAACCCGCCGATGTGGTAAAGACCGTCGAGACCTACAACGCGTGGCTCCGGGAAACAGACCTGCCGAAGCTGTTATTCTATGGTAATCCCGGTGCGCTTATCAAGCCGCCTGTCCTGGAATGGTGCAAGCAAAACCTGAAGCACCTGAAGACTGTGGATATCGGACCGGGGATCCATTATCTCCAGGAGGACAATCCGCACCTCATCGGCAGTGAGCTGGCCGAATGGTACGAGAGTCTTTTCTGAGTTGAGAACACACCCTGTCTTCAAACCGGGAGAGACGGTTGACATTTGTGTGAGGCGATAGTCTTTGACAATTATGCCCGGTGATGAATTTGATGAGTTTGGATATTAATGGAGGCGGTATTATGCATAACGGTAATGGAAGCGCGGACCAGAGCATAGTTCGACTGCATAGGGAAGGCAGAAGGGAGGAATCGCTCAGGAGGTTTGTCGAAGAATACCAGTCAAGACTTTATTTACTCAGCTATCGTATGCTGGGGAATCATGATGACGCTATGGACGCTCTCCAGGAAATACTGATGCATGTGGATAAATCTCTGCCGCGCTTTAAAGGCGATTCCTCACTGTATACGTGGGCTTATCGCCTCGGTGCGAACGTGTGCTTTAACCTCCGGAGAAAAATTGACCCGATGAACAATCACACGGAGCTGAATACGGAAATGCCGGACACCGTCTTAATGCCTGTTGAGAGACCGGATGAAAATCCTGATGAAATGTGTAAGACCAGGTTTAAGAAGTACCTCGTTCATCGGGCTTTGCTCAAGCTGCCGGAGACACAGCGCATTGTATTGGTATTACACGATTTAGAGGAGATGAGCTCCCCTGAAGTCGCCGGTATTTTGGGTATCGACGCTAATGCCGTGAAATCGCGCTTGCACAGGGCGAGGGCTATGTTTAAAAACACCATCTCCGAATATTTTCGAATGCATGGGGTCGAAGAGAACGACATTCTTTCCAGTGACTGTACGAGGGAGTATTTAACCGCTGCCCCCGGCAGCGAATCCACTCAACTTTCAACCTGACGCTTCAGACGTCGCAAGTTTGCGCCAAACGGCTGCTCGTGCCGGGGTCCGGGAAATAAGATAAAGGCCCGATTCTGCCCGAATTGGGGATTTCCTATTTTTATCCATAAAGAGTATTATTTCTTAATTGTGAGTACCGGCAGGGGCGGTCTCATTCAGTGTTAATCAATATCATAGCGATAACGGAGGCGCGATTATGAAGGCTACAGTGTACCACGGAGCGAGAGACGTGAGGGTCGAGACGGTCCCCGACCCGGTGATGAAATCGGACAACGACGTAATACTCAGGATAACGAAGAGCGCGATCTGCGGCTCGGACCTGCACTTCTACAGGGGCGGCATACCGCTCGACGACGGCTTCATCGTGGGCCACGAGTTCATGGGGGTGGTCGAGGAGGTCGGGAAGGGAGTCAAGTATTTCGGGAAGGGCGACAAGGTTGTGGCCCCGTTCTGGGTGAGCTGCGGACACTGCAAGAACTGCCTTAATGGCTACCCGACCGCGTGCACGGGAGGGGGCGGGTGCTTCGGGTTCGGCGAAGCCCTCGGAGGGTTCTGGGGAGGGCAGGCCGAGTACGTGAGGGTCCCGTTCGCCGATACGACTCTCGAGAAGGTCCCTGAGAGTCTTCCGGACGAGAGGGTGCTCTTTCTGGGCGACATATTCTCCACCGCCTATTTCTGCGCCGAGTGGGGGAATATAAAACCCGGCAACACGGTAGTCGTATTCGGGGACGGCCCGCTCGGACTCCTCGCGACGGCCTCAGCCGGATTATTCGGGCCTTCGCGGCTGATAACCGTCGGCCGTCACGATTACAGGCTCGATACGGCCAAAAAGGTGGGCGCTGATTTCGTGATCAATTCGAAGAACGTGAACGCGATTGATAAAATTAAGGAGCTCACGAACGGAGAGGGCGCCGACGTCTCGCTCGAATGCATCGGGTCCAATCAGGCCGTGCTCGACGCGATAAAGATCGCGAAGCCCGGCGGAACGGTATCCTTCATCGGGTTCATGTTCCAGGAGCTCCCTATACCCATGCTCGATTTCTATTTAAAGGACCTCACGTTCAGAGGGGGCGTATGCCCGGCGAAGAACTACATAAGGAAGCTCCTGCCCCTTATCGAGGCGGGCAAGATCGATCCGACGGCGGTAATAACCCACGACCTCCCGCTCTCGGACACGCCCAGGGGATACGAGCTCATGGACGGAAAGGCGGAGAACGCGATAAAAGTCATCCTCACCCCCTGACGCGGACAATGTCCGCTGATGAATTATTCCTTCCAGGTGGCTCGGATGTGGGGAAAGTAACGCGGGCATTATTTACGTTCGTTTGCCTGCGGATGCTATCCGCCGCAGAATCTGCGCTCATGGATGATCCCATCCAATTTCTCTGACAATGGGCAAGTCCCGAGATAATTCTTGACCCTCGTTTGCCTGCGGATGCTATCCGCCACACAATGTGTGCTCATATATGATTCTTACTGCCTAACCAATTATTTCCCTCTCCCTTGAGGAACGGTTCTGAGCGTGCGCAAGAACCGGTCGGACCTACGACGAAGCTGAGGTAGCCAATTAACTTCAGGCTCAATGCCGCTTAAACTAGATCAGAGGGGTAGGGGTGAGGGTGTACATAAATTCAATAAATCAAACATCTCCATTTCATCCTTAACCGGCCGAACGCCTGCCGCCACTCTTTAATTAAACCTTTACAAAGGCCATAAAAATGTTAATAATGTTATGTCTTTTTAGGCATATGCATGTATTCGAAGGCGCCGCGCCGTTGCCGGGACGTATGGATACAATCCGACAGACACCGGAGAAGATGAATGCTCGTTAATTGGGACAATCTCGGCATAACAGGAGAAAACAACTTTCTTCAGCTCTTTTACGACCCCCATTCCGAAACGCTCGTCGCTCATTTCTTCAGAAGCATAGGGGGCGGCTACGGGTTGAGGAGCCTCTGGACCCGCCGCGTGACGGACAAGAAGTACGTCAGGATAACCCCATCCGACAGCTACCTCAGCTACGAAGACCTCGTGCTCTGCCCGATTTCGGCCCACGTCTTCGCAAACGTGATGCGCGTCCAGAAGAAGGAATCGGGATTCGACGGGTACGAGTGGCATTCCGTTCAGCGCATCGACCTTCTTACGGGAGAGGCGGTAGTCGTAGCGGAAAGCGGGAGCGAGGGCTTCGACACCGGGCTTGAGAAGATATGGATAAGCACGCTCCACGGA
>JRYK01016490.1_pt1 | contig 17305 bp, 15 predicted proteins | sample 235381 | NCBI WGS metagenome assembly JRYK01 (sample SAMN03074220, study PRJNA261476) | activated sludge metagenome | biome: Wastewater Treatment Plant; feature: Wastewater; material: Activated sludge; isolation source: activated biomass of a wastewaster treatment plant treating hydrocarbon... ... | reverse complement strand
ACGCGCGCCGCGCGGCTCATCATCCTCGACCGCGACGGCGTCATCAACGACGACAGCGCGCAGTTCATCAAGTCCCCGGAGGAGTGGAAGCCGATTCCGGGCAGCCTGGAGGCGATCGCCCGCCTCAATCAGGCCGGATACACCGTCGTGGTGGCGACCAACCAGTCCGGGATCGGGCGCGGCCTGTTCGACATGGCGACGCTGAACGCGATCAACGCAAAGATGCACAAGGCCCTCGCGCAGGTCGGTGGACGGATCGAGGCGGTGTTCTACTGCCCCGACACGGCGGAGTCGGAGTCGGCCTATCGCAAGCCCGCGCCCGGCATGCTGCTCGAGATCGGCGAGCGCTTCGCGATGCCGCTCGAGGGCGTGCCGGCGGTCGGCGACAGCCTGCGCGACCTGCAGGCGGCCGCGGCGGCGAACGCCCAGCCGATGCTGGTGCTCACGGGCAAGGGCCAGAAGACGCTCGAGTCGGGCGGATTGCCCGAGGGCACGCGGATCTTCGCGGACCTCGCCGCCGTCGCGGAGACGCTCGCGGCGTGACGTGGCTCCGCTCCGCGCTGTTCCAGGCCATCCTGCTGGCGGTGGTGATCCCGTACGCAGGCATGGTGCTCTGCACCGCGCCGCTTCCGCGCCTCGCGCGCTGGCGGATCATCGCCGGCTGGCCGCAGTTCGCGTTCTGGCTCTCGCGCCACCTGCTGCGCATCGACTACGAGGTGCACGGCCGCGAGCACATTCCCGCCGCGCCCTGCGTGGTGCTGTCCAAGCACCAGTCGGCGTGGGAGACGATCGCCTATACGACGCTCTTCCCGCCGCACGTTTACGTGCTCAAGCGCGAGCTGTTGTGGCTGCCCTTCCTCGGCTGGGGCCTCGCGCTGATGAGCCCGATCGCGATCGACCGCGCCAACCGCAAGGCGGCGATGCAGCGCATGATCCAGCTCGGCGGCGAGCGCCTCGCGCAGGGCTTCTCGATCATGGTCTATCCCGAAGGCACCCGCACCGCCGTGGGCCGGCGCGGCGTCTACCGCCTGGGCGGGGCGGTGATCGCGGTGCAGAACCGCGCGCTCGCGCTCCCCGTCGCCCACAACGCCGGGCTCCTCTGGCCGCGCAACTCGTTCGTCAAGCGACCGGGGAAGGTCACCGTGGTGATCGGACCGCCGATCGCGACCGAGGGGCTCACGGCCGAGCAGGTCATGCGGCGCGCCGAGGAGTGGATCGAAGGCGAGATGGAGCGCCTGACGCCGCCCGCGGCGGCGCAGCGGTTCGATGCAGCTCGAGCTGCCCTTTCTCGCTGAGCCGCCACGCACGGCGCCGGGCCGGCCGCGACGCGTGCAGCTCGGCGGCCGCATCGTGCCCTACGTGCTGCGCCGGACGCGCCGGCGCACGATCGGGATCGTCGTGGACGAGCGCGGCCTCGCGGCCGCGGCGCCGCGATGGGCGACGGTCGCGGAGGTCGAGGCGTTCATCCGCGAGCAGGGGCGCTGGGTCCTCCGGCGCATCGACGATCCGCGTTTCCGGCCGCGCGCGCCGTTCGTCTGGCGCGAGGGCGCCCGGCTCCCGTACCTCGGGCGAGAGATGGCCCTTGCGCGCGGAACCGGGCGGGCACCCGGGCTCGCCGGCGACCGTCTCGAGGTGCCGGCGCAGGCGTTCGCGGCCGGTCCGGCGCTGCGCGAGGCGGTGATCGGCTGGCTCAAGGCCGCGGCCCTCGCGCTCTTCCACGAGCGGGTCGCGCACCTCGCCCCGGCGCTCCGCGTCGCCGCGCCGACGCTGCGCCTGTCCTCGGCCGCGTCGCGCTGGGGCAGCTGCGCGCGCGCGGCGGACGGACGCGGCCGCGTGCTGCTGCACTGGCGGCTCGTGCACTTCGAGCTGCCGTTGATCGACTACGTCGTCGCGCACGAGCTCGCCCACCTGCGGCACATGAACCACTCGGATGCGTTCTGGCGCCTCGTCGAGACGGTCCACCCCGACCAGCGCGCGGCGCGGCGGGCACTGCGCGCGCGCGGCCACCAGCTCCCCGATCTGTGACAGGAGAACGAGATGCGCCTGCTGCACACCATGCTCCGCGTCGGTGACCTCGACCGCGCGGTGAAGTTCTACACCGAGGTGCTCGGCATGCGCGTGCTGCGCACGACCGACCGGCCGGACCAGCAGTACTCGCTCGCGTTCGTCGGCTACGACGACGAGGACAAGGCGGCGGTACTCGAGCTCACCTACAACTACGGCGTGGACCGGTACGACATGGGAACCGCGTACGGGCACGTCGCCATCGCGGTCCCGGACGCGTACCGGGCGTGCGAGGAAGTGAAACGGCGCGGCGGAACGGTGACGCGGGAGGCGGGACCGGTGAAGGGCGGCACCACGGTGATCGCGTTCGTCCAGGACCCCGACGGCTACAAGATCGAGCTCATTCAGCGCGACTGAGGACCGCGCGCCCGCCGGTCGACCGGAGCGCGGCGTGCGATGCCCGTGGCGTCCTGCGTCCCACGCACCCGATCGACGCGTTGCTCGTTCATCCTGCCCGCTCCCGCTGGACCGGGGAAGACGGCAAGGCGTTCGCGATCCTGACGTAATCGTCCACGCCGAGGTTCTCCGGCCGCAGCCGCGGGTCGATGTCCAGCGCGCGCAGCGTCGCCTCGTCGGCAACGCCCGCGAGCGCGTTGCGCAGCGTCTTGCGCCGCTTGGTGAACGCGGCCGTGACCACGCGGGCGAGGAGGACGGGGTCGCGCGCCCCGAGCGCCGCGGCGGGCCGCGGCACCATGCGCACGACGGCCGACTCCACCTTCGGCGGCGGGCGGAAGGCGCCCGGTCCGACGACGAAGAGCCGCGTCGTCTCGAACCGGTACTGGAGCATGACCGAGAGCCGCCCGTAGTCGGGCGACGAGGTCGCGGCGACCATCCGGTCGACGACTTCCCGCTGCAGCATGAAGTGGAGGTCCTGCACCCGCGCGGCGAACCCGGTCAGCCGGAAGAGCAGCGGCGTCGAGATGTTGTAGGGCAGGTTGCCGACCACCCGCAGCGGCGCGGGCAGCGCGCCGAAATCGAACCGCAGGGCGTCCCCGGCGTGCACCACGAGCCGCTCGGGAGGATGGGCCGCGCGCAGTCGCGCGGCGAGGTCCCGGTCGAGCTCCACCGCATGCAGTCGCTCGACGCGCGCAAGGAGCGGCGCGGTGAGCGCCCCCAGCCCCGGGCCGATCTCGACGAGCACGTCGCCCGGCCGCGGATCGATCGCGGCGACGATGCGCGCGACGATCCCGGGATCGTGGAGAAAGTGCTGCCCGAAGCGGCGCCGCGGGCGATGCGAATCCGCTGCCACCGGACCTCCGGGCGCCGCTGCGGTGGGGGCTACCGCGCCGGGCGCGCGGCGCCGGTGCCGGGACGTCCGAGCGGCACGCCCGGACTCACCGCTCGTCGAGCCGCAGCTCGACGTATGCGCGGTCGCGGAGCTGCCGCACCCACTCCTGGTATGCCTCGTCCGCGCGGCGCTCGCGCAGCAACTTGCGCGCCTCGACCCGCTTGCGGTCCCCCGACACATCCGCGGTGCGGCGCTCGAGCACCTGGATGATGTGCAAGCCGAACGGCGTGCGCACCGGCTCCGACACCTCGTTCAGCTTGAGCGAGTTCATCGCGTCCTCGAACTGCGGCACGAGGTCGCCCGGCACCACCCAGCCGAGGTCGCCGCCGCGCGAGGCCGAGGCGGTGTCGTCGGAATTGAGGCGCGCGATCTCGGCGAAGTTCGCGCCGTCGACGATGCGCTGGCGGAGCAGCCCGATCTTGCGCCGCGCGTCGGCCTCGGAGACGACTTCGTTGACGCGCACCAGGATGTGGCGCGGGTGCGTCTGCTCGACCACCATCGTTCCGCCCCCCGCGCCGCCGCGCCGGTCCACGAGCTTCAGCACGTGGAAGCCGGCCGGACTGCGCAGCACGCCGCTCACCTCGCCCGGCTTCATCCCGGCGAGCGCGGACGCGAACAGCTCCGGCAGCCGATCCTGCGCGCGCCATCCCATCCCCCCGCCGGCAAGGGCGTCGGCCGCGTCCGAGTAGCTCACCGCCAGCTGCGCGAAGTCCGCGCCGCCCTGCGCGCGCGCCGCTGCCTCCTGGGCGCGCTTGCGCCGCGCCTCGATCTGCTCCGGCGACGCGCTCTCCGGCACGCCGACGAGGATGTGCGCGATGTTGTACTCGACCTTCTGCGGCGCCGCCGCGGCCTCCTGCAGGAAGTTGTCGATCTCGCTCTCGCCGATCTGGATCTTGCTGTCGACCTCGCGCTCCTTCAGGCGCGAAATCATGATCTCGCGGCGGATGTCCTCGCGGAACTTGTCGAACGGCACGCCTTCGCGCTCGAGCGCCCGGCGGAAGTCGGCGAGCGACATGCGATTCTGCTCGGCGATCATCCCCACCGTCCGGTCGAGCTGCAGGTCGTCGATGCGCACCCCGGTCTCGAGCGCGAACTGCACCTGGACGCGGTCGGTGATCATGCGCTCCAGCACCTGGCGCTCGAGCACCTCGGCCGGCGGCAGCGGCGTGTTCTGGCGCCTGAGCTGCGTGATCACCAGCGCAATGCGCTCGTCGAGGTCGCGCTGCGTAATCACGTCCTTGTTGACGATCGCGACGATCCGGTCGATCAGGACCGGGCCGCGCGCAGGCGCGGCGCGCGAGGCCGCGCCCGGTGCCGGACCGGGCGCCGGACCCGGAGCCGGCTGCCCGGGGGCGGTGCCGGGCCACTGGGACCCGACCCCGGAACCCGGCGCGGCGGGCGCGCGGAACTGCGCCGCGACGGGAGCCGCGGCGAGGGCGAGGGCGAAGGCGAAGGCGACGAGGATTCGAGTCATCAGTCGTAGTAACGGTAAATCGACGACGATCCGCCGGGGATCGGCCCGGGGCTCGCGGTGCCGGCCGGGGGCTGGCCGCCGATCGGCGCGAGGTCGGCGGCGCCGGCCCCCGGCGTCGTGTTGATCAGCGTGTATCCGGGGATGCTGCGCCGGAGCAGCTCGATCGGGTTCGACCCGATGCGCGCGACGCCGTTCAATTCGAGCTGAACGAAGAACGACGACGTCTCCTGCCCGGTCGCGGTCTGGAACTGCTGCACGACCCCGCGCACGATCCAGCACCCGGCATTGTATTCGAGCCCGGCGAGCGACTCCACGACCTTGCTGCCTTCGATGTCGTAGCTCACGCGCCCCACGCCGTAGAAGCCGCGTCCGAGCGGCCACTGCGCGGCCACGTCCACCGTGTTGATCGTCCCCGCTCCCGCGGTGTACGACTGGTTGACGTAGCGGTAGGAGATGCTCGCCACAGCGGCAGGTGCCGGCGAATAGCGCACGCCGCTGGTGAACCGCTCGACGTTCTGGCCGCCGGTGAGCTTGTATTGCAGCCCGAGGTCGGCCGCCCAGTTCTGCGCGATTCGCCCGCCGAGGCCGAGGATGAGGGGCGTCTGCGAGTCGGTGCGCACCGGCTGGCCCGGGACGGTGACGAGCTGATCGGCGAAGTAGTAGCGCTGGCCGATCACCGCGCGCACCAGCTCCTGCCCGTCGGACGGACGCACGAGACGGGAGGTCACCGCGAGCGAGAGCTGGTTCGCATTCGCGATGCGGTCGCCGCCGGAGAAGATGTTCTCCTGGAAGAGCTGCGCGAAGTTCAGGTCGGAAGTCGAGGTGTCGAAGATCGGGATGTTGTTCTGATCCTCGAACGGGACGTACAGGTAGTACGCGCGCGGCTCCAGCGTCTGGACGAAATCGTTGCCGAACCAGTTTGCGTCGCGCTCGAAGTAGAGCCCCGAGTCCAGGCTGGCGATCGGGAGCGTGCGCGCGATAGAGGTGTCGGTGAAGCTGCCCGGCGTCGAGAGGTCGTACCAGGTCGCGCTCACGCCGACCTTCGGCGTGACGTAGCCGTAGCTCTTGACGAACGGCAACGAGACGGAGGGGTAAGCCGTGGTGCGCGCGCCGGTCGGCACGAGCGCGTTGTTCGTGAACCGCACGTACTCGGCGGCGAGCCCGGCGTCGAAGCCGCCGAGGGTCTGGCGCAGCCCGTTGAACACGAACTGCGGCTCGCGGAAGTACGGGACCGCGACCGGGTTCTGCGGGTCCTGCAGGGTCTGGAAGCGCTGCATGTTGCCGTACGCGCTCCACTGACCCGTCGGCGATGCATAGCCGAGCAGCCCCTGCTGCGTCAGGTAGATCTGGGTGGCGACCGAGAGCCGGCTCGAGAGATCGCGAAAGTAGTTGTCGTCGGAGACCTTGGTGTAGTTGACGAGGCCATACCAGCCGTTGTTGAAGTTCGCGTTGCTGTTGGCCGCGAACGCATAGCGATACGCGTCTTCCAGCTCGTGGTCCCGCGGCAGGAATTCGTAGCGCACCTCGCCCGCCGCCCACGGCTGCAGGAAGCGGAACTGGTTGAGGAACTGCAGTCCGCGCTTGGCCATGTAGCGCGGCGCGATCGTCGCGTCGTAGTTGGGCGCGATGTTCCAGTAGAACGGCAAGGTGACGTCGAAGCCGGTGGTGTTCTGGATGCCGGCCGACGGCGGCAGGAAGCCGCTCTTGCGCTCGTTGTTGAGCGAGAAGTCGAACCAGGGGATGCGCGGCGTGCTCAACCCCATGAAAGTGAGGCGCGCGTCGCGCACGGTGCCGACCTCGCGCCCCATGTCGATGTCGATCTCGCCCGCCTCGATGAACCAGTCGTCCTGGCCGGGCTTGCACGTGGTGAAGCTCGCGTCGGTCATGCGGTACTCGTCGTCGCCGCCGAAGCGCAGCGCCGAGGCGGTGCCGCGCGTCTCGACGTGCGTCTCCGGTCGCGTGCTCACTCCCGGATCCGAGGTCAGCATCGGGCCGCGCTGCCGCTCCCCGCGCACCTTGACCGCGCGCTCGCCGAAGCGGAAGGTCGGCTGCTCGAGGATGCCGGTGGTGTCGCCGATGCGCAGGCGCAGGCGCGGGCCCGCCGCCTCGTCGCCCGCGACGCGCAGCCGGACGTTGCCGGTCGCCTCCACCTCGTCGGTGTCGGCGAAGTACTTGATGCGGTCGGCGGTGAGGCGCGTGTCGCCGCGCCGCAGCTCCGCGTCGCCGATCGCCTCGACTTCCGCCCCGCCGAGGCCCTCGATGCGGTCGGCGGCGACGAAGGTCGGCACGTCCTCGCCGCGCGCGGGCACCGGCGCGCCGAGCGAGCGCTGCAGCTTGAGACCGTTGGCCTGCGCCTGCGCGCGGTCGCACGGCGACGCGCACAGCAGGGCCGCGATCAGCGCGGGAACGACGTGCTTCATCGGAACGGACGGCCGGGCGCTCTTGTTCTGGGGATCGATCTCGCGGCCGGCTGGCGTCGGGGAGCCCGGCCACCGGGGCATCCCGTAAAATCGCACATTCGTCATCGCAAGGCAACGCCGCCGGCCCGCGCCGGCGCCATCCCGCACCGCGCGCCGCGCAATGGACCGCCTCACCGAGCTCGAACGCTGGATCGCAGCGCGCCGTCCCGGCCGCGACTTCGTCCTCGCGCCCGCGTCCGCCGACGCAAGCTTCCGGCGCTACTTCCGGGTCTCGTTCGCGGGCGCCGGGGCCGACTCGCTGATCGCAATGGACGCACCGCCGGAGAAGGAGGACTGCAGGCCGTTCGTGCACGTCGCGCAGCTGCTCGCCGAGGCGGGGCTCAACGCGCCGCGCGTGCTCGAGCAGGACCTCCCGCGCGGCTTCCTGCTGCTGACCGATCTCGGCACGACGACCTACCTCGAGGCGCTGCGCGCCGCGGACGCGGCGACCGCGGACCGCCTGTTCGCGGACGCGACCGACGCGATCGTGCGGTGGCAGCTCGCGAGCCGTCCCGGCGCGCTGCCTCCCTACGACGAGGCGCTGCTGCGGCGCGAGCTCGCGCTCTTTCCCGACTGGTACGTCGGCCGCCATCTGGGCGTGACGCTCGACCCCGCGCAGCGCGACCGGCTGGAGCGCGTCTTCGCGCTCGTCGTGGCTTCCAACCTCGCGCAGCCGCGGGTGTACGTGCACCGCGACTACATGCCGCGCAACCTCATGGTGTGCGAGGCGAACCCCGGCATTCTCGACTTCCAGGACGCGGTGCACGGGCCGATCGCGTACGACGTGGTGTGCCTCTACAAGGATGCGTTCATCAGCTGGGAAGAGGAGCGGGTGCTCGACGGGGCCGTCCGCTACTGGGAAAAGGCGCGGCGCGCGCGCCTGCCGGTGGACGCCGACTTCGGCGCTTTCTACCGCGACTTCGAGTGGATGGGCCTGCAGCGGCACCTGAAGGTGGCCGGGATCTTCGCCCGCCTCGCCCACCGCGACGGCAAGCGCGCGTACCTCGAGGACACGCCGCGCTTCCTCGCGTACATCCGCGCGGTGTGCCGCCGCTACGACGCGCTCAAGCCCCTGCTCGAGCTCCTCGACGCCCTCGAGGGACGCAGCGCGCGCGCGGGCTACACGTTCTAGGCTCCGGAGCGGGTTGCGTCCCCCAGTATGAAAGCGATGCTCCTGGCCGCCGGGCGCGGCGAGCGGATGCGGCCGCTGACCGACGTCACGCCGAAGCCGCTGCTCGAGGTGGGCGGGAGTGCGCTGGTCGCACGCCTGATCGAGCGCCTCGCGCAGACCGGATTCACCGAGCTCGTCATCAACCACGCGCACCTCGGCCAGCGCATCGAGGCCGCGCTCGGCGACGGCACGCGCTTCGGCGTGCGCATCCGCTACTCGCCGGAAGCGGACGCCCTGGAGACGGCGGGCGGCATCGCGCGCGCCCTGCCGCTGCTCGGGGACGAGCCGTTCGCCGCGATCAACGCCGACCTGTACACCGACTATCCGTTCGAGCGCCTGCGCCACCGCCTGCGCGGCGGCGACCTCGCGCACCTCGTGCTGGTGCCGAACCCGCCGCATCATCCGGGCGGCGACTTCGCCCTCGCCGGGGAGCGCGTGCGCAACGCCGGCGACCCGATGCTCACCTTCAGCGGCATCGGCGTGTACCACCCGTCGCTCTTCGCGACCATCGCGCCCGGCGCAACGGCGCAGCTCGCCCCGCTCCTGCGCCGTGCGGCCGCGGCCGGGCGTGTCGGCGGCGAGCGCTTCGCTGGACGGTGGATCGACGTCGGCACGCCGGAGCGGCTCGCCGCGCTGGACGCCGAGCTGCGCGGCACGCGGCATGCTTGACCCGGCCGAGGTCGATCGTGCCCTCGCGCTCGACGCAGCCTGGGTCGCGCACCTCGAGGCCCGCTGGCTCGAGCTGATCGCAATCGCGGTCTTCGGGGCGCTGCGCGGCCCGCACGTCGGCGCGCTCCCGCGCCTGCGCAAGCAGGTGCTCGACGCGGGCGAGCGGCTGCGCGCGCTCGCGGCCGACCGGACGTGGATCCCGCGCCCGCGCGAGCGGCTGAAGAACGCGCTCGCCTCGGCGCTCGCGTTGCGCGAGGCGCTGGACGCGCTCGACGCCGCTGCGCGCGAGATCGAGGGCGCGGACGGCGCGGGTTTGCGCGCGGCGCTCGGGGAGCTGCACGCGGCCGCGCTCGACCCGCTGGCCGCGCGCGCAAACGAGTGGGCGGCGCTTCTTGATCGGCGTGCCGACGGCGAGGACAATCCCGGTTCCCCGTCGCCCGGCTGAACCGATGCCCGACTTCGCCCCGTTCCGCGCCCGCCGCGCCGCGCTCCTCGAGAGGATGGGCGCGGGGATCGCGATCATCCCCACCGCACCCGAGCGAATCCGCAACCGGGACAGCGACTACCCGTACCGCTTCGACAGCTATTTCTACTACCTCACCGGGTTCCCCGAGCCCGAGGCGGCGCTGGCGCTGATCGCGGGCGCCGAGCCGAAGGCGATTCTCTTCTGCCGCGAGAAGCACCCCGAGCGCGAGCTGTGGGAGGGATTCCGCTACGGACCGGCGGCCGCGCGCGAGGCGTTCGGGTTCGACGACGCGCACGCGTTCGCCGCCCTCGACGAGACGGCGCCGAAGCTCCTCGCCGATCAGCCCGCGCTCTACTATGCGCCCGGGCTCGATCCGGCATGGGACGCGCGCTGCATGCGCTGGCTGAACGAGGTGCGTGCGCAGGCGCGCACCGGTGTCGCCGCCCCGGGCGAGATCCGCGACGTGCGCGTCGCGCTCGACGAGATGCGGCTGGTGAAGGACGCGCACGAGATCGCGACCATGCGCCGCGCCGCGTCGATCTCGGCCGACGCCCACGTCCGCGCGATGCGCGCGACGCGCCCGGGCGCGATGGAGTACGAGATCGAGGCCGAGCTCCTGTACGAGTTCCGCCGCCGCGGCGCCCAGTTCCCCGCGTACTGGCCGATCGTCGCCGGTGGCGCGAACGCCTGCGTGCTGCACTATCGCGACAACTCGCAGCGCCTCGCCGACGGCGACCTGCTCCTGATCGATGCCGGCTGCGAGCTCGACGGCTACGCCGCGGACATCACGCGCACCTTCCCGGTGAACGGCGTCTTCAGCGGCCCGCAGCGCGCGCTCTACGAGCTCGTCCTCGCCGCGCAGGCGGCCGCCATCGCGCAGGTGCGTCCCGGCAGCGGATGGAACGCGCCGCACGATGCCGCGGTGAAGGTCCTCGCGCAGGGGTTCCTCGACCTGGAGCTGTGCTCGGGCACGCTCGACGAGGTGCTCGAGAAGGAACTCTACAAGCAGTACTACATGCATCGCACCGGGCACTGGCTCGGGCTCGACGTGCACGACGCCGGCGACTACAAGGCGCGCGGGGAGTGGCGGCCGCTCGTGCCGGGCATGACGCTGACGGTGGAACCGGGCTGCTACGTGCGCCCGGCGGACGGCGTCCCGGAACGCTTCTGGAACATCGGCGTGCGGATCGAGGACGACGTGCTCGTCACGGACGCGGGCAGCGAGGTCGTGACGGCCGACGCGCCGAAGCGCATCGACGACATCGAGGCCCTGATGCGCGCTGCGCCCCGTGCCTGAATCCGTCGATGTGGTCGTCGCCGGCGGCGGGCCGGTCGGCGCCTCCCTCGCGCTCGCGCTGCGCGGGAGCGGGCGCACGGTCGTGCTCGTCGAGCCCCGCGCGCGCGCCGAGGGTCCGCTCCGCCCGGTGGCGCTCTCGCACGGGAGCCGGCTCGTGCTGGAGCGCAGCGGGGCATTCGCGCGCATCGAGTCGACGCCGATCGAGTCGATCCACGTCTCCCAGGCCGGCGGGTTCGGGCGCACGCTCATGCGGTGCGAGGACCACGCGCTGCCCGCACTCGGCTACGTCACCGACGCGTCGCAGGTCGCCGGGACGCTGCTGGAGGCCGCCACGCCCGAGCGCCTCCCCGGACGCGTCGCGTCCTGGGAGGATGCAGGCGAGCGCGTCGCCGTCGCGATCGACGGGGAACACGGTCCGCGCCGGATTGCGGCCCGGCTGCTGGTGCTGGCCGACGGCGGGCGGCTGGCGGGAGACGATCTCGCGCTGCGCGACTACGGTCAGACGGCCATCGTGGCGATCGTCCGCGCGGAGCGCGCGCACCCCGGCCGCGCATGGGAACGGTTCACACCCGACGGTCCCCTCGCGCTCCTGCCCTTCGGCGGGCGATCGGACGACGCACACTATATATATGCGCTCGTCTGGGCCGTGGAGGCATCCGCAGCCGCCCGGCTCGCGGCGCTGCCCGACGACCGGTTCTGCGCCCGGCTCGGGGAGCGGTTCGGCCGACGCTTGGGCCGTTTCGTCGCCGCCGGCCCGCGCGCGAGCTTCCCCCTGCGCCTCTGGTTCAGGCGCAGGGCGCACGCGGATCCGCGCGTCGTGGCGGTGGGGAACGCGGCGCAGACGCTCCACCCGGTCGCCGGCCAGGGGCTCAACCTCGGGCTGCGCGACGCCGCGGAGCTCGCAGCGCTGATCGAGCGCACCGATCCGGCGCGCGTCGGCGACGACGCGTTCGTCTCCGAGTTCGGGTCGGCGCGGCGCATCGACCGCTACGCGTCGATCGGTGTGACCGACTTCCTTGTTCGACTGTTCTCGAACGACGATCCGCTCCTGCGCCTCGCGCGCGGCGCCGGGCTCGCCGCACTCGACTTCCTTCCGCCGGCACGCCGCTTGCTCGCGCGGCGCATGATGCTCGGCGCGCGCGGCTCGCCATAGACGGCCGGTTCGACGCGGAGCGCCGCCGCGCCGAGCACTTCCGCGCCGAAGTTCGAACCGGATTCGCAAAGCGCGCGGAACCCCCGGCCGCGCAAAACGTTTTTCTCCATCGCGAGCGCGGCCGCGCGTCGTACGGCGCACGGATCGCGACGCGCGCCCCGCGCGCGCTGCGCGCGATTCCGGTGCGTCACGCCGCGCGTTCGGCCCGCGCGACGTCCGAGTGACATTTTCGTTCCCCGCGCAAAAACTTTGAGGGTAGAATCGCGCTCCTCTCGATCGAACTCCCCGTGCTGCACGCCATGCGGATCGGCACTCACGTGCTGCGAAACAGTGTTTTCGTCGCGCCGATGGCGGGCGTGACCGACCGCCCCTTCCGCAAGCTCGCGCGGCGCTTCGGCGCCGGCCTCGCCGTGTCGGAGATGACCGCGTCCAACCCCCGGCTGCGCGGCACGCTCAAGAGCCGGCGGCGACGCGACCACGCCGGCGAGCCCGAACCGGTGGCGGTGCAGATCGCCGGCGCCGATCCGGACGCCATGGCGGCCGCGGCGCGCGCAAACGTCGACGAGGGCGCGCAGATCATCGACGTCAACATGGGCTGTCCGGCGAAGAAGGTGTGCAACGTCGCCGCGGGCTCGGCGCTGCTGCGCGACGAGCCGCTGGTGGCGCGGATCCTGGAAGGGGTGGTGCGCGCGGTGGACGTCCCGGTCACGCTCAAGTTCCGGACCGGGTGGGATCCCGGGCAGCGGAACGCCGTGCGCATCGCCGCGATCGCCGAGCAGTGCGGCGTGCAGATGCTGGCCCTTCACGGCCGCACGCGCGCCTGCGGCTTCGCGGGGCCGGTGGAGTACGACACGATCCGGGCGGTGAAGGCGGCGACCCGGCTGCCCGTGGTCGCCAACGGCGACATTTCGAGCCCGCGCGCGGCGCGCGCGGTGCTCGATGCGACCGGGGCGGACGGGGTCATGATCGGCCGCGCCGCGCTCGGCCGCCCGTGGCTCTTCGGCGAGATCGAGCACTTTCTCGCCACCGGGCGCGCGCTTCCCGCGCCGCGCACGCCGGAGATCCGGGCGGTGCTCCTCGAGCACCTGCAGGAGCTGTACGTTTTTTACGGGTGCGCGACCGGCCTGAGGGTCGCGCGCAAACACGCAGCCTGGTACACCCGCGCGCTGCCCGGCGCCGACGCGTTCCGTCGGGCGTTCAACGGGCTCGAGACCTGCGCGGCGCAGCTCGCCGCGGTGGACCGGTACTTCGAGGAACTGGCGCAACAACAACAGCCGCGCCACGACGAAAAAGAGGAGCTGGCGGCATGAAGCAGACCACGGGAGAAATCGCCGAATCCGTGCGCAGGTCGCTCGACCGTTATTTCCGGGATCTCGACGGCGCGAAGCCGCGGGCGATCTACGACATGGTGCTGAAGAACGTCGAGAAGCCGATGCTCGAGACGGTGCTGGACAAGGCCGACGGGAACCAGACCATCGCCGCCCAGATGCTCGGGATCAACCGCAATACCCTGCGCAAGAAGATCAACGAGCACAAGATCAAGCCCTGAGGCGCGCCCGGGGGAAGGGAGAAGGACCGTCGCGCCGCGCGCGGCGGACGCATCCGGTTCAGCTCGGACCACGCCCATGGACAGGATCAGGATCAGGCAGGCGCTGATCAGCGTCTCGGACAAGACCGGGCTCGCCGAGCTCGCGCGCGGGCTCGCCGAGCTCGGCGTCGCGATCCTCTCCACCGGGGGGACGGCGAAGCTGCTCACCGCGAGCGGCGTGAAGGTGACCGAGGTCGCCGAGTACACCGGCTATCCGGAGATGCTCGACGGCCGGCTGAAGACCCTCCACCCCAAGGTGCACGGGGGGCTGCTCGCGCGCCGCGACCTGCCCGCGCACATGGCCGCGATCGAGGGCGCCGGCATCGCGCCGATCGACCTCGTGGTCGTCAACCTCTATCCGTTCCAGCAGACGATCGCGCGGCCGGGCTGCACCTTCGCCGAGGCGGTCGAGAACATCGACATCGGCGGGCCGACCATGGTGCGCGCCGCGGCCAAGAACCACGCCGGCGTGGCGGTGCTCACCGACCCGGCCGACTACGCCGCCGTCCTGGGCGAGCTGCGCGCGAGCGACGGGGCGCTCGGTGCCGCGACGAGGCTCGCCCTCGCCACAAAGGCGTTCGCGCACACGGCCGCATACGACGCCGGGATCGCGAACTACCTGACCTCGCTCGACGACGATTCGCGGCCGACGCTCTTCCCGGAGACGCTCACCCTGCAGTGGCACAGGGCGCAGGCGATGCGCTACGGCGAGAATCCCCATCAGGAGGCGGCCTTCTATCGCGACGCCGACCCGGTCGCCGGCAGCCTGGCGCGCTACGAGCAGGTCCAGGGCAAGGAGCTCTCGTACAACAACATCGCCGACGCCGACGCGGCCTGGGAGTGCGTGAAGACGTTCGAGCGCCCCGCGTGCGTCATCATCAAGCACGCCAACCCGTGCGGCGTCGCCGAGGCCGACACCTGCCTTGCCGCCTACACCCGGGCGTTCAAGACCGACCCGACGTCGGCCTTCGGCGGAATCATCGCGTTCAACCGCCCGCTCGACGGCCCGAGCGCGGAGGCGGTGGCGAAGCAGTTCGTCGAGGTCGTCGTCGCGCCCGGGCTGGACGCGTCCGCGCGCGCCGCGCTCGCCGAGAAGGCAAACGTGCGCGTGCTGGTCGTCCCCCTCGGCGCCTCGGCGCAGCGCTACGACTTCAAGCGGATCGGCGGCGGGCTGCTGGTGCAGACGCCCGACGCGCGCAACGTCGCGGCCGGCGAGCTGAAGGTGGTGACCAGGCGCCCGCCCACCGGGGACGAGCTGCGCGACCTCCTGTTCGCGTGGCGGGTGGCAAAGTACGTGAAGTCGAACGCGATCGTGTTCTGCGGCGACGGAATGACGCTCGGCGTCGGCGCGGGGCAGATGAGCCGCGTGGACAGCGCGCGCATCGCGGCGATCAAGGCGCAGAACGCCGGGCTCTCCCTCGCCGGCTCGGTGGTCGCCTCCGACGCGTTCTTCCCGTTCCGCGACGGGCTGGACGTCGTGGCGGACGCGGGCGCGACGGCCGTGATCCAGCCCGGCGGCTGCGTGCGCGACGACGAGGTGATCGCCGCCGCCGACGAGCACGGCCTCGCGATGGTGTTCACGGGCGTGCGGCACTTCCGCCACTGAGCCCCCGGTGAAGCTCCTCGTCCTCGGCGCCGGCGGCCGCGAGCACGCGCTCGCCTGGAAGCTCGCCGCGAGTCCGCGCGTGCAGAAGGTCTTCGTCGCCCCGGGCAACGGCGGCACCGCGCGCGAGCCGGGCGTCGAGAACGTCGCGCTCACCGACCTCGCCGCGCTCGCCGACTTCGCTGCGCGCGAGCGGATCCACCTCACCGTCGTCGGCCCCGAGGCGCCGCTCGCCGCGGGCATCGTCGACCTCTTCCGCTCGAGGGGCCTGCGCATCTTCGGCCCGACGCAGGCGGCTGCCCGGCTCGAGAGCTCCAAGGAGTTCGCCAAGCGGTTCCTCGTCCGCCACGGCATTCCGACCGGCGCGTACCAGGGTTTCGGCGACGCGGCCGCCGCGCACCGGTACGTGGACGCGCGCGGCGCGCCGATCGTGGTCAAGGCGGACGGGCTCGCCGCGGGCAAGGGCGTGGTCGTCGCCACGACGAAGGACGAAGCGCACGCCGCCATCGACGCGATGCTCGTCGGGAACAAGATGGGCGAAGCGGGCGCGCGGGTGGTGGTCGAGGAGTTTCTCGCCGGCGAGGAGGCGAGCTTCATCGTCATGTGCGACGGCGAGCACGTGCTCGCGCTCGCCACCAGCCAGGACCACAAGCGCCTGCGGGACGGCGACCAGGGCCCGAACACCGGCGGCATGGGCGCCTACTCGCCGGCGCCGGTCGTCTCGCCCGCGCTGCACGCGCGCATCGTGCGCGAGATCGTCACGCCCACGGTCAAGGGAATGGCGCAGGACGGGATCCCGTACTCGGGCTTCCTCTACGCCGGCCTGATGATCGATGCTGCGGGAAGCCCGAGAGTGCTCGAGTTCAACTGCCGGCTGGGCGACCCGGAGACGCAGCCGATCCTGCTGCGCCTCAAGAGCGACCTCTTCGAGCTGCTCGACCGCGCGGTGGACGGCAAGCTCGAGACCGCCGAGGCGCAGTGGGACCGCCGTGCCGCGCTCGGCGTCGTGATCGCGGCGGCGAACTATCCCGGCACGCCGCGCAAGGGCGACGAGATCGCCGGCGTCCCGCCCGCGGCCGAGGACTGCCGCGTCTTCCACGCCGGAACGGCGCTGCGCGACGGGAAGCTCGTCACGAGCGGCGGGCGCGTGCTGTGCGTCACCGCGCTCGGCGACAGCGTTCGGATGGCGCAGAAGCGCGCCTACGACGCGATCGCCGGCATCCGCTTCGCGGGCATGCAGTTCCGCCACGACATAGGCCATCGCGCGATCGAGGCACGGAACGGCCAGCGCGCGAGCGCAGCGCGCAAGGGCTGATCGGCGCTGTGGTTAAATGCGGCGCGTGAACGTCGCCGCGGTCAGGGACTATTTCACCGGACTCCAGGACGCAATCGTCACAGCGCTCGAGGCGCTCGACGGCAGCGCGTTCCGCCGCGACGCATGGACGCGCGCGGAGGGCGGCGGCGGGGTGAGCCGGTTGATCGAGGACGGGGCCCTCTTCGAGCGCGGCGGCGTCAACTTCTCGCACGTCATGGGGGCGAGCCTGCCGCCCTCGGCGAGCGCGGGCCGGCCCGAGCTCGGCGGCCGCGGCTTCGAGGCGCTCGGCGTGTCGCTCGTGCTCCATCCGCGCAATCCGTACGTGCCCACCGTCCACATGAACGTGCGCGCTTTCGTCGCGACGAAGGCGCTCGCCGCGCCGGTCTGGTGGTTCGGCGGCGGGATGGACCTCACGCCCTACTACGGCTTCGAGGAGGACGCGGCCCACTTCCACCGCACGTGCAAGGCCGCGCTCGCGCCGTTCGGCGCCGACCTCCACCCGCGCTTCAAGGACTGGTGCGACCGTTACTTCTTCCTGAAGCACCGCGGCGAGCCGCGCGGCGTGGGCGGGATCTTCTTCGACGACCTCAATGCGCCGGACTTCGACACCTGCTTCGCGCTCGTGCGCAGCGTCGGCGATAGCTTCATCGACGCCTATCGGCCGATCGTCGAGCGCCGGCGCGACCTCCCCTACGGCGAGCGCGAGCGCGACTTCCAGGCCTACCGCCGCGGACGCTACGTCGAGTTCAACCTCGTCT
>JRYK01006931.1_pt1 | contig 17314 bp, 14 predicted proteins | sample 235381 | NCBI WGS metagenome assembly JRYK01 (sample SAMN03074220, study PRJNA261476) | activated sludge metagenome | biome: Wastewater Treatment Plant; feature: Wastewater; material: Activated sludge; isolation source: activated biomass of a wastewaster treatment plant treating hydrocarbon... ... | reverse complement strand
GGATTTGAAGAAGCTGCTTTAACCCGCCGGAATCTAAAACCCTTCTGATAACTTAGCAAGAGTAAAATCCGGGACACTACCCGTTTCTGGAAAACCGTCCTTAATTGCAGTATTGTAATCGATATTGATTACGTCACGGCTAATCTCTATATCGGCCGCATCATTGCTTCTCTTTTGTTTCGGTTACCTGGCATCGGGACAGGAAGAAGTCGAAGCCGTNNCTGACCCCTCCTGAAGACGTTCCGGCGCATTTGCGGACGAGCGGGAAGTACACACATCCGGATTCAAAGCGAAGGGATGAATTGGGATCGATATCCGGGAAAGACCGCAACAAGCCTCGTGTGAAAGACGTTTTTCTCCCCGTCGAAGGGCAGCCCTTTCAGGGCTTCTCGGGCATCAAGATGCTGAAAGACGGGACGGCGGTCATAATCACCGACAACGGTTTCGGCACGGCCAAGAACTCGCCCGACGCTATGCTCATGTTTCACCTGATTAAATTCGACTGGGTTAAGGGCGAGGTAAAGCTCCTTAAAACGATGTATCTCCACGACCCCGACCGTATCATTCCGTTCCGCATTACCGATGAGGCGACGGATAAACGCTATCTCACGGGGGCGGACATCGACCCTGAATCTATTCAGGTAGCGGGGGATTCGGTATTCATCGGAGACGAGTTCGGCCCGTACGTTATCCGCACCGACATGGACGGGAAGCTCACGGGGTTCTGGGAGCTCGACGTTAACGGCAAGGTGCTCAGGTCTCCAGATCATTACACGATCCAGACCATCCCTGTTCCCGGTGCGATAACTTTCGACGTGAAGAAGTCGCGCGGCTTCGAGAGCATTGCGGTTTCGCCTGACGGGAAATATCTCTATCCGATAGTGGAAGCGCCATTGTGGATCGAAGAGACGAAATCCTTCGAGAACCTGGACGGAAAATACTTCGTCCGTATCTACGAGTTCGATATAGGGAAAGGCGCATTTACGGGACGCTCGTTCAAATACGCGCTCGAAGATAAAAATCATTCCGTCACCGATTTCAATCTCATTAACGGAACGACCGGCCTCGTCATAGAGCGGGACCCCGGCGAGGGCGATGCTGCTCTTGCGTGTAACGGAGATAAGGCGAAAGCAGCGGCGGGGGATTGCTTCGACGACCCGGCAATGTTCAAGCGTGTCTATAAAATCAATATGGACGGTTTGGATAAAGACGGATTCGTCAGAAAGGCCGCTTACATCGACCTTCTCGATATAAGGGACCCGAACGGAGTGTCTCGGCTCGGAACGAAGAGCCCGGTGTTCACTTTCCCTTTTGAAACGGCCGAAGGCGTCGATGTATACGACCCCTCTCACGTAATTGTTTTGAACGATAACAACTACGGCTTCTCGTCCGGACGCGCATTGGGAAAAAACGACGACAACGAATTCATCCTCCTCGACGTCGTGGAATTTTTAAAGTAGCTCTCTATAAGAATCCATACCTTTCAATTCGACCAACGACAGAAATCTGTAATTTTTTTAATTCCCCTCTCCCCAGCGTGGGAGAGGGTGAAGGGTGAGGGGGGTAAATCATTTTTGCCATCCGTTGGTACTGAGCAGGTGTCTGTACTATATGTTAGTCGAGGGATTGAATCGAGCCATGCGAGAGCAACATCTTGCTGTGATTCCATTAATTTACTCCTCCACAATGGGCGGGGCATATCACACTCCCATATCCAACCCAAACCGTTCGTGCTGAGCTTGTCGAAGCGCAGCTCCGGAAGTACATAAAGGAAGGTAAAACGCCGCCCTTGCAAATTTTTCTCATATATGAGAAAATCTGGAAAAGAGTCATTAAACCACGCTCTTAATTAAAGGAGACAACGGAACATGGCCAAAATGGAAAAGAAAAATATGAGCGCACCCGACGAAATGCGTCCGTTTCCTAAAGGAAAGCTCGAACTGGTTACTTTAGCGGGTATAACATTCGGCAGGGCGACGCTCGAGCCCGGCTGGAAGTGGTCTGAAAGCGTGAAGCCGATTGCCAATACCAAAAGCTGCGAAGCCCCGCACACACAGTACCATATTTCCGGGCGCTTGGCGGTTAAGATGGACGACGGCTCGGAAGAGATATTCGGCCCCGGAGACGTATCGCACCTCCCGCCCGGCCACGATGCGTGGGTGGTGGGCAATGAACCCGTGGTCGTGATTGATATCACCGGCATGTCGCACTATGCCCAGGAATAGTAAAGGTCTCCGCCGCGCGGTTTACATTCGATAGGTTTCCTGAGGAAGCTGAATAGCTTCGTGAAAATTTATTATGTCTTCCATAACGGGACGGAAGAAGAGTGACAATTTTATCATCTCTTTTTTGGAGAAATAAATAAATCACTCAGTACGTCAGCCTACAATTAATTGTGTTTGAGATCGGACAATGAGCCTGCATCCGTAATCCTTATGTATAGCCGATAGGATTACAACTTCCCCCGAATCATTGCATATTATGAATATTTTTAGTCGCATGGCATGGTCTTTGCCCCCGTACTTGTATGGTTTGACATTAATCATTGAATTTTCACGGGAGGTGAATGAAATGAGAAAATTCATAGTTGCTTTAATGATGTTAGGCGTTTTTATTTTAGGCGCTTCGTCTATTAGCATGGCCGACGACTATTACATCGTGCCTCCGGGATACGTGCAGCATCGTTACGTATATGATCCGCCTGTATACATAGAGCGCGAGCGTAACGTGTATTACGTAGATCCTGACGATCACGAGGTCGAATATTACCGTTATGTTGACCCTGACGACGATATCGAATACCGCTACATAATCGAACCCGACGGCGATGTTAAATACTATTACTACTACGACGATTAAGAGGTGTCGGGTCGTTTGGACTCACACCCGCGCTGCTATAGGTTTCTGCCGGCATTAATTGTCGAGTTTTCACAGGGAGGTGAATNNCGAATACTATTACGTCGAGCCTGAGCGCGATGTCCACTACTATTATCATGACAACGATGACGACCATCATTTCATAAAATTCGAGCTCTTTTAGTGTTCGGATTTGATTCTCGAGATCGAAAATAAAACACCCGATCCCGCAGCCTGACCCGGATTTTATCCGGGTCAGGCTTAATATATTCAATCCTTACTAGAAGGCCCCGGGCTTAATTATCCGCCCGTATTGAATCCGGGCTGGTAATTGACACGGTGGTATATATACTATCGTCCTTTGCAATCAATCCGCGGAATTAAAAGATCATTGAACAGAAGCCCTGCAATCGTCATCAAGCTCGATTCATTAACAGGTCTGGATATAGCCAGAATACTGAGGAGCTATAAGGTGCCGGTGATCGGCATCGCCGACGATCCGGCCCACTTCTCCTGCAAGACCAATGCGTGCATGGAAATCCACTATACAAACACATCGGACGGAAATCTTCTCAGGACGCTGATGAGCTTGGCCCCGAAATGGAAAAGCAGATGCGTGCTCGTCCCGTGCAGCGATGAAAGCGTAAGGGTTATATCGGACAACAGAGCCGAACTCGGGGAATTCTATAACTTCGTAATACCCGACGGAGTATTGCTCGACCTCTATATGAACAAAGTAAACTTCTACAAATACGCGCAGCAAAACGGGTTTCCGATTCCCGCCACTTTCTATCCGGTGAATAAATCCGATTTGAAGGAAATCTCTGACAGGAACCTTTTCCCATACATAATAAAGCCCGTGAAAAGGACCGAAAACTGGCTCAGGCGTTTTAACAAAAAGGTTGTTGAAGTCACGGACAGCGAGCATCTCTCTCGTGTGTTCGATATGTGCTCTGCGGCCGGTGAGGATGTTATCGTCCAGGAATGGATCGACGGAAGGGATTCCGATCTTTATTCGTGCATATTCTATTACGATAAAGACTGCAATCGGGCTGTCACATTCACGTCCCGCAAGCTGAGACAATGGCACATAGAAAACGGGGACGCGTGCCTGGCTGAGGAATGCAGGAATGACGAAGTGCTTAACATCACTATGGACCTGCTGAGCAGAGTGCGGTTTAAAGGAATCGGTTCGGTCGAATTCAAACTGGACAGCGCTACGGGCGGATATTTTATTATCGAGCCCAATATCGGAAGGCCGGTCTCGAGGATTAGCCTCGTGGAAGCCGCGGGCGTTCCCATAATCTATACGATGTATTGCGATGCATCGGGTCTGCCCCTGCCTTCAAACCGCGGGCAGCGTTACACGGGGGTTAAATGGATCGCGCTTTATCTGGACCTTCGTTCCGCATGGGCGTATTTCAGTGAGGGCAAATTGACCCTGCGGGACTGGCTTAAATCTCTCTCCGGCCTCAAATCGTGTGCGGACTTCTCGATGCGCGATCCGTTGCCGTTCATGGCGATTCTTTATATAGGATTCTTCGTGCTATTGAAGAAAATTTGGTATGCCTTAGCCGGCAGCAGCGGCGGTTGATTTAGGAATCCGATGATGCTTAATCCCGGCAGCCCGCTCTGCAGCTGAAAAGAATCTCACACATGCCGCCCGTGGAATATCCGGCGCTTCGTCATGCTGTAAACTATTAGTGTGAGTCTTCTTAGGGCGATAATACTCTGCTCGCCGCTGTTATTCTTGGCCGCGTGCGGCGCGGCTGTCAGCGGCCGGGCGGGCGGCGAATGCTACGAGTGTGCTGATACCCCGTGTGATTGCACGGGTAACGGCTACGGCGGGCCATACAATCCCAAAGCCCTCGATCTCTACCGCCCCGGCAGGTTCGAAGACCTGGATAGTCCCGGATTTTAATCGAATATCGCCGAAGAGCATGATGCGGATGGGGAGCTCGGCATTCAATTTTGAACCGCAATTCTTGCCCGTGTGAAGGGGATGCGGTAGTATTTCTCAAGCCCGATAAATCCCTGCCTTATTTACTTCCCCCGGAGGGCTGGCAGAACGGCTAATGCACCGGTCTTGAAAACCGGCGTCCGAAAGGACTTGGGGGTTCGAATCCCTCGCCCTCCGCCACCAATTATCATTTCTTCAAGGCGTATAATTTGCGGATTAGTCCGCCATCTAAGAAAAAATAAGATGAATAAAGTTGAACATAGATGGAATTATTTTGAATTAAACCAGTAAATAGCAGAAGAGACGGTCCGGGGGTAACAAAAGTTATAAGTGTCTAAAGGGTTAAGTAAATTTCATTAATCTAATTACATACTAAAGTCAGATTGTATTTAATCATTCCAATGGAATATAATGTGGATCGGGGTTATAAGCAGAAGAACTTTATATATCAAGTATAACAAAAATTGTGTTTCAGAGGGGGGTTAATGAGAATAAAATCGATAATCATCTTAACGGTTTTTCTTTTTTGTCCCTCTTTATATTCATTATCCGGTGAAAACGGCGCGAAAGCTATTTTTTTTAGCGGGGAAGGACCAACCGTAGTCACAAGCAGCGCAAAGGAGTCAACGGTTAAATCCAGCACCGCCAATCAGGCAGCTGAATCCACAACAGAACAATTCATGGGCATATCCTATTGGATCGATCTTTTCGATACAAACGGCAATCTGACTAGGGTTTCGCCTACAAGGACTTTTACCAGCGGAGATCGCATTAAACTAAACATACAATCTAACCGGAACGGCTATCTCTATGTGCTCAACATCGGCTCAAGCGGTGATTCTCATGTTTTATTTCCGAATCCGGGGGTAAACAGTAATCTGATAACAGCAGGATTACCGTATTCCGTCCCTTTTAAAACCTACATGCGTTTCGACAATAATCCCGGAGAGGAATTACTTCTAATTATGCTTTCGCCGAGGCCTCTAGGAAATCTGGCACCCGCACAGCCTGCCTACGGACCCCTCGACAATCAGCAAACGAACCAGGTTATTCAAACAGCACAGGCTACGGGTGCTAAGGACATAATTTTGGAGGACGATACTACGGGTCCGGCTCCCGCGACGTATGTGGTAGCGCCTGTATCGTCATTGGATTCGAAAGTAATTACAATGCAAGTAAAGCTTAAACATAGATAGTTGAGACTATTCGGTTGGAGGACGTTTGAATGTTTCAGAGAAGGGGATTTATCCCGAAAAACACCGCCCTTAGAACTTTTACTGTATTTCTTAGTATTTTAGTTCTGTCTCTTTCGTTAAACGGCTGCGCAGGAATGTCCCCCAAAACAAAAACGACTCTTATGTGCGGAGTCGCCGGCGGATTAATAGGCGCTGCAGTCGGGGCCGCTGTCGATTCCGGAAATAGAGGCAGAGGAGCGTTAATCGGAGCCGCGATAGGTGCGGTAGGCGCAATGGGTGCCTGCTTCGCCATCGCATCATATCAGAACACTGAAGTTGCCGACTACGATACGACGAGTCAGCAAGCTGGTTATCAGCCGGTGAGCGGAGACGTGATGCGGATAACCGAGTTCACTATAGACCCGCCCGCTGTAAATGCGGGACAGGAAGTTGCGTTCAATGCCCAGTATTACGTTATGACCCCCAACCCGAATCAGGAAATTACGGTCATGGAGACGAGAACGATCAAGGCTTTTGATGAGGACACGAATAGCTACAATGAGCTGGGAAGCACCACCAGTGAAGTGACTATGAAGCCGGGAACACGGATGGGGAGCGGCGTTCTCAATATTAACAGCCTTACACCTGATGGAAATTATCTACTTGTCTTCTCGGTTGAATACGCCGGTAAAAAGGTGGAAGCCGAACAACCTCTAACTATAGGTAATGCACCGCAAGTAGCGTCCTATGAGCCTGCACAGGGCACTAAAGCCGTCTCAACAGGGGAAACTTCGGCTATCCCCAGCGAAGCCGGCAAATACTTCGTTGTTGTGACGGAGACGACTACGATGAGAGCGGGGTCGGGCTCGACATACGATATAGTTGCTCAATTAAAGAACGGGGAGAAATATCCGATAATCGAGACGACCAAAAATCAGCAAGACAACGTTTCATGGTACAAAATCAGATTGGATGACGGTAGAGAAGGGTGGGTGAGCGGCGCCTCCGGAAGGGTGGAACAATAGCTTCCCGTGAAATAACTCGACATGCACAGGGACAAGAAAACGTATTCGTACCTCTTTTGTATCTTTATAATTTTCATCTTGGCCATTCCATTTGACTTGTCTCACTCACAGATCAGCTACGGAAGCCGGCAGATCAGCGACGCCGATATTCAACAGATAAACAGTCTGTTTAAACAAAACGGAATAACTAACGGTTACGTCACGGCAGACGGAAACGGAAGGGTTGTCCTAATAGGCGTTTATAACGACGAAAATGAAGTAGACCGTGCCTTTTCACTCGCTCAATCTGTAGTGGGCGTAAATCTTGTCTCTCCTGTAACGCCTGAAAGCATCAAGGTCAAAGAATGGGAAAAATGCCTCGAACTGATATTGAGCCGTCAGGTCAAGGGGCGATGCGGGCCCAACACCATACCTGTCAAAAGCATTGATACGAATGCTCCGGGGCCTATAGAAAACAAATACGCATTGGTCGTTGGGGTCGGAACGTTCGAGAACGGAATAAATTCACTTGAGTATGCGAGTACGGACGCGCTTAATTTCTATAACTATCTGGTGAGTCCCGCAGGAGGGAAATTCAACAAACAGGACGTAATACTCTTGAGAGACCAGCAAGCTACAAAATCTGCTATAGTCAACTCACTAAATACCATCCAGGCAAAAGCCACTGAGAACGATCTCGTAGTCGTATACCTCAGCAGTCACGGGACTCCCCCGGATAAATTCGGTGGGGTGTATGTCGTGACGTATGACTCGCAGGTAAATCCCCGCTACATGATCTGGGATACATCGATTTCCGCGGACATTTTAAGAGATTTTATCCAGGGTGTTAAAGCAAAACGGTTAGTCATGATTATGGACGCCTGCTATAGCAACGGTGCATACAGCCAAGTGGCAGGATTTCTTCCCTCCGGCAGCAAGTCTCTCGGGATCGAAGAGGACGAAGGTTACGGAAGGTCAAACGAATATATGTCCAAGAAACTTTTGGGCGCAAAGGACATAATCCTCGAAGACTCTGCTCCTGTATCGACTCAGGCTAATTCAAATAACACCCGGGGCTGGGGAAAGGTTCTCATAAGTGCGAGCGGAGCAGGAGAGAAATCCTGGGAATCGGAAAACCTGCGCAGCAGCATATTCACCTACTATTTTCTTGAAGGTCTTAAGATGAATGACGGGACAATTAAAGAGGCATTCGATTATTCAAAACCACAGGTTTATCAAAGAGTTAAGCTGGAGAAAGGACCGGATATTAATCAGACGCCACAATTGACCCCGAACCGTTCCGGATGGGATATGTCGTTGGCGGCGTCTGAATGATGAGAATTTTAATGTGTTTTCAAAGTTTGTGATACGCGCAGTCATAGAGTATTACAGCAGTGGGGAGGTTGGATCGGTGTCCCTTAATATATGCAATCAAACTCAGCGCACGTGGAGGTCACATAACTTTATTCAAATCAGATGTCTGAGGGTTTTTATCCCCGAGTTCATCTATGTACTTCTTGCCCTCTTATTCCTCCTGGCTGCCGACGTTTCCGACGCTAAGACATTTTATACCGGCCGCCCATGGTGCGAGCGTCCTATAATAAGCGGCGCGGCGAGGGGCAGCTCCTATGTATATCAACCGCCACCTGCCCGTGTTACTAATCATGCTTCCAGATCGATTGAAAGATTACGATTTCTTCTCCATCAGGCTGACACGGCCGGTGGACAGAATGTCCCCCCGCAAGATAGAGACCCCCACTACCAGCTGCAGGCCGCGCTCGATTGGCACACCGGCAGCTTTAGCAATTCTTCGCAGTCCCCGTTTATCTCAGTGTCCACCCTCCCTGCGGGCGCAGAGTCGTTCGCGAAGAGGTTTGCAAATAAGAACGGGACTTATCCCGGAGAAGTGCTTGTCATAGAAGTGCCCGACCAATATGTATGTGATCGCGCGAGATGGATAAAAGCCGTGGCTCTTTCGGGAAAAAGAGTATATGATCTGGATCATCCGATTTTCAGCACCTGTCAGGTATTTGAGACGTTCAACACGGTAGAGGACGAATGGCTCTTCGTCAACGAGATTCCGGAAAGTTATGTAGTGAGGTCATATCCTTTTCCCAATACGAACAAGAGGTTCGGGCCCAATTGTAAAGATTCGGGTGTCTCAAGCACCCCATCTCCAAGCACCCCTCCGAACGTAACGACGAATAAGAGGAGCGGGAAGCTTCAGGGGAAAAAAGCGACCGGGAAAGCAAGCAGCTCCTCGACCGAACAAAAGGACAAAATACTCGATTTGGGCGGCGTCCAGATAAATCTGTCCACTCTCTACCAAGCCGTCGTGGAGTATTTGAAAAAACAGATGCAGTCCGCGCTGGAAGCAAAAGTTGAAGAGGTAAAAGGCCAGTTCCAACAGTCTGCGGAGGGGTACGCCCAGGTGCTGTATCAGGACTTTCTCTTCTGGCTCAACGAGAAAGTGCACGAGGAGATAGCCTCTCAATATCCGATTGACTCGCAGGAGTTCGAAAACGAGTTCATGGCCTGGCTCAACTCCCCGGACGCCAATGTGAAAAAATATATAAATCAATACATAAGCGAGCAGAGCCCCACGATCGGCTGGCTCATCCAGGCATATCGGGATCAGGCATCGTGGGAGATCGTCGGCGGGCTCAAGGAAATCTGGGGGGATGCAAAGAACAAATACGACAAGTTCACGCGTGCATATGACGAAGTGCTGAGTGATCCGAAAACTCCTTATGCGGAGACTCTTAAGAAGTACGGCTTTTCCGGCCCATGGATAGATAAATTCAAGTCGTACGAGGGACAGTTCAACGTCTTCAACGACCGCTATAAGGCTGTTCAGGCCGTTGACATTGTGACGGGGGCTTTTCAGTCTGATGTCCCGAGGGATAAGATAAATGCCCTTTTCAATCTCATGGAGCTCATGGGTGGTGTGGCGGAAGAGAGCAACATACCGATAGTATCCTTTTTCGGTCAGATAGTAAAAGCTTACGGCAATGTCGCAAATTCCATGCTCAATAAAATAGACGACCTGGCGAAGAAGCTCCGCGAGCGTCAGGGATACTGTCTCGGCGTGGGAACGACAACGGACGAGAGAAACGTAGCATTTGTAAAAGCATTCGGAGATGCATTTTTAGTCTGTCCGACAAATCTGTCCCCGGATATCTATGAGCGGGTGGAGCCCGCGGACGGAAGAATATACTTCTGGGCCGATGGTAAGTTCATCGAAGGACAGGAGCGCGGCGGCGGTATCTCCGGCGTCAGGGAGGCGGTCGTGCTGATCACGGAAGCCGCGACCCTGGGATATCCGAACCCGGAGAGATACAAAGGAAAAGAAAGCGATATCGGGACGATCGCTCGTTTCTATAATACGCAATATGAAAACGACGAGCACGGGTCGGGGATACCGGGACTGAGGAAAGAGTCCGAGGCGGCGATCGACGGGATAGGCAGTCAGATCGATGCGTTGAGAAGCGGTATTGTTACGGTGGGCGAACACGCGTGCAAGGTTGAGGACCTGGATAATTACCTCCAGAGCAAATGCGGTCTGACGTCGAAATTTAAACTCCGGAGCTCCGCCGAAGAAGCGTCGTTCGCGGACGTGAAAAGGGAGCTCAAGGTCTTTTATGCGGTGAGTTACGTGGATGGCAAGGGGGGTGCCTACCAGACTTATTCGGAGATCTGGAAAAAAATAAAACCGCTTTCCATCTTGACCCTCCACGGCTATGTAAGAGAAAAAGGTAAGACGGATCAAAAGTGCCCGCGCTGTGCAGGAGCCGCCATCAGCCTAACTCTGACGGAGGCGTCGGAGATGGAGGGGTGTAAGGTTACCAAAGCGGATTCGACAGGCGATTTTGTCGCGCACATCGTAACAACAAACATCGACTTTAATGTAAAAGTGTCCGCTTCGGTTGATGATAAGAAGAGCGAAGAATCAAAAATAGACAAAACCACATTGGGGATCGACAAGCTGCCGTTCGTGAGCTCTTTCTCACTGACGCTTGCCGTCCCGCTCGGGGACACCCAGGAGCAGAAGGACCTTCAGGCTCTCTTGGACAAGCTGAAAGGGCTCAAAGATAGGGCGCTTGCGTTAAATGCAAAAAGAAGCGAGCTCAATAATTTAACTGCCAAGGCCGGGAAAGCCGCCGGCGAAGCAGAATCCGGTGTAAATTCCGCTAATGAAAAGTTAGGCGAACTTAAGAATCATGCGGCACAAGCCGACGAGCTCGCCTTACTTTGCAGCGAGGCGTCCGGGATCATAAACGGTCTCAAATCGAGAATTGACGGAGCTGAGGCGAGGGAGAAGGCGATCTCTGACAGCCTGACGGAGGCGCTCAAAATAGCCCAGGCTTGTAACAGCAGGGAAGACGCGCAATTAATGAGAGACAGTTATAAAAAAGCGCTTACTGCCATGAAGGAGTTTTCCAAAACTAAGACCGGGATAGAAACCGAGAACGAAGGGTTAAAAGAAAAACTCAAGAAAATCGATGAAAAAAAAGGCGCGCTTAAGAAAGCAGGCGAACTGGCGGGCGGTATCAGTGATGACGTAACCAATGTAAAGAACAAAGCGGATGAGATAAACGCATCCATTGGGAAGGCGGAATCCCTAAAGAATGAAGTTACATCTGGAGCTGCACAACTGCGTGCCGAAATTGAAGCATTGTACGGTACTCTGAGCGAAGAACGGCTCACCGAAAGCATCAAAACACAATTCGACGAGCTCCGCTCCCTCGTGGCGTCGGCCGATATGGGCATCGTCGATCTCGCTGCGTTAACCGCCGGAGTGAAAGAATCGGTCAATCGTGTCACCGAAATTAATACTAAAGCTCAGGAAATCACGGCAAAATACAAAAACGCCGCTTGCGACGTTACTCCCCCGGACGATCTAATCGGGAGAATGGACGACGTTATCAATAGCCTGGGCTTTGAAATTGCAGTAACTTCGGATCTTCCCCAGAGCGCCTCGGATTGTATCGCCAAGTTAGACGCGGGACCCACCCCTGAGCCGAGCCCACAAGCGACTCCCGTTCCTTCACCGGAGCCGACGCCAGTTCCTACTCCGGTGGCAACGCCTGAGCCAACTCCGACTCCCACTCAGGAGCCTACGGGTGAAATCCCTCCATCTATCGCGGGAACCGAAGTCGTCCCTGACTCTACTCCGATGCCAACACCTATCCCGACCGAGGAGCCAACAGGGGAAATCCCTCCTTCGATTGCCGGAACAGAAGTGGTCCCTGAGACTCCTGAGCCGACACCGGTACCCACACCCGAGCCAATAGAAGAGCCCACAGGAGAAGTCCCCCCTTCGATTGGAGGAACCGAAGTTGTAGAGGATCCAGGCTATCTTGGTGGTGAGTGTATGGGCACAATTATCCCAACCAGTTTTAGCGGCCACGAAGGTGAGCCATGCGTCACAACGATAACCATACAGCCGCCGTATGATGAAATAATCGTTAGGGTTACGACACATAATCCTCGATGCACTGACTGCGACGCCGAGCAAACAGGAAAAGGGACGTTCGTATTTGCTCGTGAATGGGTGGGGCAGGGTCCTTTTACCATAACATTTGATGCGTTCGATAAAGACGGAAAAGTAAGATGCTCCGGGTCTACTAAAACAATGACGGCCCTGGGGAGTCGGGAATAACTGAGGAGAACTAAGATGAAGATATTTCCAGATTCGATGAATAAGAAAATTTCGGCAAGTTTACAGGGACTTATTCAATTCAGTCTCTTTTCTTTGATTATCTTTGTACCTGCGATTAGCTTTGCAGTAAGTAAATATAAGGGTATAGAACCAGGAAAAACTACTATGACAGAAGTTTCCGACATCCTGGGAGAGTCAACAGCTGTCAGCGAAACGGTTTACGATTATCCTTCTTCCGATGCCAATATCAATAAAGTTTCGGTGGAATTCAAAACAGCCGACGGCTCTCAGATCGTCGACGAATTAGTAGTCTATTTTACAAAGCCTGTCCCTAAAGAAGGTATTGTGAATGCGATGAAACTTGCCGGAACCACGCCATTGGAACGAGTGAACGACGGTGGAAAATATCAGGAATACTACGGCTCAACGAATTCGATCATTCTTACTTACAAAGATAAGACCGCTAAGAGCGGTGTCGCGGAAATCTCATATCTGAGCCGCGATAAGTTTGAGGCTGTTACCAAAAACATACCTGATACACCTGTCGGTGAAGCGACAACCACTGATAAGCCCTTGACTTCGAATGATAAAGATAAACCAAAACCGGCGGAAAAAGCTGCTGTCAAAGAGACAGAAGTTGCCAAAATATCTCCCGAAGCCAAGCAGCACCTTCAGCAGGGGATGACTTATGTAAGTCTCGCAAAGTCTAATCCCAAAACGAAATCCGAGAATTATAATAACGCCCTCCTTGAATTCAGTAAGGCGATAGAGATTTCCCCGAAATATGCGGAAGCCTATTCCGACAGAGGGGTCGTCTACATGCAGCAGAAAAAATACAACAAAGCTGAGGTGGATTTGAAGAAGGCGGCGGAACTTAACCCAAAGGATCCTTACATACTCTACAATTTAACAGCTCTCTATTCCATCGAAAAGAAAAACGATCTGGCGCTTGATTACTTGGATCAAGCACTAGCAAATGGATTCAATAATTACGATGTCTTAAGACCTTCAGGTAAAGATTCCGATCCTGACCTTGCGAATTTGAGAAAAGACCCGGAGTTTAAAAAAGTTCTAGAGAAACACAAGGTGTTTATAATGAATTAAACCGGATAGCGCTTGATACCCATAGCTCAACTTCAATATGGTTTAACTTTCTAAGCATTTTCTAAGAACCATCCATAATTCTTGCCACCATGTAGAATCAATTGAACCAGGTGTAATAGATGGAAATCGTTATTTTAAGTGTGTTTACGAATACTTAAGCGATTCGGGAAGGTTATAAATACTCACTCAATAGGACTTGAAAACCGGCGTCCGAAAGGACTTGGGGGTTCGAATCCCTCGCCCTCCGCCACCGATTTATCTTTCAAAACAATGGGTTACATTTCTCATTCTTGACACCCTTGTTTTGACGACACGGTTGTGTTCTATTTAATTGGTTCATTTGGTTAAATTAAACATAGTGCCGCCTATAAATTGCACCATCGCTGAAATACAAAGAGTAATCATATGTTCTATACCTTCATTCAAATTCTGCTTGATTGTGATTTTTTATAAGTTAGGCTTACAAAAATGAATGTATCTGTGTTGAGAAATAAGAACTCGATATTTGCTCCCGTCGCATTACTAAATGGATCCTGGATTGAAATTCAGCTTTCCACGGTTCGAGTCGTGGAAACATGCAGGATGCTGCCAGGAATTATTAACCAGCAGAACTTCTAGATATATATATCCGAGAATCTTGTAAGGTGGCACGGATGTATGTGTCTTAATAAATGGATCAATGGCATCGGATACCATCCGGTAGAAGTGTGGAGTATGCAAGGTGAAAGGGATTAACTCAAAACCTGGCGCGCATGTCAGTAAAAGGAACGCCGATCTCGAAGAGACCAACGAAACTCTGAGAAAAGAAATTACCAAGAGAAGGTTCAAAGAAAGGGAGCTCAAGAATTCATATAAACAGCTCCGTGCTTTGACCAAACACCTTGAGTCCGTACGTGAAGAAGAGAGGACTAAAATATCGCGCGAGGTTCATGATGAGCTGGGCCAGTCGCTCACTGCGCTTAAGATAGACATTGAGTTGCTAAAAGCTCAGATCTGCGAGAATGTCGACAAAGCCCTGGCGGAGCCGCTAAACGAAATAATCAGAAGCATGTCAGCGCTTATAGATTCGAATATTCAATCGGTCCGCAGGATTGCGATGGAGCTGAGGCCCGGCATACTCGATGACCTCGGGACAATCGGGGCCATCGAGTGGCAGGCGCAGGACTTTGAGAAGCTTACGGGAATCAAGTGCATTTTCGTTTCCGAGCTGCAAAGCATGGAGCTCGAGAGGGAGTATGCTACAGCGGTATTCCGGATTTTTCAGGAAACTTTAACGAACGTGGCGCGTCATTCGGGGGCGACTACAGTCAAGGCCACATTAAAACAACACCGTAACAAGTTCAAGCTTGAAGTCATCGATAACGGAAAGGGTATTTCAATGGTGGATATCTCCGCTCCCCAATCCCTCGGACTTTTGGGGATCAGGGAGAGGGCTCTTTTGTTCGGGGGAGACGTCGATATTGTAGGCAAGAGCGGGAAAGGGACTAAGGTGTCAATTTTCATTCCGAAAAGGAGACAAGCGAATGATTAAGGTGCTTATTGCCGATGACCACCCCGTGGTGAGGATGGGGCTGAAATTTATTCTTGAGAACGAAGCGGATATTTCCGTTTATGACGAAGCACGAACAGCTAGAGAAGCACTGGAGTTGATCCGCAATACGAAGTTTGATGTGATCCTGCTCGATATTTCGCTCCCCGACCGGAATGGGCTTGACGTGCTGGAGCAGATAAAGCGGGATCATGCCGGAATGAATGTGCTTATCATAAGCATTTACCCTGAAAGCTTGTACGCAGTGAGAGTTCTTAAGGCAGGTGCCGCGGGCTACATGACCAAAGACAGCGCCCCCGAAGAGCTCATTAGAGCGGTGAGGAAGGTTGTTGCCGGGGGTAAATACGTAAGTCCGTCCCTGGCTGAAAAATTGGCTCAAGATTTAGGTGATAATTCTTCTTCGACGCCCGATGAGGCTCTCTCGAATCGCGAGTTCCAGGTGTTGTGCATGATCGCGATGGGTAAGACGATCAAAGAGATATCGAATGAGCTGTTCTTAAGCGAAAAGACTGTGAGCACATACCGCGCGCGCATACTGCAGAAAATGAACATGAAAACGAACGCCGAGCTCATAAATTATTCCATCAAGCACGAACTCGTTTAGCCAACAACTCGCCTTGGTAGCGATACGCTCATCGCGCCTTCCGGTAATCGCTGCTTCCTGCGGAGTACTCTGAAACTCCTGCAGCGTGCAATTTGTTTCTTATCTGAAATAACGATCAACTTCTGAGGATCCTGCATTTGAAGAATCCGCCGGTAAAGCCGTTTCCTCGTCCCGGCTCGATGCGTCTGTAGGAAAATCCCTACAAGACAATTATCCGGAGTCCTATATAAATTCGGGAAGTTTCCTGATTTCTAATTAAACGCCTGTCCGTTATGCTCAATACAAAACTGCATCGGATAACGATATCATGAAGGTTTTAGTAGTGGATGATTCCAAGATAGTGCGTGACAGGTTAGTGAATTTACTTGATTCGATAGAGGGAGTGGATATCGTGGAGCAGGCCGGAGACGGACGAAGTGCGATTCTGGTAAACAATAATCTCAAACCCAACGTCATAATACTCGACATACGCATGGTTGAGACAAATGGAATTCAACTTCTCAAAAAATTCAAGAATAATCGTTCCGATCAGAAAATAATAATGCTCACGAACTTTCCATACCCTCAGTATAGAAAAAAATGTTTTGAAGAGGGAGCGGATTATTTCCTGGATAAATCTACGGAGTTCGATGAGGTTGCAAGGATTATAAACAGTCTGGTAAAGAAGCACCGTTCATCAACACGAGAGAATCCCCAGCTTGGTATATGAGACTTGCTCAAGGATGAAAATATTATGAATCGAGTCGTCCAAAACAACGATCTTAAATCCGTAACCGCACAAGCGGCATTTGCATTTGACTGTCATGAGCCTGGGATGGCGAGAGAATGGTATGCGGTTTATACCATAGTCAGACATGAAAAGGCGGTCTACCGCTCCATTGAAGAAAGAGGGATCGAAACTTTTCTCCCTATGAAGGAAATAGACAGTCAGTGGACGGACAGGAAGAAACGGATTCAGCTTCCGCTTTTCCCCGGCTACCTTTTTGTGCGAGTCCACCCGCTTGATACACTCGCGATTTTTCAAGTTCTCAACACTCGAGGCGTGGTCAGAATACTGAGCGCAAACGGCAGGCTCCAGCCTATACCGGACGATCAGATAGATTCAGTCAAAAGATTCTTGGAAGCGAAAATAGAGAGCGATCCGTATCAGTATTTTGAGGAGGGGAAGGAAGTAAGAGTCATAAACGGCCCGCTCGCGGGAATTACGGGAAAGATACTGTCGGAAAAAGGCGATAAAAGACTCGTTATTTCGATAGATATTATTAAGAGGTCCGTGGCTGTTGATATAAACACGGCGGATATTGAATTAGTTTGATTGTTTACCGGCTTTATCATATGCCGGTTTCCGGATAACGGCGTAGTGGATTTAGGGATGTGAGTCAGGTGGCGAAGCTGTGTCA
>JRYK01000097.1_pt1 | contig 17412 bp, 16 predicted proteins | sample 235381 | NCBI WGS metagenome assembly JRYK01 (sample SAMN03074220, study PRJNA261476) | activated sludge metagenome | biome: Wastewater Treatment Plant; feature: Wastewater; material: Activated sludge; isolation source: activated biomass of a wastewaster treatment plant treating hydrocarbon... ... | reverse complement strand
TGATCTGGCCGGTGTTGGCCGGCACCGGGGCCAGCAGGACGGTGAGCGAGCCGGTGTTCTGGAGGCGCGGGTTGACCTCCAGGGTGTAGGTGCCGTCGGCCGGCAGGGTGAAGGTGTCGCGGAACGCCGTGGGCCCCGAGGCGAACAGCCCGGCCACGGTGGAGCCGTCCGGGCGGCGCACGAACAGGTCGACCCCGGGGATGGTGTTGTCGCTCACCTGCATGGTCAGCAGCTGGCCGGCGCTGCCGGTGAAGGTGCGCAGGGCGTCCTCGCCCACGGTGCCGATCTGCACGTCCAGCGGCGTGCCGACGGTGATCTGGCCCTCGCCGGCCCCCGCGCGGGACAGGAGCACCGTCAGGGACCCCGTTCCGTCGGCGCGCGGGTCGACCTCGAGCGTGTAGGCGCCGTCGGCCGGCAGCGTGAAGGTGTCACGGAAGGCGGTCGGCCCGGAGGCGAACAGCGAGGCCACCGTGGCGCCGCCCGGCCCGCGCACGATCAGGTCGACCCCGGGGATCGTGTTGTCGCTCACCTCCATGGTGAGCTTGTCGCCGGCGGCAGCGCTGAAGGTTCGCGTGGCGGTCTGCCCCACCGTCCCGATCGCGATGGCCTCGGGAGCCCCGATCGTGATCTGGCCGGCGTCGTCCGGCACCACCGAGACCAGCGCCGTCAGCGAGCCGGTCCCGGCACCCACCGGATCGACCACCAGCGTGTGGGTGCCGTCCGCGGTGATCGCCAGGTCGAACACGGCGGTCTCGCCGCCGACGCGTCCGCCGTCGATCCGCTGCCCGGACGGGTCGAGGATGGCCACGTCCACCGGGCCGATCTGGTTGGCCGAGATGGCCACCGACATCCGGTCGCCCGCGACGGCCGGGAAGGTGCGAAGCGCGCGGGCCCCGGCGCGGGAGACCGTGACCGTCGCGGGCGCGCCGACCTCGATCGACCCCACCTCATCGGGGGCCGCCGAGACGAGCAGGCGGAGGCCGCCGGTGCCGGCCCCCTCCGGATCCACGACCACCGTGTAGGTGCCGGCCGCCGGGAGCGCGATGTCCTCGAACACCGCGTCCCCCGTCGACACCGTCCCCCCGCCGAGGCGCGTGCCGTCGAGCGCCTGGACCGTGACCTCGGCCGCGGGGATGGTGCTCGCGCCGACCTCGAGGCGCAGGCTCTGCCCGGCCTGCCCGGTGAAGGTGCGCACGGCGACCTCGCCCGGCGTCCCGATCGTGACCTCCTGCGGCTCGCCCAGTGCGAGTGGCCGGACGTTCCTCGGCACCTCCGAGAGCAGCAGCGTCATGCTCCCGGTCGCCTCGGCGTCGGGATCCACGACGACCGTGTAGGTGCCGTCGGCCGGGAGCCGGATGGCCTCGAACAGCCCGTCCGGGGGCTGGACGTCCCCCCCGCCGACGACGCTCCCGTCCGGCGCGACGACCTCCACGCGGGATCCGGCGATGCTGTTGCCGGTGATCGAGAGCGACAGGGTCTGGCCGGTGGACCCGGTGAACGTGCGCAGCGCCCGGCCGCCCGGCTCCCCGATGGCGACGACGAAGGGCGTGCCGACGGCGACCGCGCCGACGTCGACCGGGGAGCCCTGCGCGGCGCCCTGGGCCGCGCCGGCGCCGGCGGCGAACTCGGCGTCCCCGGTGACCCCCACGTCGACCACGCAGCCGCGGATGAGGCCGGGGTCCTCCACGCCGAAGCGCGCGCAGGTCTCCTCGGCGGCGGCGCGGGCCGGGGGCGGGAGCGTCTCGACCTCGGCCGGCTCGTCCGGGAAGGTGCGATCGGTGAACGTCTCGGTGGTCTCCCCGGGTCCGTAGTCGAAGAGGGACTCCTGCTGGCTCACGCGCCAGCTCTCCCCGAACCGCCGGTAGAGGTCCGCGAAGGACGGCGGCGACGGGATCGCCTCACCGTCGCGGGTCACGAGATCTCCGGACTCCGTGCCGTCGGCGTCTCCCAGGAGCCCGCGGGTGGTCCCGTAGCGCTCGGGGGCGAGGCGCACGATCACCATGAGCCGGAAGTACTCGGGGTAGATGCCCCACGGGGACACGAGCGCGAACGAGCCGTCCGGCCAGCGCACGGCGATCTCATCGGGCGTGCCGGCCAGGCGCGTGACGCTGCCGCCCCCCGGCAGGGGCACCGGGTCCTCGTCGAGCGTCACCGCGTTCCCGTCGATCAGGACGTCGATGCCGTCGGTGGTCCGGTAGAGGGCGACCCGGTGGCCGGCGACGCGCATCGCCGCCGCGGTCACGATCGAGACGATTCGCGAGCCGCGCACCGGCGCCATGCGCGCCTGCACCTCGAAGTCATCCTCGGTCGAGCGGGCGGCGACGAACTCGCCCACCGCCTGGAAGGCGTACCCGCCGTCGAACGAGTCGACGTGGGGATCGCCCCAGATCGCGGCGCAACGGGCCTCGCAGACAGGCCGGGGCCGCGGCGCGCGCCCGGTCCCCGGCACCGTGAACAGGTCGCTGGTCGCGTCGGGCGGGTCGTTCACGTCGGCGACGGTCACCCTGATCTCGGCCGGCCCCGACGTCGCCTGGCCGTCGGTCGCGGTCACCGTGAGGCGGTCCGGCCCGTTGAAGTCCGGACCGGGCGTGTAGGTGAGGAGGTCGTCGACCACGGTGGCCGAGCCGTGCTCGGGGGGCGTGGCCACCCGGTAGCTCAGGCCGTCGCCGTCCGGGTCGGCGCCCGTGAGGCGGATCTGCGCGACGGTGTCCTCCGGTGTGGCCAGGTCCCGGGAGTCGACGCTGGGCGGCCGGTTGCCGGTGACGGTGAGGACGACCCGGCCGTCGCTGCACCGGGGATCGGCGCGCCCGCCCGTGGTGCCGTCATCGCAGGCCGTGTACGCGAACGCCGCAGGGCCCGTGTAGCCCTGCTCCGGCTCGTAGGTGACCACGCCTGCGTCGAGGCGGACGCTGCCATGGCTCTCGGCGGTCGCGCTCACCCCGGAGAGCGTGAGCGCCTGGGCGGACTCGTTCGGTGGCCCCGGCCGGTCGTTGGCGAGAAGGTCCTGCGCCCGGATCTCCAGCGGGGTGCCGTGCCGCGCGGTGGCCGAATCCTCGGACGTGACCGGCGGGTCGTTCACCTCCGACACCTCGAGGCTCACCGTCGCCGGGGGGGAGGTCGTCGTCCCGTCGTTCACGGTGAACGTGAACGCGTCGGGCCCGAAGTGGTCCGGGTCTGGCGTGTAGACGACCTCCAGCGAGCACGTCCCGTCACCCAGGCCCGGGCACACGGGAAGGCCCGCCGTCGACGTCGACCCGTGGGCCGGGTTGGCGAGCGCGAAGGTCAGCGGGGCCGACCGCGGCGACCTGCCGGCGATCGTGACCCGGACGGGCGCGTCCTCGGTCGTGCGGGCGACCGCTGGGACGGCCTCGGGGGCCCCCTGCTCCGGTGAGCAGGACGCGGGGCCGAGATACCGCGCGCTGATGCGCGTCCCGCTCGTGCCTCCGTTCGACTTCCCCTTCGTGCCGCCGAGCTGGTACTTCGTGACCTTGAACCTTGCGAAGGCGGAGGTGCGGAACGCCGCCGTGGCGCCCTGCCCGCGCGTCGCGTCCCACACCGGCACCACGACCTCGCGGCCGACGAGCCGGTCGAGGGCGTCGCGGACCGCCTTGCCCTGCGGGTCGCCCGGCCGGCCGCCCACCCAGTCGCCGATCGAGACGACGTGGTCGCCGGGATTGTCGGGGTTGACGTACTTGTGGCTGTTGCCCGGCAGGCGCAGGCTCGCGGCGAGGAACGGCTCGCTCATGTCGCCGTTCCAGGTGAGCCAGCCGCGCTGACCGGGAATCCCGCCGCCGTCCAGGATGTTCGGGATCTCCCGACCGACGCTCGCGCCTGCGATGGTCGCCCGGTTCGTGGCCAGCGGGAGGAGGCCGCAGGTCCCGGGCGGCCCGCCGGGCGGCTGGTGATTCCCCCCGGCCCACGCCGCGGGGACGCCGGCCACGGCCAGCGCGAGGCCCGCGATCACGGCCAGGACACCGGCCGGCAGCACGCATGACGGACGCCGACGGCTCATGCCGGCGACGCCGCGACGACCCGGCCGGAGCCGGAGACGACCGGGTCTCGGTATCGGCCGGGACGGTGCACGGCCCCGGCCGGCACCGCGGATCGTGCGAGAGGAAGCAGGCTGATCGACCCCCAGGACCTACGTACGTCTCGTCGAACGCCACCGAAGAGCCCGGCGCGGTATCCGTATCCGCCCGCACTCGGAACCGATACCCGGGGATTCCCTGACTCCGCTCGTGGGACCGCCAGAGTCCGGTGTCTCCGAGAGGAGTGCCGAGTCACCGGGGCAGGACGGCGGTCTCTCCCGACATCGACTCGGTGGTCAACCGACGCCACACCCCACCTCCGGCACGGGCGGCAGCTTCGCGACCGGCCGGGGTGGACACGTGTGCGGACGATCCTCGCCGCCCCGGCGAGCGCCGGGTGCCCGACCTGGCCATCGTCCCGGCCGCCCCGCCCGAGCCGCCGTCCCAGGTCGCAGAGCCCGGCCTCGCCAGCCGCATCGACGTCCGGGCGAGCACGATCAGGGTCCACCGGCAGGCGACATGCGGCCCGGGCGCCGGTCGGCCATGGCGCCCGGACATGTCCGGCCGGCGGTGGCGCCCCTGCCGGCGAGCTCGCCGCCCTCCTGGACGCTCTCGTGCCCGGCAAGGGCCGCGACATGGACGCCCCGATCCTCCCGGGCCGACTGACGACGGCCTCCGCAACGCGATGATCCGCGCCGCGACCCGGCCGGCTTCCCGGTTTTCGCCCCGCACGACCGCCCCGCGGATCAGCCCCGTGGGTGCTGGCCGGCGTCCCCGAAGACAGAAAAGCCCCGCTTTGCGGGGCTTCTGAAGGATATGGAGGATACCGGGCTCGAACCGAAAGGGGGCCCTGGCGATCCGAAGAACCGCATGGACAAGCCGTTCTCCTGAACGCCGGCGCCGTGGAGGCCGTGTCACGTGATGCACCGGTGATGCACGCTTGACTGTGCAAGCAGCAGATGCGCGACGCGAAGCGGGATCTCGGCGGGCCCGGCCGGCGTGAGATTCTCACGGCATGCCCGGCGGCGGATGCGCCTCTACTCCATCGACGACGCTCAGGTCGCAGCGGTGATCGCCGACCCCGCCGTGGTGGCCGACACCGACAGACGCGGCAATCCGAGGTGGACGGCGGAGGTCCAAGGCCGCATCATCCGGGTGGTCATGGCCGCCGACGATCCTGAGCTCGTGATCTCGGTGTACCCAAGGAGGCGCTGATGCGGGCCGAGTACGACAGCCAGGCTGATGCCGTCGGCGTCTGGCTCACGTCTGACCAAGACCCGCGCGCCGAGTACGCCGACGAGATCAGCGACTTGGTCAACGTGGCGGTGGACGCCGCCGGCAGGGCCGTCGCGCTCGAGGTGCTCGGGGCCCGTCTGCTCGTGGCCGGCTCCGAGGCGGAGCGGACCAGCCTCCGGACGGCCGTGCAGGAGGCCTCCGAGCGATATGGGCTCGACGCCCAGGCCGTGGAGGCAGCAGTCGCGGCCGCCGTGGCGGCGCCCGATCGCGAGGTCATCCTCGAGGTTGCGGCCCGGGTCAGCGCATAGCCCAGCCAGACGCCGGAGAGCCCGAACAGGGCGACCTTCCACGGCTCCAGTGCCCCGCGCGTTTCGGTACCCTCGTTGCCAGCCAAGCGCGGAGGATGGATGTCGCAGCCCGCTGACCGAGCAGCCTGGGGTCAAGTGTCGGCCCTCTACCAACAGATGAGCATCCAGGCAGCCGACGGACAGTCCCTTTCCCCATACCTCGCTGGTCGGCTGGCGTCCCGCCTCGGCCGCGTCCTCGCGAACTACGACGGTACTGAGACCCAGTTCATGGAGGACCTTCTTCTCCTATGGTCTGAAATCGACGACCACACTGGCTCGGAGCACGACCGCTTCACCGCCCTCTACTGCGACAAACGGTTCGACCGCTTCCCGGAGTATCAGACGGGTGCTACACGACGACGCCCGAAGCCGTTCGAAGCTGCCATAGAAACCGTCCGCCGCCTCCAAACGGTCAACGAGATCCGACGTGCCCTACTCGGGCAACCCTCCGCGGCACTGCTCGGCGGGTCCGCCTCCTATGGCCGCTTCTACAACACGAAGGGCGCCCACCTCGACCCCTCCGACATCGATCTCATCCTTGTCCTTCCAGACTACGAGGGTTCCCTGACCGCTGCGATCACCGCCCTGCAGTCGGTGCCCGGCATTCGGCCGGCGGACCTCGAGATGCTCGCCAAGCGCTCCGATCGGTTCGGATCGGTCCTCGAGGCCCACGGCCCTTTCATCTCCATTAGTCAGAAGCTTGGGTTCTGGAAGCACAGTCAGGATCCCTTCATGGAGAGGTTCCTCATGCCTGGTCACTTCGAGTGTCAGCTGCATGTCTTCTCTTGGAGTGTCTTCCACTATCTCTTGCTTTCTGCTATTCCCGAGCTCCGGCCCGACGACGATGGTCTTCTCGACCGCACGATGTACGACTACCGAGAAGACGAAGGGCGTAGAGGCAGAACCAGTACTCTGCGCTCGTTTTCTGGTGTCGTACATCAATCCGCTCGGTCCATCATCCCTGTAGACGCGGGTTACCTCGCTGAGGAAGCCATCTGTCGCATCGAGGACGAGCGGCTCTATCTCGGGATGTTCTTGAATCTGGTGCTCCCTCAATTTGAGGTGCGCTGGGACAACGCGTCCCCTAGTGCTTACCTAGCGACTCTTGCGCTTCGCAACAAACTACTGGATCGCCTAACTCTAGAGCGCAGTCTCCGTCCCTGGGAGGAGCAGAACCTGGGTTACTCCCACATCCGCAGCGACGTCTTTTCGCCACACGTCTGGCAGCGTGTTGTTCGGCGAGCCGAGTAGAAACCGAGGCATGGGCTCTCGTTCGCCCATGCCGTCGCACGAGGGTGCCATGTCGTTGGGCGCCTTTGTTGATGTCCTGACTCCCGATGTGAAGACATGGCGCGGTCAGATCTTAAGGCTGCGGACTCTCCCAGGACTGCGGCACATTGAGGTTTGGCTTGAGCACCTTCCAAGTCCATTCGAACTAGCTGCGCTCCAGGAGGCCCTCGAAGGCGTCGCGATCTTGGTACACGGTCCCTTCGTAGACGTTAACCTGAGTAGCGCTTGGGGCGAGCAAGCCGATCTCTCGCTCCGTCGCACCCTGAGAGCAATTGCAGTTGCCGAGGCATTGGGCGCAAGGGTCTTCACCATCCACGCAGGCAAGTTCTCTGCATACGAGGATCATGAGGCGGCTTTGCTCCGCTTTGCCAACAACTACCGGGTCATTGCATCACGCGCTCGTAACATGGTAGTTGCCGTCGAGAACCTCAAAGCGAAGCAAACTGGGGTGTCGCGGGAGTGCGTCGCTACGCTCGGTGATATGCAGCAGCTTGCGAGCTACGCGACCGAAGTTGCTTTCACCCTTGATGTCGGGCACGCTCTCCAAAACTCAGAATCGCCCCACCATCTTCTTGAGACACTTGCTCCTCGCATCGGTAATGTCCATTTGCATGATGCGAGCCGAGAGGGGCGGAGCCATCGAGCATTGGGCACGGGGGAGCTCGACGTGCGAAGCGTTCTTCGTCAACTGGACAGGATCAGGCCAGCTTTCGTCACTCTCGAGATGCTGGGGTGGAACGCGCTTGAGGATTCGTGGGGGCGCGTGTCGGCGGAGTTGGCTGCGCTGGCGGACACCAAGCCCTGAGCCGTCCGGGTAGCGCTCAGAGCACCCCGGATGGCTTGATGGCTGCTGCCAACGCCGCCAGGTCCTCGTGGCAGGGGCCCTAGTCCGAGGACAGCACAACACGAAGGCGGCGCTGAGAGCTTTCCGACTTTGGTCGGCCGAAGGCGGGTTCCTCTCGACCGGGAATCATTCCGAGCAACCCAGCAAGCTCGTCCTCAGAGAAGCCCAAGTGCTCTCGGTGCATCTGTACGAGGCGCTCAAGGATCTGAGGCGGCTCAGGCGGCAGCTCGAGTGGCTCCCGCTTGCGCCACCCTTTTGAACTGATCTCGATCATGAGGCGCCGGGCACGATCAGCGCTGATGGTCCCAAGGTCGCGCGCCCTCATCACAAGCGCGGCCATGGACATACCCCAATACGGCTTGAGTCTGCCTGCCTTCTCGAGGGTGAGCTGCTGAAGATCAGCGCGAGCAACCGAAGAGGGAGCGAGAAGCTCGCTTGCGAAGCGATTCGCTTCGCGCTCGGGATCCTGAGTCGGCTCATGGTGCATCAGTACATGACCAATCTCATGCGCCAACGTCCAGCGGAGGCGGTCCCAGGGCAGAGCGTCGCTCAGCATGAAGGTCGGCGGCGACGGCGGAATCCATTGACTCACACCATCCATGTGGGTGGTTGGGAAGGGCACCCGCACCACGATGCCTCCCGCCGACTCGACCAACGCCACGAGGTTGCGGATAGGGCCGTTGGGAAGCCTCCACACAACCCGCGCCATACGGGCCACCTCTTCGGGCTCTCCGAGGTCGTCGAGGCTCATGCGCGTGAATTCCAGGTCGCTCCGGATCTCCACGGAGCGGAGGAGGGCATCGACCCTGAGCCTGAGGAGGTTGAGCTGCGCCTCCACCTGGCGTACAGCCGCAGCAGGCGCTGCTTGGCGCCGTCGGTGATGCATCGGGATCGTGCTGCCATAGCTCTGCCCCGAGCGCAGAAAGAGCGAGACCGGCACCTCGAGCACGTTGGCGATGCGGCCGAGCTTCTCCGAATCGGCATCCGGGTACAGGCCGCCCTCCAGCTTCGAAACCCAGCCCTGCGACACGTTGGCCCGCTCGGCAACCGCGGACTGCGTCATCCGCCGTGCCTCGCGTGCGAGGACCACCATGGACGAGTTGACGGTGGTCATCGCGCGTCTGAGCCGGCGCGGCCCTCCTCGGTGCGGGGGACGATGAGTGGCAGCCGCGGCTCGGGGGACGGACCCGTCGGACTCGCGGGCGAGCCCGGCCTGGGGAGCCCGAGAACCTGACCGTGGTCGTCGAGATCTATGACCCACACCACCTCATCGTGGTGAAGAAGCACAAGAGCACAGCGCTCAATCGACAGGCCGTCATCCGCGAGTACGTAGCCGGCTACGAGATGCACCCCGCCGAGGCCGTCGATCGGCTCCTGCTGGCCAATCTGCAGCTGCTGCAGCGTCAGGATGTTGGCCGGCCGCAAATAGGCGTTGAGCTTCTTGAAGCGGATGGTGAACCGCGACCCGACGGCGAGCAGCTGCAGGCCCTGGTGCTCGACCATGATGTGCCCGGGTAGGTCTCGAACAGCGTCCCTGACTACTGCAATCGCGAGGTCCCGCACATGGTTCGCGCGTGTGCGAGGACCGAGATGGAGCCACTCGTCAGGCCTCTCGGCGGCCATGCCGAGCCACGACCCGAAACCACGCCGGAAGGCTCCTACGAAGACCGGGAAGAGGTGGCCGAGGTGCTCCGACGCGTCTTGGGTAGTAGGCAGATCCATCGGCGGGCATTCTAGGCATGGCCCTCCGCCGTGTCAAGAATATTCCTTTGCTATTCCCGGACCCGCGAGGACGCGCAGCGCCTGGCTGTCCGCCAGCTGCCCACCCCCTGCGCCGGGTGATCCTCTCCCTCATCTGGAACCGCTTCGCGTAGACGACCTGCCGGGCCGAGTCCCACCGGAGCCCCCGTGCTCCAGGAGGGGCCCGACGAGCACCCGAGTCCTGCGGGGTGGGCTTGCCGGTGTGGCCCGGCGGCAAGAGACCAAACACGTGCGGGAGGGACGCCACGGTCTTGGCCCCGAGGCCAGAGTTACGCAGCCGCTGGGCGAACGTGTGCGGCTGGGGAATCCTTGCGCGCCGAGTGGCGCGATCGTGGTCAACGCCGGACTGGACGCCGTGGACCTCTTGGACGGTGTCCGACGCGGTGTCCGAGGCACAGGACACGACGTCCCCGACGTCCGAGTCGTCCCAGTCGAGCCGGGTCTCGAGCCCGGCCATCAGAGCGCCGACGAGACGAGCTTCCCCTGCGAGGTCGTCCCAAGGCTCCACCGGGCCTCCGAGGCCCAGGGCCGGGGAGGCCGAGCCGACCCAGCGGCCAGCCGCCCCCGGCCCGGCCAGGTAGTAGTCCTCGGCCCCCCGCCCGACGGCCTCGAGGTAGTAGCCCTCCCCGCCGGGCCGCAGCTTGCCCACGCTGAGCATCCACAAGGACAAGGCCCCAGCGCGGCTTCTGGCCCCCCCGCACCGGAGGGTGCCTGTGTGTGGATCAGTTCTTCCGACGTCCGAATGAGCGCTGCGGGCCCGTGTGGGCACGGGCGCAATCAGCGGTCGAGAGTCCTCGCCGCGCACGCGATCGCGGGCTGTGGGGGGGCCATCCGGGCGCGAGCGGCCTTGTAGTGGTGGAGGTCGAAAGCGACGAGGACGACGACGTGACGCGATCGGGCGACCAGGGCAGGAATGAGGACGACCCCTCGGGGCGAGGACGGGCGTACGAGGCCGACCTGCTCCCCGCCCTGATCGACCGCAGGCGGCTGGCCGAGGAGCTCGGCGTCGGCCACGGCACCGTGGACGCCATCCTGCGCCACGTCCCTGTGATAGCCATCCCCGGGCACCGGAAGGTCTTCGTGCGACGGGACGAGGTCGAGCGGATGCTCCGCGAGCACACCTACCGCGACGGGGAGCAGGTGCGCCCCGCGTGAGCGCGCCGGCCTGATGGCGAGCGCCCACGTCATCGTCCGCCGCCTCCCGTCCGGCAGCCGGCGCTACCTCGTGCGCTACCGCCTCGGCGGACGCGAGTCCCGCCTCCGCCACGGCGGCAGCTTCGCGACCCGCCGGGAGGCGGACGCACGTGTCCGGACGATCCTCGCCGACCTGGCCGAGCGCCGGGTGCCCGACCTCGCCATCGTCCCGCCCGCCCCGCCCGAGCCGCTGTCCGAGGTGGCGGAGCGCTGGCTCGCCAGCCGCATCGACGTCCGGGCGAGCACGATCAAGGTCCACCGGCAGGCGATCATGCGGCTCGGACGCCTGTCGGACATGGCGCCCGGACATGTCCGGCCGCAGCACGTCCAGGAATGGATCGCCGACCAGCACGACCTCGCGCCGTCCAGCGTCCGCAAGTACCTGGACGCGCTGCGCCTGCTGCTGGACTTCGCGGAGGTCGAGCCCAACCCGGCCCGCTCACCGCGGCTTCGCCTCCCTCAGCTCGACGCCGAGGAGGTCTCCCCGCCCTCCCACGCCGAGTTCGCGGCGCTGCTCGAGGCGATCGTCCCGCGCTTCCGGCTGCACCTGGAGGTGCTCGAGCGCACGGCGCTCCGCGTGGGCGAGCTGCAGCAGCTTCGCTGGGGCGACCTGGACTTCCGCCGCGGTCTGGTCCGCGTGGCCCGGGGCCGGACCAAGGGCCGAACGGCGGGCCGACGCCTGGTGCCCCTGCCGGCCGAGCTCGCGGCGCGCCTGGAGGCGCTGGTGCCCCGCGAGGACCGCGACATGGGCGCGCCGGTGCTCCCGGGCTGGACCGACGACGGGCTCCGCAACGCGATGATCCGCGCCGCGCGCCTGGCCGGCATCCCGGTCTCCTCCCCGCACGACCTCCGCCACCGGCGGATCAGCCTCTGGGTGCTGGCCGGCGTCCCGCTCCCGGTGGTGCGCCAGCTCGCCGGCCACTCCCGGGCCTCGCTCACCGCCGACGTCTACTCCCACGTGCTCCTGGACGAGCCCGAGTGGGTCCTCAGGCAGGCGTCACGTGATGCCTCGGTGATGCACGGGAACCGGTTCCCGGAGACAGAAAAGCCCCGATTTGCGGGGCTTTTGAACAATATGGAGGATACCGGGCTCGAACCGGTGACCTTCGCGCTGCCAGCGCGACGCTCTCCCAACTGAGCTAATCCCCCGGGGGCACGACAGTATAGGACACCCCGGCGCTGCCGACCCGCCGGCAGGTGCCGGGCTACGACCCGCCGGCGGCGCCCGCGGCCGGCTCGGCCGGCACGAAGCGCGTCTGCGGGGCCTCCCGCCACAGGCGGTCCAGCCGGTAGAACTCCCGGGCCTCGGGGGTGAAGACGTGCACGACCACGTCGAGCAGGTCCAGGAGGACCCACTCCCCCTCGCGGTCGCCCTCGACCCGGCGCGGGATGACGCCGTACTCGGTCTTCAGCTTGTGCCGGATCTCCTCGGCGATCGCCTTCGTCTGGCGCGGCGTCTGGCCGGTGCAGATGACGAGGTGATCCGTGTACGTCACGAGGTCCCGCATGTCGAGCAGGACGATGTCCCTGGCCTTCTTCTCGTCCGCGATCGTCGCGGCGGCCTGGGCGAGGTCGAGTGGGTTCGCTGCGCTGTCCTCCGATTGGTGACGGAACCAGGCGAGGGTAGCCCTCCGCCCGGACGGACTCAACCTCCGCTGGGGGCCCGCGGGGCGGCCGCGAGGCCCTCGGCGCGCAGGATCCGCTCCACGCCGTCGGGCACCAGGTACCGCACCGGCAGGCCGCGCGCGAGGCGCCCGCGCACCATGGTCGAGGAGATGGCGACGTGGGGCATGTGCACGCGGTCGACGCGCCCGGGCGCGAGGTCGGTGGCCACGCGGTGCAGGTCGGCCGGGTCGCCGCCCTCGCGGGAGACCACGGCGAGGCGGGCGAGGGCCACGATGCGGTCCGGCTCGTGCCAGGTCGGCAGTCCCACGAGCTGGTCGGCGCCGAGCACGAACCAGAGCTCGGCATCCGGGAGCTCGGCGCGCAGCGCGGCCAGGGTGTCGGCCGTGTAGCTCGGCCCCTCGCGGTCGAGCTCCACGCGCCAGCAGCGCAGGCCCGGGTGGCCCTCGACGGCCGCCTCCACCAGCCGGGCGCGCAGGTCGCCGGAGAGCGTCGTGCCCCCGGGCTTGTGCGGAGGGCTCCCGGCGGGCACCAGACGCAGCTCGTCCAGGCCGAGCTGCCACCACGCCTCCTGGGCCAGGATGAGGTGGCCCACGTGCGGCGGGTCGAAGGAGCCGCCCAGGACCCCCACCCGCCGGGGCGGCGGCGGGGTGCTCACCGCGCCTCGGCCGCCAGCACGAACTGGTCGCGGTGGATGACCTCCTCCGCGGCGTCCGGCAGCACCTCGCGCACCTGGTGCGAGCGGCGGCCCAGCACGGCCCGCACCTCGTCGGCCGAGAGCGCGCTGATGCCCTTCCCCACCGGGCCGCCGCCGGCGACCACCACCTCCACGGCGTCGCCGGCGGCGAACTCGCCCTCGCAGGCCACGACGCCCACCGGGAGCAGAGAGGTGCCGGACCGGCGCAGGGCACGGGCGGCGCCCGCGTCGACGGTGAGTCGGCCCATGGCGGGCTTGGCGTGCCGCAGCCACAGCTTGAAGGCCGACTCCGAGCGCGGGCCGGGCGCGAAGCGCGTGCCCACCGGGGCGCCGGTCGCGGCCGCGGTGACCACGCCCTCCATGGCGCCCGAGGCGATGACCACGCGCACCCCGGCGGCGGTGGCCATGGTGGCCGCGGCCAGCTTGCTGGAGATGCCGCCGCGCCCCATCCCCGAGCCGGAGAGGTCGGCCAGCAGCATGTCGGACGGGCTGACGTCCGGGGGCACCTCGCCGATGAGCTCCGGCTGGCCGTCCGCGCCCGGCCCGTAGAGCCCCTCGCGGTCGGTGAGCAGCAGCAGCGCCCCCGCGCGGAGCAGGATGGCCACCTGGGCGGCCAGCACGTCGTTGTCGCCGAAGGTCAGCTCATCGGTGGCCGTGGTGTCGTTCTCGTTGATGACCGGCACCACGCCCCACTCGAGCAGCCTCGCGAGCGTCTGGCGGGCGTTGAGGTAGGAGGCCCGCTGCTCCAGGTCCGCCGAGGTGAGCAGGATCTGCGCCGGGATCGCGTCGACGGCGGTGAACGCGCGGATGTACCGGGCGAAGAGCTCGCCCTGCCCCACCGCCGAGGCCGCCTGCAGGTCGGGCAGGGTGCTGGGCCGCTCGGTGATGCCCATGCGCCCGAAGCCGCAGGCGATGGCGCCGCTCGACACCAGCACCGGCTTCCAGCCCTGGGCCCGGGCCGCCACCAGCTCGGCCACGCGCGCGGCCAGCACCCCCTCGCGCAGCTGCCCGTCGGGGTCCACCAGCGTGGAGGAGCCGATCTTGACCACGAGCGCGCGGCTCATGAGGCCAGCATCCCCATGAGCCGGGTGCGCAGCGCGTCGATGCCCTCACCCGTCTCGGCCGAGGTGGCCACGTCGGCCTCCGGCGGCGCCGGCGCCAGGTCGCACCGGGTGGCCACCACGACCTCCGGCACGCCGGCGGGCATGAACGGGGCCAGGCCGGCGCGGGCCCGGGCCAGGCGGTCGGCCGCCGGCTCGGGGTCGGCGGCGTCCAGGCAGTGCAGCACCACCCGGGCGCGCTCCATCTGCCCCAGGTACGCGTCGCGCCGCGGGGTGCCGTCGGCGGCCAGCCCGGGCAGGTCGCACACCAGCCACTGCCGGCCCGCCTCGTCCTCCAGCGGCCCGAGCTCCGGCTCCCTCGTGGCGTGCGGGTAGGGCGCCACCTGGGCCGCCGCCCCGGTGAGGGCCACCAGCAGGGCGCTCTTGCCGGCGTTGGGCAGGCCCACGATGACCACGTCCACCGGCAGGCGCAGCTCGAGCGTGAGCCAGGCCTCCTCGCCGTCCTCGCCGGGCACCGTGATGCGCGGGGTGCGCTGGGTCGAGGACCGGAAGGCGCGGTTGCCGATGCCCCCCTGCCCCCCGCGCACCACCTGCAGGCGCTGGCCGTCGGCCTCCAGGGTGCCCACCTCGTGCCCGTCGCGCAGCACGCGCGTGCCCGGCGGGACGTGCACCTCCAGGTCGTCGCCCGCCCGCCCGTGCCGGTTGCGGCCCTCGCCGTGCCCACCCGAGCCGCCCTTGTGGTGCACCGCGTGGCGGAAGCGTGAGAGGTCGGTGACCTGCTCGTCGGCCACCAGCAGCACCGCACCGCCGCGCCCGCCGTTGCCGCCATCGGGCCCGCCCTTGGGGATGCGGGCCTCGCGGCGGAACGACAGCCCGCCCTGGCCGCCGCGCCCGCCCTCCACGTGGATGCGCGCGCGGTCGACGAACGTCATCGGCGAGCCCGGGCCGCCGAGCGGCCCGAGGGGCTCAGGAGGCGGTCGCCTCCGCGGCCTCGACCGGGTGCACGAACACGCGCCGGCCCTTGGCCCCGCGCGTGAACTCCACCCGCCCGCTGACCGTGGCGAAGATGGTGTGGTCGCGGCCGATGCCCGTGCCGTTGGCCGGGCGGAACCGCGTGCCGCGCTGACGCACGATGATGGAGCCGGCGGGCACGACCTGCCCGGCGAACACCTTCACGCCGAGCCGCTGCGCGGCCGAGTCGCGGCCGTTGCGGCTGGAGCCGCCACCCTTCTTGTGCGCCATGCCTAGCCCCCGATCGACTCGATGCGAACCCGCGAGAGCCGCGAGCGGTGGCCCTTCGTGCGGCGCTGGTTCTTCTTCGGCTTGTACGTGAACACGCGGATCTTCTCGCCGAGGACGTGCTCCTCGACGGTGGCGGTCACCTTGCCGCCGTCGGCGATGCCGTCGGGGCCCCCGACGGCCAGCACGCGCGGCTCGAAGCTCGCGCCCTCGTCCAGGCCGAGGCGGTCGACGAGCACCCGCTCACCCTCGCGGACCCGGTATTGCTGCCCACCAAGGGCGATCACGGCATACTGCGACACAGGCCTCCTCCCGCAGCGCGATGCACCCCGGCCGGGGCGCGACGAAGGAGTGTAGCGGCCGGATCCCGGCACGCCAACGGGCGCCGGGCAGGACCGGAGCAAGCCAGTTGAACAGGGTTTCCCGCACTCGGTCGGGGGTGGGCCGCAGCCCCGGCAGGCCCGGGAATTCCAGCCGCCGGCCGCGCCACTGGCCCGCGATGACGCGCAGCCGGTTGGCGTGTCCCCCGCGCCGGTTCACGAACCGGCCGGACCCGCCGGAGCCGGTCCGGCCTGGGCGGCGGGGCCGCCACCGACAATGACCGTGATCAGCTTGTCCGGCTGGACATGCCGTTGCCAGGCCGCCTTGACCTGTTCCAGGTCGATGCCGTTCATCGTTTCGATGTGGTTTTGCAAGTAATCCAGCGGCAGACCGTAGAAGGCGATTCCGCCCAGGGCGTTGACCAGTTTGCCGTTGCCGGCGATGTCGAGCGCGAAGCCTCCGGTAATGTTTCGCCGCGCTTCTTCCAGAAGCTGCGCGGTGGGACCCTGGGCGGTGAACTCGCGCAACGTGGTCTGGGCCACCCGCAGCGCGGTGTCTACCTGATCGTTGCGGGTTTGCAGGTTGATCAGGAAGGGTCCGGCCTGCCGCATGGGAGAAAAGGCGCTGTAGGCACCGTAGGCCAGCCCGCGTTTCTCGCGGATTTCCTGGGACAGTTGCGAGACCAGCCCGTTGCCGCCCAGCACATGGTTGCCCAGATAGAGCGCGTAATAATCGGGATCGGCGCGGTTGACCCCGATCTGGCCGATCAGGATGTGGCTCTGGCTGGAGGGGTGAGGGATGCGGATGGTCTGGCTGGCCGGAACCGGTGATGGCGGCGGCGGCGGCGGGACGGCCTCGCCCTTGGGCAAGCCGCCGACCAGCGCGTTGGCCAGCTGCTCGGCGGCGGCCCGCTCCAGATCGCCGACGAGGGCGACCACCGCGTTGGCGGCGGTGTAGTGACGGCGATGGAAATCCTGAATATCGGCGCGGGTGATGGCGTTCAGGCTGGCGACCGTGCCTTCGGGCGGCGAGCCGTAGGGATGAGCGCCGTACAGCGCCTTGAAAAAGGCATCCTGGGCGATGGCGCCGGGTGACTGGGCGCGTTCCTGAAGCCCGGTCAGCATTTGCTGGCGCACCCGCTCCACGGCGTCCGGGGCGAAGGTCGGTTCCTTCAGCAGGCGGGCGACGGTCTCGACGGCGGGTTGCAGGTAGCGCGGATCGGTCAGGCTGCGCAGCGAGACCGAGGCCGAATCGCGCCGCGAGCCAGCGCTCAATCGAGCGCCGACCCGGTCCAGCCGGTCGGCGATGTCGTCCGCCGACCAGTCGCCGGCGCCTTCTTCCAGCAATGCATTGGTCAGTTTGGCCAGGCCGGGCCGCGTCGCCGTCGCGGACCGAGCCGGCGTTGAACAGGATTTGCGCGTCCATCATCGGCAATTCCGGGGCCGGAATGAAGTAGACCGGCACGCCGTTGGCGGTGCGCCAGTTCTGGATGGGGGGCACGGCGGCGGCCAGGCTGGACGCCAATAGCAGCAAGACGCCGAGAATGCCGGTCAGCAGGGGTTTGCAATGGGACATGATCGGGATGATCCTCATTCTCCTCTCCAGTTGCGGGCGGAGGGGTGGGGATGAAAGTGTTCTAACGGATCGCATGGTCCACCGCCGCGTCGGGCGCGGGCATGCGACGACCATCCAGCGGCAACGGTTCCAGCGTCGCCACGGTCAACCGGTCATCGGTCAGGTACTTGCGGGCGACGTCGCGCACCTGCTCCGG
>JRYK01000444.1_pt1 | contig 17422 bp, 14 predicted proteins | sample 235381 | NCBI WGS metagenome assembly JRYK01 (sample SAMN03074220, study PRJNA261476) | activated sludge metagenome | biome: Wastewater Treatment Plant; feature: Wastewater; material: Activated sludge; isolation source: activated biomass of a wastewaster treatment plant treating hydrocarbon... ... | reverse complement strand
ATTATGTAATGTCGGGAAATAAAACCCCCCATTATTACACGTTGTGCCAGAGAATTTCGGCCCCGAATTATTTAACATCTGCGGCAATGACTTTTAAATGCGCCATGAACCTGTACAAAGTGAGTATATTCGAGTACGCCGGGCGAGACAAGCGCACTGGAAAGGGGCCGCTTATCGTTTAGACTGTTAGGCGTTATGGATTCGGAAACGAAACGGGTAATAAACTGGGAATATTGCGGGGTCGTGAGTTATTCGGACGGCCTTGCGCTCCAGAACGAGCGCCGCGAGAGGCTCTGCAAAGAGGGGACCGGCGCGGGGGGGTATCTGCTCCTGCTTGAGCACAATCCCGTGATCACGGACGGCAGGTTCGGGCGCGGCGGCAACATTATACTCACGCCCGAAGCGATAGAGGAGCGCGGCGTTGAGGTGTATAAGACCGAGAGGGGAGGGGACGTCACATTCCACGGCCCCGGCCAGCTCGTGGCGTACCCGATAATAGACCTCCGCTCCTTCGGCATGGGCGCGAAAGCTTACGTGCGCGCGCTCGAAGAGACGATAATCCGCACGCTCGCGGTCTACGATCTAATGGGCGTGACCATGGAGAAGATACGCGGGGTGTGGGCGTACGGGGGCAAGATCGCCTCTGTGGGCGTGTCCGTCAGGAACGGCATAACGATGCACGGCTGCGCGTTTAACGTGAACACGGACCTCGAGTATTTCTCGATGATCATCCCCTGCGGCCTCGAAGGGGTGAGGATGACCTCGTTAAGAGAAATACTCGACGAGGAGATGGATTTCGGAGCCGTCGCGCGTGCGTTCGTCCGCTCCTTCGGCGAGGTCTTCGGGGCGGAGATGAGGGAGGCGGGGTGAGGCTACCACTTATGTGCGGCCATGGCGCGGACTGCCGAAAATATAAAATATAGGCGATCCGTCGGGACCTTTTATGACTTTGATCAGCTTGAAGAGCCCGTTTATCTTTTCGCCTGATCTTTGTACGCGGATAGTACCCCTTATGTCGCATTTACCGAGATTCATGTTGGTCGTAAAATCGAGCTTCGAATCACGGGCGTAATAATCCAGAAGCGGCAGCTTGTGCAGACGCTCCATGCTCTCGAGGCACACACGCTTATAGTCTCCTTCGATTTTACGTATCTCCGTGAATATCTCTTTCTGTCCGTATTCCCAGGAGGCGTATGATGCTTTCGGATACCAGTAGAAATACCTTTTCGAAAATATAAATAGCGACACCAAAGAGATGACGATAACGGCGGCGTATAGTGCATACGCGGCCTTCTTACCGCCGGCCATGCCGCTCACGGAATGTACCAGTCCGCTTACGCCGTAGCCGCTGAGGACGCACATTACAGGAGCCCCGACGAGACTCCTCGTCGCGTGAGGCACGCCGTCATTTGTGAGGGCTGCTGCGAGGGGGAATACGATGAGCCAGAAGATGATAAACAGCCTGACTTTTTTGTCGGCGACAGAAGTTATGAGATAGACGACGCCCGCGAGAAGAAACGGAAGCATTACCCAGTATAACGTTCCCGTCAAAGCGCCGTGCCTTATATTCGGGTCTCCGTCGATAAATAAGAACGCGGGGCTGAAGTGGGCGAAATAATTCGACAGGAATATGTTTACCGACTCCATGTTGTATCCGTTTGCAAAAGTGAATATCCAGCCCGCTCTCCTGAAGAAATGGGGCGCATTTAAGGCTGTCCAGATGTACGGAATTGTAAGACATGCCGCAATTACAGCCCCAAAGAGCAGAACTTTCCATTCTTTAAAGAAGTAATGCCTGTAAAGGATAAGAAGCGACGCCAGGAATAAAAATGAATATATGGGAGCCGCCTGGTATGTATAGATCGTGAGCGCGAAGAACCCGAACGACGTGGCGATGATGAATTTTTTATTTCTGTTCACCCCGTAGATGAATAGATACACCGACAGGAGAAGGAACGGGAGAAGCGACGCCGGCTCCCATCCGGCCCTCGAATAATGGATGTGCCAGGGAATTATGGCTATGAAGAACGCCGCGAAGAGTGCGGAATCGGTATCCTTAAAAAACTCCAGCGTCAGAAGGAAGACCAGGACGATAGAAACTATTCCGAAGAATACGGCGGCCGATCTGACACCCGCAGCACCCTCCCCGAATATCCTCGTAAACAGGTAGGAGAAATAACCGTAAACAGGCGGTCTCGGCTCTATGATGTCCGAGAAGTAAGGCATCAGGTTGCCTTCGAGGTCGTGCCCCCTCTCGATGACGCTCCTCGCGGATACGAAATTGACTACCTCATCTGAAAAAAGCTCGGGAGGGTTTGACTCTATGTCCTTAGACCTGAGAAACAGGGCCAGAATAAGTATTAAGACCAGCAGGATCGTATTTTTTGCGTCCACATCATCCTCAACTCATTTCCGGCTGGAAAATATTCTTAAGATTGACGTCGCCGCATTGTCTAATTTTATTATGAATTAATGTAATTATGGATTCAAGGGGCAGGGGATTTGGATTTTTATCCTCAAACTAATAATTAATAAAGGGATGGATTCCCGATTACAACTTCGGGAATGACAAGAAGAGAAATACGAGATTGCCGCGCTTCGCTCGCAATGACAGTAGAAAAATCGCGGCTGGAAGCCGCTCCTACGGAGAAAAAGTCGGTGAAATGTAAACACGCCATTATGCCGCTATAAAGCGGTTTATACTCCGCAAATCTCGAAGGCGTTGAAGAAGTAGCCTATTTCGAAGGCGGCCGATTCGGGGGAATCGGAGCCGTGGACTGTGTTCTCCTCGATGCTCGTGGCGAAGTCCTTTCTTATCGTGCCGGGGGCTGCCTGGGCGGGGTTCGTGGCCCCCATTATCTCCCTGTTCTTAGCTATCGCGTTCTCCCCTTCGAGCACCATCAGCACGACCGGGCCGCGGGACATGAAATCGGTCAGGCTCCCGTAAAACGGCCTTTCTTTATGCACTATGTAGAACCCTTCGGCGTCCTTTTTCGTGAGCTTTACCATCTTGAGGGCGGCTATCCTGAGCCCGTTCTTCTCGAACCTGCTTATGACTTCCCCGATGACGTTTTTTTCGACCCCGTCCGGTTTGATTATCGATAGCGTGCGTTCCAATTCCATGCCTCCAGGTGATTTTTTGCCCCTTAATTCTTTCGGGAAATATGGTTTTGTCAAATACGGGCGCCCGCGTTTTACTCCGCTCTCCCGAGGGAGGGCGGCGCTGTTCATCACTGCGGCAATAAAAACGGCCCTATGGTCAAGTCCGGAAGGAATTTTCTCGGAATACTTGCCTAATCTGCCCGGATACATGATAATTATGTAAAAGCCTTATAACTGCGTCCGGTAAGGGTGATGGAATCTATTGCGGAGGTGCCGGAATTTATTCATCATCGTTCTCACCTGATACACCGTGGACAGGAACCGTGACATATTCTTGCCCGGGACGCACGCTCCGCTCGGAACCGGCCGGCCTCGATCCCGAAACTTCGTTCACATACGGCATACGGGAAAAATTCTCTAGATATGATAAAGTAATACCTCCGTCCGTGGGAGCACTTGTATCCCCTGCGGCAGCGGCGGATAAGGGGAATTATGATAATACTCGATAAGAGAAAGTACGAGCGTATCGTATCCGAGCTGATCGACGCCAAGGACATCAGGGAGCTCGTCGAAAGATACTCCCTCGACAGGATCTACTACTACCATATCCTGAAAGACATATCGCTTGGGGAGCGCTCTCCCAACCACAAGCTATTGAGGAAGATGGCTCACAGGCGGAAGCTGAGCGAGGACTTCGTTATAGAGCAGGCGAAGTCGGTCCTCAATTACTTCCTGCCCTACTACCAGAGCTTCCAGACCGATTCGCTCGATTACTACAGGATACTCAACGTAACCCGGAACGCGACGGACGAGGAGATCAGACGGAGCTGGATCGAGCTCATGAAGGCCCACCATCCCGACAAGGTTGGCGCCGGGGGGCTCGACACGTCGAAAAAGATCAACGAAGCGTACGAGGCGCTTAGCAGCGCATCGAAGAGGGAGGCCTACGACAACAGGCACCTCCCGCCGACCCCTGTCATCGTCCCGCAGAACGATATGAAGAAATACTATCTGGCGGGCGCGTTCATGGTCGTCATTTTTCTCGTGGTGATGTACGCCTCGGGCTCAGGGCTTATATTCCAGTCGCCCGAGGAAAAGGAGAGGCTCGCCAGGGAATTCGAGGCCCCGGACATGCCCAACACCGTCTACAAGGGCGATTACCTCGACCCCGAGGAAGTCGATAAGAAGATTTCAGAGATCAAGCCCATAGAACAGGCAGGACAGGCAGAACAGGCGGAACAGGCACAAGCGAAGAGGTCCGCCGAAAAGACGACCGTTAAAGAAAACGAAGCCCCAAAACCGGCTGTAACCGAGGAGAAGCCTGCTCCCGAAAAGAAGACCGAGATAGCTAAGGCGGGCCCCGCCGACGAGACCCCGGCCGGAGACATGAGCGGTGATTCCGGTATGGAAGACGTTACGGAAACACTGCCCGCGGAAGAGCTTGAGAACGAGGCCCTAGAGCCGGGGGTCGAAAAGAAGATTGAGATAACCGAAGTGACGCCCGATGCGCCCGATAAGGAGGCTCAGCCGGTGGCCCCCGCCGCTCCTGCAGAAGTAAAGCCAGCGGAAAAAGAAACGTTCGCCGCGAAGTCGGAAGAGGCTCCCGCGCCCGCCGCGAAAGTGGCGGAGAAGTCGCCCGAATCTCCCGCGGCCGTTGAGACCGTACAGAAACCCTCACCCAAAGAAGAGGTCCTGACGGCCAAGAGCGAATCTGTAAAAGAAGAGCAAGAGCCGGCTGCGGAAATAAAAAAAGCCGAAAAGGTAAAAGAGCCTGAGATAGAGCTGGCCGAGAAACCGGCGGCCATTGTAAAACCGGCCATTGTAAAACCGGAGGCCGAGCCCGTGGAAGTACCCGCTCCCGAAAAGGAGAATGCCCCCCTGCCCGGAGAGTACTATACGGTGAGGCAGGGCGACTCGCTCTGGAGTATAGCGCAGAAGTTCGGAAAGACCGCGGGCGAGCTCGAGAGCCTTAACGGACTCTCGGACAGCAGGCTCCGCATAGGCGACAAGATATTGATCTCGGGTGAGGGCGTTACGCCTCCCAAACCCGTAACCGAGGTAGCGGTGAAAAAGGCGGAGCCCGTGCCTGTTCCGGCCGCCGTTCAGCCGAAGAAGGAAATCGCCCCCGCGCCCGTCGTAGCGAAGGCAGCGGCTCCTGTGAAGCCTCCCGTAAAGACGAACATAACCGCGGATTTCAACCCTGAGCTCGCGACGTCCGCTGTCGCCGTTAGGGACACCTCCGTGCGCGTCCCCGAGCCCATTCCCCCGGCAGCCGCGCCTGACAGGGACTCCGTTTACGGCTTCGTGACCGATTACGTGTCGGCTTACAAGAACAAGGACCTCGACCGCGTGAAGGCCCTTTTCATGCCGGACGCCGTCGAGAACGGCGTCAGCATATCGAGGGTCATAAACTCTTACAGCTCTAATTTTTCCAATCTCGACATAATGAAATACGACGTTAGGGTCAGCGGCATATCCGTCGATAAGTCCCTCGGGTACGTCCGGGGTGAATTCTTCATCACGTTCAAGGACCAGCGCACGGGCGCGCTCAAGAGCTCGAAGGGGCATATAAACTGGACCCTGTCGTGGACCGAAGGGTCGTGGAAGATCAGGGAGCTCACCTATAAAATAGAGAACACCGACACCGTGGGCTGACCGCAAAGAGGCCCCGAGCCCGACGACGGGTATGGCCGTGAAAGGGGCCGTTTCCCCGAACCCCCGTGATTCAGCCAATGTAAATACGATAATTCCCCGGCGGCTTCCTCCAAATACCTCGAATTATTGCGCACGACGTATAATTAGCTATTCAAAATAAGGTTTATCGGGTAATTTTTAAATTCTTTCGAGCGTTAAGTCGCTGGATTACTTAACAACCGAGCACAGCCGCAAAAGAAAAAAACAAGGGAGGGAACGGCCCAGGCGATAGCTGAACCGTCTGACTGACAGAGATGAGCACGATCCAGAGAAAAAAGAAGGAAGAGAAGGAGAAGAGCTTTCTCAGGAAGATATGGGACGGCTGGAAAAAGATAGCGAGGAAGATAGGCGATTTTAACGCGAGGGTCATACTCACCATATTCTATCTCCTACTGCTGATGCCCTTCGCGCTCATGGTCAAGGCCTTCACCGACCCCCTCGAGATAAAGAAAAACGCGAAAAAGGGCTGGCAGCTGAAGGAAGAGAATCCGGACGTTACTCCCATGGAAAGGGCGGTGAGACAGTTCTGACGCCGGGTAGTCGCTGCCGATTCGTTCGAAAACGGAGAATATATGAACATCCTTGGAATTTCATGCTACTTTCACGACGCCGCCGCCGCGCTCCTTAAGGACGGCGTCCTCATCGCCGCCGCCGAGGAGGAGAGGTTCAGCCGCATAAANNGGCGACGTCGATTACGTGATGTTCTTCGAGAAGCCCTTCATCAAGTTCGAGAGGCTGCTCCTGTGCTCGATGCAGACCTTCCCGCGCTCGATGAAGCTCTTCAGGGAGGCTATGGTGACGTGGCTCGGGGACAAGCTCTGGGTCAAGCACCTCCTGCTTAAAAAGCTCGGCGTTCCGGCGTCGAAGGTGCTCTTCAGCGAGCATCACCTCTCGCACGCCTCAAGCTCATTTTACTGCTCCCCCTTCGAGGAGGCGGCTATACTCACCGTGGACGGTGTGGGTGAATGGACTACGGCCGGGCTCGGCGTAGGCAGGGGCACCGACATCAAGCTCATCAAGGAGATAAGGTTCCCGCATTCCCTGGGGCTTCTCTACAGCGCCTTTACGGCGTTCCTCGGGTTCGAGGTGAACGAGGGCGAGTACAAGGTCATGGGCATGGCCCCCTTCGGAAAGCCCAATTACGTGGACAAGATATACGAGCTCGTGCACGTGGACGACGACGGCGGCTTCGAGCTCGACATGGACTACTTCTCCTTCCATTACTCCTCAGAAAAAACGTACAACAAGAAGTTCGAGAAGCTCTTCGGCGACCCGAGGGACCAGAAGGCGCATTTCTTCACGCCTTCGACAGGCTATCCGTCCTACTTCGGGGAAAAGCCCGCTGACTTCGAGGAGCTCGGAAAGCAGAACCAGTTCTACGCCGACATAGCGGCGAGTATACAGGTCGTGACCGAGCAGATAATGCTCAAGATGGCGAATTACGCTTACAGGGAAACGGGGATAAACAAGCTCTGCATGGCCGGCGGAGTCGCTCTTAACAGCGTTGCCAACAGGAAGATACTGTCTGAGACGCCGTTTGAGGAGATATACATACAGCCCGCGGCGGGGGACGGCGGCGGAGCCGTCGGCGCGGCCCTCTACGGCTACCATGCGCTCCTCGGACAGCCCCGGAAGTTCGTCATGGAGCACGCCTACTGGGGCGAGGAGCACAGCGCTTCGGACACGGAGGAGTTCCTCACCGAAAACAACATCCCTTATGAAAAGATCGAGGACGACCAGAAGCTCATCGCCCGCGTCACGGACGCCCTCACCGAAGGGAAGGTAATAGGCTGGCACCAGGGGAGGTTCGAATGGGGCCCGCGGGCGCTCGGCAACAGGAGCATACTCGCCGATCCCCGGAGGGCCGACATGAAGGACATAGTGAACGTGAAGATCAAGTTCAGGGAGCCGTTCCGCCCCTTCGCGCCTTCGGTGCTCGTGGAGAAGGCGGGGGACTACTTCGCGCTCGACCACCCGGAAAAGCACTATCCGGCGAGGTTCATGCTCTACGTTACGGACGTGATAGAGAACAAGCGCGACGTGCTTCCGGCGATAACGCACGTTGACGGCACGGGCAGGCTCCAGACCGTAAAGAAGGAGCTGAATCCGAAATACTATAGTCTGATTGAGACGTTCGGACAGGCGACAGGGGTTCCGGTCGTGCTCAACACGTCGTTCAACCTCAAGGGGGAGCCCATAGTCAACACCCCTGCCGAGGCGTTCAACTCCTTCAGCAAGAGCGGAATGGACATGCTCGTGCTCGGAAATTACGTAGTGGACAAGGACAAGCTGCCCTGACCGGCGGGGTATTACATAAATTTTGAAAAGCTGATATGATATGAACTAGCCGCAATCCGGAGGGATATGATATGTCGTTTATAAAAGGACTGACCGACAGAATGGGTATTGTGGGTGAGCTGCTCCAGTTCTTCATACAGAACAAATGGTGGTGGATCACTCCGATGATTATAATACTTATACTTTTTGCATTCCTGATCATATTCGCCCAGAGCTCTGCGGTGGCTCCGTTCATATACACGCTATTTTAAGATCAGNNCAGGGGAAACAGTCGATCCAGTAAAATCCGACGACAGGTATGAGGATGGTCTTTACGTGCGCGGTCCGCTGTGGGCGTGCGGGGATACGGCCGCATCCGGTTTCGCGCTGAAAGCGTTATCATGAAGAAAGCGATAATAATAGGCGTCACTGGCCAGGACGGCTCGTACATGGCCGAGCATCTCCTTCACAAGGGATACGAGGTGCACGGCATCGTGAGCGCGGCGCGGGGATACGGGGAGGAGAACGTCGACCGTTCGTACATATCCCCCGGAAGAGAGGATGTCCCGCTTATGTACCACGAATGCGACACCTCCGACCCGCGGGAGCTTACGAAGCTCGTTTACGATATAAACCCGGACGAGGTATATCACTTCGAGTCGCGCGGCAGGATGAACGTGAGGTACGACATGCACGAGTTCAGCGGGGACATCACGGGGCTGAGCTCTCTGATGGTGCTCGAGGCCGTGAAGCAGAGCGGGGTCGGGAGCAGGTACTGCCAGGCCTCCTCCTGCGGCATCTACGGCTCGACGTATCCCCCGCAGAACGAGACCTCTCCGTTCCGTCCGCACAGCCCGTACGCGTGCGCCAAGCTGATGTCCCACCTCTCGGCCGTTAATTACAGGGAAGCGCACGGCCTCTTCACCTCCTGCGCGATACTTTTCAACCACGAATCGCCGAGGAGGGGGGAGATATTCGTATCGAGGAAGATAACGAGCGCCGTAGCCCGTATAAAGGCGTCCGATGAGAGGTATCTGATAGTCGGGGACCTCAAGCCCGAGAGGGACTGGGGCTACGCGCCCGAGTACGTGGAGGTAATGTCGAGGATGCTCGAGAGAGACGAGCCGGGCGATTACGTCATAGGGACAGGGGAATCGCATTCGGTGAGGGATTTCGTAACAGAGGCGTTCTCTTATGCGGGGCTCGACTGGGAGGAGCACGTCAAGATAGACCCCAGGTATTTCAGGTCGACGGATTCGAGAGGGCTCAGGGCCGACTGCGCCAAGGCAAGGGAAGAGCTGGGATGGGAGCCCAGGATCGGGTTCCGGGAGTTAGTCAGGATAATGGTGGACGCCGACCTCAGGGCGCTCGGCGTGGAGCCGCCCGGGGAGGGAGACAGGGCGCTCAGGGAAAAGTTCCCCGGCATCTGGTGGAAGACCGAGTAGGCGATCGTCGCGGCTGACGCAGCGCGCACATATTGTGTTTTCTATGAAAAGACAAAGAATGGTTAAAAACACTTGTTTTTTATCCTTCTTTTCCTTNNCGCGATTTTCTTAACGCCAATTCTGTAATGTCGGGGAAGACAAAAGACAGATTTCTCGCCTATGGCTCGAAATGACAAGTCATCAGGAAATCTGTTTGTCCTTCGACAGGCTCCAGGCTTCGCCATCTTCCTATGCTTAAGCTTCGGAGGATATAAGGCTACGCCAGGCAAGCAGGACGAACGGGCTGGGTTGCTGGCTTGTGCAGATGGGTTGGACGGAATCGTAAAATCACACTACGTGTGTGAGCACACATTGTGTGCCGACTCCGAGGACAGTACGATACCTGGTAGTGGGAAGTAAATTTTGACCTTTCCGTATTTTCCCTTAAACTCTTGTGCCAAAAATAATAAGATTCATACTTACCCACGGGTAAAGAGGAGGCTTTGATGCAGAGATTTGTCATACCCCACAACCACGAGATAACGAAGGAGGACAGGCGGAAGTTAAACGGCCACGGCTCCGTCATACTCTGGTTCACGGGACTGCCGAGCGCGGGCAAGTCCACGCTCGCGAACGAGGTCGAAAAGAAGCTCATTTCAACCGGCGTGAGGACGTTCATACTGGACGGGGACAACGTAAGGATGGGGCTCTGCAAGGACCTCGGTTTCTCCGAGGCCGACAGGGCGGAAAACATCAGACGCATCGGGGAGGTCTCGAAGCTGTTCGTCAACGCGGGCTGCATAGTGCTGTCGGCGTTCGTCAGCCCTTACAGGAGGGACAGGGACGCCGTGAGGGCGCTCGTCGGTGACGGCGAGTTCGTCGAGATATACGTGAAGGCCCCGCTCGAGGTGTGCGAGCAGAGGGACGTGAAGGGGCTCTACAAGAAGGCGAGAGAGGGCGTCATAAAGGGGTTCACAGGCATAGACGACCCCTACGAGGAGCCGCTAAAGCCCGAGATAACCATAGAGACGGACAAGGTGAGCCTCGCAGAAGGGGCCGAGCAGATACTTGGCTACCTCTCAGGCAGGCACGTGCTGAATTCGAATTAGCATAGAAGGCGGTATTGCATGCGCGCAGTAAAGGACGATGCCGAATGAGGAAGAGAATCCTCGTAACCGGAGGGGCGGGGTTCATAGGGTCCCATCTCTCGGAAAGGCTCCTCGCCGAGGGGAATGAAGTAGTATGCGTCGATAACTTCTTCACTGGGTCGAAGGAGAATATAAAGCATCTCCTCCAGAACCCCTATTTCGAGGTGGAGAGACACGATATATGCTTCCCTCTCTATATCGAGGTCGACGAGATATATAACCTTGCCTGCCCCGCGTCCCCCGTGCATTACCAGTTCGACCCCGTTCAGACCACGAAGGTAAACGTCTCGGGCTCGATCAACATGCTTGGGCTCGCGAAGAGGCTCAAGATAAAGATATTTCAGGCATCGACGAGCGAGGTTTACGGGGACCCCGCCGTGCACCCTCAGCGGGAGAGCTACTGGGGCAACGTCAACCCCATAGGGCCGCGCGCCTGCTACGACGAAGGCAAGAGGTGCGCAGAGACCCTCTTCTTCGATTACTACAGGCAGCACGGCATCGAGATAAAGGTGCTGAGGATCTTCAACACCTACGGCCCCCGTATGCTTCCCAACGACGGGAGGGTCGTGAGCAACTTCATCATCCAGGCTCTCAGGGGAGAGGACATAACCGTTTACGGCGACGGCTCTCACACGAGGTCCTTCTGCTACGTGGACGATACGGTCGAGGCGATAGTAAGGATGATGAAGAGTCCCGACGGCTTCACCGGGCCCGTTAACGTCGGGAACCCTGAAGAGGTCACCATACTCGAACTCGCAAAGAAGATAATCGATATATCCGGCTCGTCGTCCAAAGTCGTTTTCAGCAACCTGCCCGAAGACGACCCAAGGAGGAGAAAGCCCGACATAGCGCTCGCCCGCGAGAAGCTCGGGTGGAACCCCGCCGTGGGCATAGACAGGGGCCTCGAAAAGACGATAGATTTTTTCAGGTCGCGGCTGGCAATATGAGCCCGGCCTGACCCGCGTATCTGCAATAGTCGCCGGGGCGGCGATCAGAGCGGCTCCTTTCGGCGTATCCTGACAAAAAAGAGTATTGACTTTTTGTAACCGTCTGTATTATCATTTAAATACCGATCCTAGGACTATCAACTTACCTAAATGTCTGATATCAAAGTGAAAAACAAACTGAAGCGAACCCCGTTAACGAATCTGACGGCGGAAATCGCGGAAAGGGCCAGGAAAGCTTCATTCATTCTCGCGAAGGCCCCTTCCGGTCCGAAGAACGACGCTCTCCTCCATATGGCCGGGGGCATCACGGGCAGGGCCGCGTATATAATCGGGGAGAACGCGAAGGACGTCGAGGAGGCGCGGGCCAAAGGGCTCTCGCCCGCCATGATAGACCGTCTCAGGCTCACCGAAGAGCGCCTGGAAAAGATAGCCGACGGTCTCAGGCAGGTGGCCGCACTCGAAGACCCGGTCGGCGGTATAGTCCGCACGTGGAAGCGCCCGAACGGACTCATCGTCGGGAAGATGAGGATACCCTTAGGCGTCATAGGAATAATTTACGAGTCGAGGCCGAACGTAACTGCCGACGCGGCCGGGCTATGCGTGAAATCGGGGAACGCCGTCATACTGAGGGGCGGCTCCGAGACCATAAGGTCGAACGTCGCGATAGGAGAGGTGCTGAGGGATTCACTCAGGGAAGCGGGACTGCCGGAGGACGCGGTGCAGGTCATACCGGTTACCGACAGGGACGCCGTGCTCGAGATGCTGAAGCTCGAGGAATACATAGACCTCGTCATACCGAGGGGAGGGGAGGGCCTGATAAGGTTCGTTTCCGAGAACTCCCGCATACCGGTGCTCAAGCATTACAAGGGCGTGTGTCACGTCTTTGTCGACGAGAGCGCTGATCTGAAGATGGCAGAGAGGATATGCCTGAACGCGAAGGTGCAGCGTCCGGGCGTGTGCAACGCCATGGAGACTATGCTCGTCCACGAAAAGATAGCGAAAAAATTCCTCCCGTCCGTCGCCGGGAAGCTCGAGGATGAAGGAGTGGAGCTGAGGGGCTGCGAGCAAACGAGGAAGATACTTCCCGGCATGAAAAAAGCGGAGGAATCCGACTGGCACGAGGAATACCTCGACCTCATACTGAGCGTCAAGGTCGTGAAGGACATCGACGAAGCCATAAGCCACATAGAGAAATACGGCTCCATGCACACCGAATCCATAGTCACGGAAAACTACACGAATTCGCAAAAGTTTCTGAACGAGGTAAATTCTTCTACTGTAATGGTGAACGCGTCGACGCGTTTCAGCGACGGCTACGAGCTCGGGCTCGGAGCCGAGATAGGAATAAGCACGTCGAAGCTCCACGCCTTCGGTCCCATGGGGGCGGAGGAGCTGACGACGACGAAGTTCGTCGTTTTCGGAGAAGGGCAGACGAGAGAGTAGTGCCATCTTAAGAAGAGGAGGATGGAAAGTGAAGAGAGCCAGACTGAAGAGCAAAACCCTTCCTGCGTCCGAACGTAAGGCTTCGAGAAGCGGGCCCGTTTCAAAAAAGAAAGACAAGAAGAAAGAAGGTTTCACGAGCGCGGAATACGATAATTTCAGGGACGAGATGGAGTCCGTCCCCCAGGAAGAGGAGTTCCTCATCGAGATAGACGAGAAGGTCCTCGTGGAGTTATCGGAAGCCGAGATAGACATCAAGGAGGAGAACCCGGAGGACGACGAATCCGGCGGGGAGGGCGGCAGGCAGTTCACGCCCGACGAGGAGTTCAGACTGCTTCAAGTCTATTTCAAGGAGATGGGCATGGAGCCGCTCCTTACACCGAAAGAAGAGATAGAGGTCTCGGCCAAGATAAAGAGGTGCGAGGCGAGGGCCGCCGAGATGAGGACGCTTCTCGAGAGCGTATTCCAGAAGAGGCTCGGCAAGGCGCTCCAGGGCACGGTATCCGAGGTTGAGGGGCTCAAGCGGAGCACTATAACCGCGCGCCTCAAGAGCACGAAGAGGCTCAAGACCGCCCTCAGGAAGCTCGACGGGGAGACGGCGAAAAAGAGCATAAGGCGCTCGACGCTCCTCTCGAAGGTATATCTCATGCGTGCGCGGAGGTTCAAGGAGCGTTTTATAAAAGCCAACCTCAGGCTCGTCGTGAGCATCGCCAAGAGGTACATGAGCAGGGGGCTCCCGCTCCCCGACCTCATACAGGAAGGCAACGTCGGCCTGATGAGGGCCGTCGAAAGGTTCGACCATACGAAGGGATACAAGTTCTCGACATACGCATCCTGGTGGATACACCAGGCTATATCCCGCTCGCTCCTCGACCAGACGAGGACCATAAGGGTCCCCGTTTACGTCCTCGAGCAGGCGACCAAGGTGCACAGGATAAGCTCCGCGATGAATAAGGAGATGGGGCGGAAGCCTCTCCCCGAGGAGATTTCGAGGAAGACCGGTATCTCGGTCGAAGGCGTGAAGCGCGTGCTCGAAGCGACGAAAGAAGTCGTTCAGCTCGACTCTCCCGTTCTCGACGGAGAAAAGACGACGCTCCTCGATTTCATACAGGACGACATCTCGGGCTCGCCCGATTACGCGGTCGCAAAGGCTACGCTCACGTCGAAGATCAAGGACGCGCTTTCGACGCTGACCGCCCGTGAGGAGCAGATACTCAAGATGAGGTTCGGCATAGGGTTCGAGACCACTTTCACCCTCGACGAGATCGGGAAGCACTTCCGCCTGACCCGCGAGCGCATAAGGCAGATCGAAAAGAGGGCGCTCGAAAAACTCGAAGATTCCGACGTGGGAGCGATACTAAAGAGCTTCATAGAGTAGAGCGAGTAGAGCNNGGCAGGGAAGAGGCGCACCTCGAAGCGCTTTTCGATATATCCGATAAACCCGCTCTCAGGGAAAGGCTCGACGCGCTCGGGTTCGATGTCTCGGGCGGAGAGCTCCTCATAAAACGCATCATATACAGGAAAGGCAGGAGCAGGGCCTTCATCAACGGGGGCATAGCGACTATACCCGTGCTGGAGCAGGCGTCTGAAGGGATAATAGACATATTCAGCCAGCACGAGCACCAGAGCCTTCTCAGGACCGAGAACCACGTGAGGGTGCTCGACGAATACGGAGGGCACGGCGGGCTCGCGGAGGTGCAGAGGACGCTATACTCCCGGTTCAGGGAAGTGGCCAGGGAGATGGAGAGGCTCACAGCCGACCAGAGAAACCTCTACGACAAGGAAGACTTCCTCAAGTTCCAGAGCGCGGAGATAGACGACGCGCTCCTCAGGGAAGGCGAGGACGGGGAGCTCGAGGAGGAGAAGAAGAGGCTCGTCAACCACGAGAGGCTCCTTACGGCGGCGAGCGGGGCATACGAGGCTCTCTACGAAAACGAGCCCTCATTACTGGGGACGCTAAGCAGGCTCTCGTCCGATCTCAAGGAAGCGGGCAGGATAGACCCGTCGTTAAAAGAAGCGGGGGACTCGATAGAGAACGCTGCCATTCAATTGAAGGACGCCGCATTCACGCTCAGGGACTACGCTTCGGGCCTCGGCACTGACGCGGGCAGGCTCGAGGTCGTCGAGGAAAGGCTCCATGAAATACAGAACCTCAAGAGGAAGTACGGCGATACGATAGCCGATATACTCCGGAAGAGAGAAGAGATAGGAAAGGAGCTGAGGAGCATCGCGGGGTTCGAGGAGGATATAGAGAGGCTGCGGGCGGAATCCGGAAAGATAGAGAAAGAGATGAAATCGACAGCGGCGAAGCTGACGGCGTTGAGGAAGGAATCCTCGGCGAGGCTCTCGAAGTCTCTCGAGAAGGAGCTGAAGGAGGTCGGTATAAAGGGCGCGCGGTTCGAGGTCTCTATCGGAGATAAGGACATTTCGGCGGACGGGGCGGACGACGTCTCGTTCCTCTTCTCGGCCAATCCGGACGAAGCTCCGAGGCCCCTCGTGAGGGTCGCCTCGGGCGGGGAGCTCTCGCGCGTAATGCTCGTTCTGAAGGAGCTCATTTCGAAAGAGGACGGGGGCTCGGTCATAATATTCGACGAGGCCGATTCCGGCATAGGGGGCGCTGTGGCCGAGACGGTGGGCAGGAAGATAAAGAACCTTTCCAGCTCGTGCCAGGTGATATGCATCACGCACCTGCCGCAGGTAGCGAAGTTCGCTGACACGCATCTGCTCGTTACGAAGACCCTCGAGGACAAAAAGACGCAGGTGCGGATAAGGAGCCTTCCGAAAGAGGAAAGGGTAAAGGAGCTCGCCCGCATGATAGGCGGCATAAACATAACCGAGAAGACCATAGAGGCCGCGAAGGAGATGCTGAACGGCTGACCGGGGCCGGACGCGCGGCCGTCCCCGTGAGGGAGTCCCGCGCGAGGAGTGAGCTATGATCGAGAGCTATCTGACACGCGAATATATTTCGGTATTCGGACTGGGACTCCTGGCCGGGGCCGTCATCGTGATCCTCATCAACCTCATCATCAGGGGAAGGGTCAGGGACATAGCGGAGGAGCTTCTGTCAGAGACGGAGACCCGGAAGCTCGATGAATTGAACACCATAATCGGCGGGATCAAGGAATCGTTCGGGGCCCTCTCGTACGACGCGCTTTCGAGGAATACGGAGGAGTTCCTGAAGCTCGCGGGGCAGTCGCTTTCCAAGCAGACGGAGCTCGGGGGAAAGGAGCTCGAGAACAAGAAGGTGCTCATCGACCAGACCCTCGGGGCGATCAGGGAAGAGCTCACGAAGGTGCAGAACCAGGTTGCGGGCTTCGAGAAGGACAGGGAGCAGAAGTACGGCGAGCTCACGGCGCAGCTGAAGCTCGCCGCCGAAAGGACGGCCGAGCTCCAGGGCACGACCAGCAAGCTGAGGGAAGCGCTCGCCAGCACGAAGCAGCGCGGTCAATGGGGCGAGAGGATGGCCGAAGACATACTCGCTTTCATAGGCTTTAAGGACGGAATCAACTATCACAAGCAAAAGATTCTCGATTCCGGGACGACGAGGCCCGATTACACGTTCATACTGCCGCGCGGGCTGAAAGTGAATATGGACGTGAAGTTCCCGCTCGATAACTATCTGAGGTTTCTCGAAGCCGAAGCAGACACTGACAAGACTGCGTTCAAGAGCCAGTTCCTCAAAGACGTGAGGGGCAGGATAAAGGAAGTCACCTGCAGGGACTATATCAATCCCGAGGAAAATACGATCGATTACGTGATAGTGTTCATTCCGAACGAGCAGATATATTCGTTCATACAGGAGAACGACGGGTTTGTCATGGACGAGGCGCTAAGGACTAAGGTGATACTGTGCTCTCCGGTAACGCTCTACGCGGTGCTCGCGGTGATCAGGCAGGCGGTCGATAACTTCAATCTGGAGAGGACCACCAACGATATACTCTCGCTCTACGGCGCGTTCAAGAAGCAGTGGGAGAGCTACGTCGGCTCTTTCGAGAAGCTCGGAAAGAGGATAGCCGATGTGCAGAGCGAGTACGAGAACCTGACTACGACGAGGACGAACAAGGTCGAGACGGCGCTCAGAAGGATCGAGCAGCTCCGGAGCAATAGCAGCGTGCCGATTGCCGAAGTCGCCGATACGAACGGAGATGAAACCGCCCTACCGGAGATCGAGGACCGGGAGCTCGGGAGAAGGTAGTGGTACGCATTTAATTCGAGGATAAAAGATGATGCAGGGGAAGGGGATAAAAGTTGAGGCAAAGCAGCACCGATGTTTGCCCTGTTCACGCAGAAGGGTTCGGAATACCTGAGGAGCAAAGCTATTTTTATCCTTCTTTTCCTTGATGAAAAGAAGCAAAAATCATTCGACAGGACATAATTGGCTAAAAATCCC
>JRYK01002522.1_pt1 | contig 17486 bp, 22 predicted proteins | sample 235381 | NCBI WGS metagenome assembly JRYK01 (sample SAMN03074220, study PRJNA261476) | activated sludge metagenome | biome: Wastewater Treatment Plant; feature: Wastewater; material: Activated sludge; isolation source: activated biomass of a wastewaster treatment plant treating hydrocarbon... ... | reverse complement strand
GCTTCATCGTGCACGAGCCGAGCGGGTAGAAGCCGGTGTCGAGGTCGAAGTTGCGGCGCGAGATGCGGTTGTAGTGGCGCACGATCTCCGGCTCGGAGACCTCGGGCAGCCCGGCGGGCTCGGAGCGGAGCAGCTTCTGCGGGATCAGCTCGGAGAGCGGGGGCTCCGGCACGTCAGCCTCGACGGGCGCGGCCGCGCGACGGCCCGCGACGGAGCGCTCGTAGATGGTCGTCGCGCGCTCGCGCTGCATCGGCGTCTCCGCGACGCCCGACGGGGCACTCGGGTTCACGAGGCGACCTCCTCGGCCACCGGCTCGCCTCGGCCCGACTCCGCGACCGCCCGGCCCAGCACCTCGGCGAGCCGGTCGATGTCGGCGCGGTCGCGGCGCTCGCTGAGGGCGACCAGCAGCCCGTCGGCGTACTCGGGGTACTCGCGGCCGAGCGGGTATCCCGCCGCAATGCCCTCGGCGGCGCAGCGCTCGAGGACCGCGTCAACCGGAGCCTCGAGGCCCGCGGGCGCCGCGCTCGGCATCCGGCGCGACGCCGGCTGGACGCCCGAGTCGAGCGGGATCTCCGGCGGCAGGCCCTGGCGCACGGCCTCGGCGAACTTCTGGTGCTCGACGTAGCTCGCGCCGAAGTGCTGGCCGAGGTACTTGATGTTGGTGTCGCGCACCTGGCGCACGTGCTCCAGCGGCGCGTTGACCAGCATGGCCCGGTAGGTCTCCTCCGGGAACGCCTCGCCCATGGCCCGCACGCCCTCGGCCACGGCCTGGTTGATCAGTTCCTCGCGGTAGGCGCGGCCCTGGTCGGCCAGCGGTTGCAGGCGGGCGATCTCGGCCTGGGCCGCGTCGCGCTGTCCGGCCACCTCGACCAACTGGTCATTCAGCCAGCGCACCGCCGCATCGAGCGTGATGCCCTGCGGCGCGGCCGAGCGGGTCGTCACCTGGCGGATGGCCTCCAGCATCGCTCGCGCTTCTTCATCCACCACCGGGGCCTCGGCCTCCGGCGCGTCCTCGGCCGGCTGTTGCGGCTCCACGGGCGTTACTTCAACCTCGTCGTTATCTCGCTTGTTCATGGTCACTCCCTGCCCGCGTTCGGCGGGCTGGCCGCCCGTTACCGCGCGGCCGTCTCCAATCTGAATCGTCCAATCGGCCGAGCCACCGCCCAGCACCGTCGTGGCCACCGCACGCGGCAGCCTTACCCGGTACTGCCGTTCCAGTTGGCGGGTCATCGCCGGCGACAGACGGCCGGCGGCCGCTTCCTGTTCGGCCTTGAGGATCATGGCCCCCGGCGTCGCCCCGTCGTAGACCAGCGACACCTCGCTCAGCCGCGCGTCGTGAATGGCCACCGTGCAGACCTCGCGCGTCATGCGGCCGTCGCGCTCGATCTCATACTCCCAGCCGGCGACGTGGTTGCAGGCGCTGCCCTGACCGAAATAGTGCTGGCCGCACAGATCGCAAATCCACCGGCCGCCGTGAAAGCCGACCGACACGTCGCGCACCACGCCGCTGCGGATAGCGCGAATGTAGTCGTCGCTGCTGGCGAACGAGTGGCTCCCACCGAAGCGAAGGCCCGGCACGATGTAGAATGAAACGACAACCCGGCCCTCGCTGTCCTCTTCTTCGTAGCGGCCGCCGGTCGAGTAGCCCACGCCCAGCTTGTACCCGTCGTGGGAATCCAGCAGCGCCACGCCCGTCGCCGCGTCGCGCGCGAAGTTGCGCAGCGTCGAATCGGCCATATGGGTGAAGTAAGCGTCCAGAGCGGTCGATGAAATCTCCGCCTCGAAGGTGAAGGCCCCCTCGCCCGCGTCAATGGCCCGATCGCCCGGCGGTTCGACGACCCGGCCGTCCGCCATGCGCACCCGCGCCGGCATCACCGCCATCAGGTCAACAATCTCCTCTCCGTCCGCCATGCGCACCTCCCACATAGAAAACGCCGCTCCCCGGATGGGGAACGGCGTGTATCACTGTTTCACGTCGCCGCGCAGCGGGTATAGCCGCCACACCAGATCATTCAACTGATGGTAGTATAGCCTACTCGTCTCCTCAAAAACAATGTTTAATCACGCTTAATCGCGGAACAGATGTTCACGACAGACACGCCGGCCGCACCAGGGGCAATGGCTGCCGCCCCTGCGGCACGTCAACCAGCACACTGTGGGCGATGACCGCCCCGGCCGTGTCGCGCGCCCACCACTGTACCAGCCCGCGCACGTCGGCCCGCCCGTCTTGGCTTTCCGTCCCCAGGGCGTACCAGTAGCGCTCAAACCAGCCGTTGGCCACGTCGGCCGTATTGGCCACGTACAGGTCGATGATGTTCCGCACCGTGTGGCCGCCCAGCGTCGCCGCCGGGATGACCGCCGCCGCCAGCGCCCAGGTCACGTGCGTCCGTGGCCCGTCGTAAGGCTGGCAGTCGGCCTTGCGGTAGAACGTCACCTGCGGCGCGCGGCGGAACGGCTGGCCGATGACCAGCGGCCGCGGCAGCCAGCGATGGCCGGCGTTGCCGTCATCGCGCAGCGCATAGTAGGTCGCCGCGCCGTGGGACGTGTCCTCGAAGCGGTAGACGCCGTCGTCCGCCACCCGGAAGTGCTCGTAGTTGCCGCCCTTGATCAGGTACACCTCCTGGCCGTCCACCAGGTACTGCGCGTCCTCGGTGCGGCCGTCGTCATGCCGGTAGACGAGGAACGGCCCGCGCGCCGCCGCGGTCGTGGCGATAGGCCGGAAGGCCCGCGCCGGATCGACCGTTTGCGCCGCCGGCGTCGGGGCGGGCGCGGGGGCGGGCGACGGCGCGGACGATGGCCCGGCAATCCAGCTGACCGTCCCCCAGTGGGGTACGTGGCAGTAGTAGACCCGGCGGCGGCCGTTATCGTCGGCCGCGTTCTGGGCGCGATAGGTCTCTCCCTGAAAGACCACGTCGTACTCCCCGCTGATCACGTGCAGGCCATCGCCCAGAATCGCCGCCGCCAGGGCAAAGGCGGGGTTCCACGTCAGCGACGGTTCGGCCCGCCCGCGCGCCCATAGGGCATTGGCCCGCGTCGTCGCCGGCGGCGCCGGGACGTTGGCCCAGGCGGCGAACTCGGCCGCCGTCCCGTTGAACCGGTTCAGGTCCACCCGCGCCGAGCCGACGCCGTAAGCCCCGCCTGCGCCGTTGGAGGTGTATTGCCATAGCGTCCAGGAGCGGCCGGAAGTCGCCCACGGCGGGGGTACGGCCGGCGCCGACGCCGTCGTCCAGGCCGCGATCCACAGGTCATAGTCCGCGCCCCAGGCCGGTCGGCCCAGGATGCCGGCCCAGTACGACCAGTTGGTATAGATCGCGTGTCGCCCGCCGGTCGGCAGTGGCGCCTCGGCCGCCAGCCCCGCCAGGAACTGGCGCGCCCCCTCGATGGCCCCTGGTTGGAGCGTCGTCACCGCCTCCAGCCCACCGGCCGGCCCATCGGCGAGCAGCAGCGCCTCATCGCCGGCGGCGGTGGGATCAACGCCCAGCCCGAGCATGGCCGCCGCGTTCATGCGCCTCCGGGCCGACGGCGGCGAGTCATCATCCGCGGCCGTGGCGATCCCTTCCAGCGCCGCGGCCGACGGCGCGACGAAGCGCATATCCTCCAGGTCGAGCACGCCGCGCCCAACCCCGTGCTGGCGCATTGCCGCCAGCAGCGTGTCGAGCTGCGCCCGCCAGTCCTGCCACGGGTGGAAGTAGTGGTAGAAGCCCACCACCGGCGGCGCGTCCGCCGCGGCGCGATGCAGGGCCATGAACGCGTCCAGCTTCTCATCGCGCGTCGTGCCGTAGCTGGCCCGCACGAGCAACCCACCCACCCCGGCCGTGGTCATCTTCGTGAAGATGGGCGGCCAGTTCCACTTGCTCAAGTCGAGCAGCAGCGGCGCGGCCGTCGGCGTGGGCGTGGGCTCGGGCGTTGGTTCCGGGTTGGGCGCGGGCTCCGGCGCAGGTTCAGCGACAACGGCCGTCAACTCGCCGCCATCCAGCCACAGATTGTTGCTGTCGATGGGCCAGTTACAGCGGTAGTGCAGCACGACCTCCACCGGCCCGCCGGCGTGGTCGAACTCCGTGATGACGCGGTTGGCCTGCCCGGCGACTAGGTTTGTCCAGTCGCGGACCGCCCGTCCGCCGACCCTGACCATGAACTGAGTATGGTTCGGCTCCAGGCTGTTGTAGTCCTTGCGCCCGGCGGTCTTGTCCCAGCGGTAGGTGTCCACGAACACCCGCTGGGCCAAGCGGTAACGGCCGGCCGGTAAGTCCAGCGCCGGCTGCGTCTTCAGCCGGAACCAGAACGCCCGGTACGACGCGAAGACCTTGTAAGTCCAGTTGCCGCCGTCGAAGAAGTCGGCGTGCTCGGCCACGGGCACATGCTGCCGCCCCTTGTGAATGGCCTCGCCGACCAGGTAGGGGAACCCCGGCGCGATGGCGTTGTCATAGCCGTCGCCCGTGTTCCACAGCGCTACCCAGCCGAGCGGGTCTTGCGTCGTCGTTGGCCACTTGGCGCTGTCCATCCACCCGTCCTCGAAAGACGGATTGGGAAACAGATTCGCCGCGGCCGGCGCGGGCGTGGGCGTCGGCGCGGGTGTCGGTTCCGGCTCCGGCTCGACCGGCGGCGCGCCACCCGCCAGGCTGTAAGCCGTGACCGGGGCGATGAGCCTGTTCAGATCGGCAGCCAGTTGCCTCTTGTCACCGCCGCCGATGAGCGACCACAGGAAAGCGGCGCGAATCTGCGGATGAGGCGCGTACTCCTCGGCCAGCGTCGCCACGTCGCGCATGGCCTGCTCGGCGTCGGGCATGTCGTTGAGCGTCCAGCCCGTCTCGGTGATGAGGACCGTCGGCCGGGCAATGCCCAGCGCGTCGCAGGCCTCGAACAGAAACCGATAACGGCCGACAAGGTAGGGATAGCCGGCGCGGATGTCGGCCGCGTCGTAGCTGTACTCGTGCAGCGTGACGGCCACGCGCTCCGGCCACTTGGCGCATAGCCGCAGATAGCTCTGCATCCACTCCCCGCGCCAGGCAGCCGGCTCCGGCGTCCCACCGGCCCAGCCGGGACCGCAGAAGCGATAGCCGTCGGCCAGCGCCGCCTCGGCCAGTTGATACTGCCAGCGGGCCACGACCTCTGGCCGCTCCCTGTCTGGCTCATTGAAGACCTCGATCCACACGCGGTCCTTGGCCGCGCGCACCTCGGCCGGCAGCGCCGCGGCGATCTCGGCCCAGTAGCTCGCCGCCCTCTCGGCCGTCGCCTCGACGTGATAGGGCACGTAGTCATACCGGGACGGCCGGTAGATGAGCGTCTTGGCCATGGTGTACTTCAACCCATCCACGGCCACCAGCCCGCCGCCGTCCACACTGTAGACGCCGAACGGAATGCCGGCCGCCTCCAACTGCCGCCACATCTCGCCGATGCCGGTGCAGCCGTTGCACGGCGCGCCGGCGTGGAACCAAACCTTGTTCGTCACTGCTGTTACTCCTCTTCTGCTACTCGTTACTTGCCGGCCGGCCGGCCGGGATCGTACCCGGCGCGGCGAATGGCCTTGATCAGCGTTGGGATGGTAACGCCGCACTCGGCCGCGACCATCTTCCACGACTTTCCTTCCGCGTGGGCGGTTACGGCCGCGTCGATCTGGCCATCGGCGAACACGTGCGGTCGCGCCCCGCCGACACGCGCCAGGCCCAGCCACCGAAAGCGCCGCGCCAGCGTCGTATACGGCACGTCGATCTCTGCGGCGAGCGCGTGGAGCGGCTCGCCGGCCATGTGCCGGGCGTGCAATCTGCGGACGAGAGCCTCGTCTATCGGGATGATGGGCCTCACCACGCGCTTCATGACAACACCGCGCTTCTTCAGCGCGCGGCCCAGACTGCTGCGGTTTAACCCGCGCCGGGCGGCAATCTCCCCTAACGTCTGCCCCGCCTTGCGCTCGGCCACGATGGCGTCCCAGTCGTCTTCGGCGAGTAGCGTTTCCCGTCTCGGCCGCCTGCCGCTGGTGGAATGGCCCGCTCGTCTCACCGCCGCAACAAGCGTTTTCCGCCCCCAGCCCAGTTCGGCGGCGATGGCGTCCCATGTCTGTCCGGCCGCGTGGGCGGCCACCGCCTTGGCGATCGCGGCGTCCTCGCTCAACGTCGAGGCCGGCCTGCCTGGGAGCTCGTCCCGGATGTAGCCCGCCCGGTCGAGCGCGAGGGCGAGCGTCCGCCGGCTGCACCCCACGCCGGCGGCGATGGTCCGCCACGTCTTCCCGGCCTGGCGGTCGGCTATGACCGCGGCCACCTGCTCCGCGGTCAGCGTGAAGGGCGCCGGGCCGGACGGCCGGACAATGAGCGGTAGTCCCAACGCCCGGAAGCGGCGGCGCAGCGTCGCCGGCGTTATCTGCGCCTCGGCCTCCAGCGCCGCCAGCGTCTCGCCGGCGGCGTAACGCGCGTGCAGGACGCGAATCTGATCGTCGTCGATTTGCCGGGCGGACGAGTGAAGGCGCGCGGCGGCGGGCGCGGCCTCCCCCGACCGTCGCCGCAGGACGCGCAGTGTCCTGGCCGAGATTCCCATGCCGTCGGCAATCTCCTGCCACGGCTTGCCGGCCGCGTGGGCGGCGAAGGCCGCGGCCACCTCGTCGTCCGTCGCCCGCCGCTTGCGCTGCGGGCCATGCAGGCCGCGACGCCTAAAGTAGTCGCTCAGCGTGCAACTGTGCAGCCCCACCTCGGCCGCCAGCGCCTTGATCGTCTCCCCGGCCAGATGCCGCGCGTGCAGGGCGCGCAGCGCGTCCTCGTCCGGGCGCGCCCTGCGCCCCGGCCGGCCTCTTGGCGGCGACGGCGCCTCCGTCTCGGCCGCCTCTTCCGGCCCCTCCTTAGCCGCCCTCGCCCGCGCCAGGAGGCGGGCGCGTAGGCCGGCGCGCTCCTTCGCCGCGGCGTCCTCCTGACGCCGGCGCTCTCGCTTGGCCGCCTGTTCGGCCATCAGCGCCTTCAGCCGCGCCACGGCCGCCGGGTCGGGCGTGTGCGTCCGCTCGGCCAGCGTCGGGCCATCGTCCGAGCCGGTGCGGACGGGGTTGGCCCAGACGAAGTGGCTCATGATGGCCCGCCCTCCTCGCCCGGCGCGTCCTGGCACACACCGAGCACCTGCCAGACGGCGTCATACCAGCCGATCACCGCGCGGCACGGCCGTAGCGTCGCCGCCGCGCCCAGCGCCGCGACCAGCCGATAGTAGTCATAGCGCGACAGGACGACGATCGAGCCGTCGCGGCGCTGGGCAACGAATATCTCCTCGCGGAAGTAGGCCCGCACCTCGGCCACGTCGGCGATGGCCACGGCCAGCGGCGGGCCGGCGAGCAATGTCTCTGGAACCTGTGAATCGAACATGATCAACCCCATTACCATTCCGTGTCCTCGATCGCGTCGGGAAAGAAGATCGCCTGATAGTGCTGCTCGGCCGCGTTGCGGCAGGAGGCCCACAGCGGCCGCCAGCTACGCACGTGCATGGCCGGGATGTACAACGGATAGCGCGAGTAGGGCATGTCCACCTCGTAGCCCCCTCCGCGCCGGCGGGCGTTGACGACAATCTGCACCACCTGGCCCTCCGGGGACTGAGCGTCCTCCGGCAGTTCGCCGAAGGCCGCATCCAGCGCGTGGCGCAGGTTGTCCGCGTCGGCCTCGGCCGCCTCTGCCCGCGCCAACAGCGCCGCGTACTGCTCCAGAGGAACAACCTCAGACTCACTCATGGCCCACCTCGGCCGACTTGGCCCGCCGCACGGCGAGACCCGCACCCCGCGACCACTTCTCGGCCGCCGTCCACTCGGCCGCCGTCATCGTCTGCTTGATCTCCTCACGCTTAAGGCGATAGGTCAGGCTCTTGACTCCCAGCCAGTAACATACCGTCACCGTCTTGGGGTTGACGCGTACGACCTCGTACCAGGTGTCATGGGAATCATTGGGTGGGTCGGTTGAGACGCCCCCACCGACCTCGATGGCCAGCGCCAGCCGCGCGGCCACACTGCGGGCGACATCCCCGCCGGCCTCGGCCTCAGCCTCGGCCAGCAGTTCGCGGGCGTAGGCCAACCGCTTCTCGGTAAAGGCGCGCATGCGCCGGTTCCAATCCGCCTGACCGGCGGTCAGCCCCTCGGCCAGGCGGCGCTGGAGGACGTGCAGCGAAGCCTCCAGCATGCCGATGCGACTGGTCAGTTGCTCGGCCGTGTACCGCCGCTCGGCATGGCGCACCGTCGTGACCGCGCGCTCCTCCCAATGCTCGGCCCGCTCTCGCTCCTCCAGGTAGCGGCGCGCCAGCCGGTCGGCCCTGGCCCGGTCGCTACGGGCGCGGGCCTCGCTGTGATGCCCGACCAGAATCGGCTGGCCCATCGGGATATGGCTCATGATGTCCCGCTCGGCCGCCGCGGCCGTCTCCGCCCGATCGGCCGCGCTCTCGGCCCAGCGCGCGTAGTGCTGAGCGCGCTGCTCGGCCACAACACGCCAATCGACATGCTCCTCGTACAGGGTTACGCCTAACCCGGCCAGGAAATCCTCGATCTGCGGCAGATAGGGGCCGGCCAGACACGCCTCGGCCCGATGCCACTTCAGCCCGGTCGTTTCGGCCAGGGCAGCGTACGTCTCGCGGTCAAGACGCTCGCCCAGGCATACCCGAATCCAGCCGTCGTCCAGGCTGACGCTCGCCGTCAGCCCGGTCAATGTGCTCCAATCCCTGTTCGTCTCATTCATGGTCTTGTCTGTCCTTCGTCAGTCGCCGGGGCGCGGCCGCTGCCACGCCCCGGCAAGCTCTGTCTATCCTTCCGCCGAAGACTTGGGTATGGCCAGCTTTGGCGCGCAGCCCACCGGCGTGTAAGTCACCGGCATGATGTACGCCCACGATACTTGCCCGCCCTTCGCACTGATGCCGGTGACGACCACCCCCTCGCCCGTCTTCCGCGGCAAGAAGATGCCCACGTACCTGGCGTCCTCACCGATGGCCTCGCGCAGATAGCGCGCGTCCAGAACGGCCGTGCGCATCTCTGCCGCGGCCGCCGTCTCAATGGCCTCAATGAACCGAAGGCCGGGGACATAGGGCTGCGCGTCATCGGGCACGTCCTTCGTCGCCACCAAGGCGACGTGCAGCCGGTCGCCGTCGGTCGCCATGAGATAACTGCACAACATGTCTCTGGCCATGTCCGCGAACATGTCATCCCAATCGCCGGCATTGACCGCCGGGGCGACGAACACGCGGCCGATGTACGCCGGCAGCGGCCTCTTCGGGTCATACTTGTTCGTCGGCACGCGCGCCGCCTTACCCACGAAGGCCCGCGCCCGCTCGGCCACTTTGGGCAACTGCCTGAACATGTCGATCGTGTTCTTGAACCGCGTCCCCATAGCTACACCGCCTCCTCACGCGCGGCCAGTTCGGCCACGCGCAACTGCATCCGCAGGGTCTCGACGGCCAGCCGGACAAGCTCAACCTGGTGGCGCGTCTCGCGCCCACGGCGCTCGGCCTCCTCCAGGGCGGCGTAGTGGTCGGCGAACTTCTGGCGCAGGCAGGCCTCGCGCTCGGTCTCGTTCTTGCCGACGATGATGCCCGCCCGAATCGCCTCCGCCCGAACCGTCTCCAACGACACCTTGGCGGCCAGCGCCTCTTCGGCCGCGCCATGGGCGACGCGCAGAGCGTCGGCCAGGGACTCATACACTTCGCTAATCTGCTCAGCCGTAATCGGGGTCATGATAGTCTTGTCTCCTACTGTCTGATTGAGAGGGCCGGGCGGCATCCACCCGCCCGGCCCGCGCTCGCTAACTGTTCGGCACCTCTTCGCGCACCCCGTCCAGACGGATGGCCGCGCGCAGACGATTGAACGTATCGGTATCCGGCCGCGTCCGCTGGACGAGCTCGGCGACCCTGTCTATTTCGTCGATAATGGCGCCGCTCTCGCGGACAGTCGTCCGCAAGAGCTCCTCGTTCGCGTACCCGCCGGCCCGCGCCCAGGACGCCCATAGCTCGTGGTACCTCTCGTGCAACTGCGCCAGGGCCGCCAGGCAGGCCTCTTGCGCCACCCGCAGATCGGCCTGCGCCTTCTCAATTTGAACTTGCAGATTGTCGTACATGGCCTTGTCTCCTTTGGCTCGGGGCGGGGGATTGCCCCGCCCCGAGCCGTGAATGTCTACTCTTCTTCGGCGACCAGCTCCTCGTGGGAGCCGTAGAACGCCCGCATCTGGATGCCGTCCGCATGACCAGCGCGCCCGGTAGCGTTCGCGCCGATGACCAGCTCGACCGTCCCGTCGCGGACGATCCAGCCGCACCCCGTCGCCGTCTCGGCCAGCGGCCAGCACGGCTGGTGGAGGATGGTGACTTCGCCATCGATCTGATCCAGCAGCCCGCTGGCGTCCAGCGTCTGCAAGGTCTCGTACAGTTCGCGAATCGTCAGTGCCATGGTCTCATCTCCTCTGTCAGATTGAATATGATTAAATCACATTTAATAAGATTATAGGTTATAGTGGTCGAAAAGTCAATGGGCCGTCTGGCCAAATACAGGGCGAACTTTCAGATTCGCCGCCGCGCCTCCCAGATATGGGACTGTCCAGGAGCGGGCGACCGCGCCGCCCGGATGGGCCGCGCCGGACCTACTCGCCGGCCGGGGGCGAGGGGACTACCGACTCAGCCGGCGAGTAGGTCCGGTCCGGTCCGGCCATCACTCGCCGCAAGTGCTCGGCCGCGTGGGCCAGCCAGTCGGCCACCCGCGCCTCATACCCCTCGGACTGGCAGTAATTGCGGATGTCATCGGCCGTGCCGCCGGTCATCACCAGCGCCGCCAGATGCCCGGCCGCCTCCGGGTAACGGTCGCGGAAAGCGTCCCAGGCCCGTTCGTCCCAGGGCGCGAGTACGTCTCTCAGGATTGCCGTCTTGGCTTCTATCATCACGCTCCTCCACGGCCAGCGGCCGTCACATCCCCAGCTCCTCCAACTTGTGCGGCCGCTCGGCATTCTGAATGACCAGCGTCCGCCGGCCATCGGCCCAGACGATTATCTGCACGTCGTACACGCCCGGCGTCTTCAGCATCGCCAGACGAATGGCCATCTTCCAGGCCCACTCAGCCAGCCCGCCGGCCAGCCGGCGCTGCGTCGCCCCCTGGCCCCTGTCGCCCGTCCGCGGCGACGCTGCCTGTTCCCTGTCGTCCATCGGCCGCCCCTCCGGTCAAATCGGCCGCTGTCCGCCGCCCCGGGCCGGGCCGCGCCGCCGCGGGTCAGCCTGACCATGACGCCACTCGCGCACCGCCACGACATTCCCCTCGGCGTCGTAGGTCGTCTCGGTGATGATGTTACCTTCCTGCGTCCACACGATCCGCCAGCCGTCGGGCAACCCGTCCCGCTCGCGGCCGTCCTTCTCGTCACCATTCATCGCCATCACTGCTCCTCCTCGTTGTTCAACAGCGCCAGCGCAAACCCCGTCCAGATAAGCGCCGGCTTCAGCCAGCCGTCCATTCGGGGCAGGTAAAAGCACCTACAATTTGGATGCAGCGGAATCTGCGCCCCGCTGGGAATCCCGCCCATTGGGTCGAGCACCCCGGTTAACTCATACTCCACCCCACAGAACGGCGGGCAAATCTTGCCGAAGCAGCGGTCGTCAACGTCGGCCTCGCACTCATGCCGCACGCCGCGGACGCCATTGCCCACAAAAGCCGAAACCATCCCCCAGCGCGTCATCCGCACCGTCTCGGTCTCGGCAATCATCGCGGAGCGAATGACCGTCCGGCCGAGCACCCACGCCGACAGCGCCGGCAGCATGTCCACCACGGTCTCGCCCAGATCGCGCCGGCGGCTCACCTCGCGGCCGAGCTCCCGCGCCGTCGTCACCGCCAGCGACATATCGGCCTCCGGCCGAGTGTCCACCAGGCCATTGACGTGGCTGTCCAACTGGTCGATCAGCGCCGGCTCTGCCAGATCGAACTGGCCCTCCAGCCCCAGCTCGTCCAGCCCCATCTGCCCGCCCAGGTCGAAGCCGCGCCGCGCCGACCGGCGCAGCACCCCGGTCACGCCTGCAATCACGTCCGGCCGCTCCTCATAGAAGCGCAACACCGACCGGCCGATCTCTGCCTCTGTCTGCCTGACCATCGTCGTCAGCCCCGCCTCAATCGGCCGCCGGTACATCTCGCCCAACGGCCCGCCCAGTGCCGTGGCGACATCCGCCTCCAGCAGAAGCTCGCCGGCCGTCGGCCCGTCGCGCAGCGCCCGCGTGCCGGCCAGCGCCCGCGCGCGGGTCAGTGCGCCGTAGTACCGCGCCAGGGCCGCCATCCGCGCAACGGCCGCGCTCATGCCCGCTCATCCTGGCCGGAACGCGGCGGCCGGGACGCGCCCGACGCGCGCCGCTTGTCCGGCCCGCCCAGCGACCGCCCCTCCAGACCCAGCAGGTACGCCGGGACGATCAGCCCCACCAGGAACGACGCCGCCACGACCGCCAGCAACAGGCCCACCGGCGGCCGAACCGGCACGACCAACGCATACCACAACGCCCCCAGGAACCCGCCCCAGGCGGCGACTGCAATCACCACCGCTGCTGCTTTCATGTTCATCTCCTTGTCACTCAATCCCCACGCACCGCAACAGGCGCGCGATCCTCTTCATCATTGGCGCCAGGCTCTCCTGAGCGGCCTGCCACCAGGCGCGAGCGAAGTCAACGCCGGCCGCCCGCAGGGCCTCCATATCCGCGGCCAAGGAGCCGGGCGGGCAGGGGCCATGCTCATCACACACCGGCCACTCGCGGCCGTCCTCAACGACGACCTCCACGGCCGCCTTGCCGCAGACCACACACGCCTTGTTTGTCACTCGGCGCCTCCTCGCGCCCTGTTCGCGCGCAAACATCGAGCGTCGTGTTCGACGACAAGACCCAACTTCTCGAACAAGTCTCCACTCCCATTGACGATCCCCACGGCCGGGCAATACTCTTGGTGATGCGCCCCGCCACAGAGTGGACAAATGACCGGTATGGGTTGAGCGGCAAGCTTGGCGGCCCGCAGTATCCACGTCGCCATTGGTGATGATTGGCAAAGCACGGCCAGGCTCGCCAACTTCAGGGAATTGACATCGCTCATCGCCGTCCTCCGCGCAGTTGCGTCCGCTGCGTGACGGCCGGATGTCGCCCCGCGGCCGCGGCATCCACGAGATGCACCGGCCGCACCTCCGGCCTCCGCCCGCGGCGTCGCCAGGAGAACTGTTCCGCCCGCGGCTTGTTCGAGGCGAGCAATTCGGCGAACTCGTCCAAGGCCGCGATGCTCTCGACGATCCCTCGGACCAGCGCCGCGAAGGCCTCGCACAACTTCTGGAGGACATCGTTCAGCGCTTCCAGCAGCGGGCGGAGCGCGTCGTCCCACACCTCATCCGAGTCGTACATCATTCCTCCTCGTCCGGCCGATCAACCGACGGCCAACTGCCTATGTTGCTCGTGCTCGCCGCGGACGCTGACCAGTCCCAGACCATGCCATGCCCGTGGCACTGGTCGCAGGTGTCCCACTTCATCGGCTCTGTCGCCAACGGCAGGAAGAACGGCACACGGCCGAGTCCACCGCACTTCGGGCAGGGACCTCCCCTCGCCGCGACTTGCCACGACGAGTTGTCGCGCCACCAGGGGGCGGTCGGTTCCGACGGTCGCGGCGGCTCGTGGAACTCCACCCGCTTGACGGTCGTGCCATCCGGGTAATACTCGATGGACTTCACCTGCGGGCACTGCTCCAGACGATGCGTCCCGTAGCAGCGGGGGCATTTGGGGGCGACGTGGGCCGCGTCCGACGGCGCGGCCGTAGTGCTACCGGACATCATGTGGGCCACCTCCGGCGTGGTCTGCGTCGTGCTACCAAAGGTCACGCGGACGACCACCCGCGTACCCGTAGTGGGTGGCTCGGTCGACGGCGGCGCGGCCGTGACGCCGTCCACATGGCCGGCATTCGACGTGGCTGATGGTGTTACCATCCAAGTCGGCTGATTGGCCAACGCCGCTAGAATCTCCGGAGTCAACAAGTTGCTCGTCATGGCTCACCTCTGTCTGTTTCTGCCTCTCGCTGCCTTCTCGTCTACTTGAATCCCGCCAACCTTTTGGCCTCGCTCTCGTTCGGAACGTTGCGATACCACGCATCCTCGGTCGCGTTATAGGCATCCCAGCCATCGCCGGCCGAAACGATGCAGGAGTACACGTCCGCCGAGAACCGATCCCTGCCGAAGTGAATTTGGTAGAACATCTCGCGCCCGTGGGCTTCGGCCAGCCTCATCCGCAGGAACTGAATCTCAGCCCACAACCGCCGCTGCTCGTCATCGATCAAACCCTGCATCGCCGCGGCCTGTCTCTCCCAGTACTCGTCATTTGTCTCGGCGGTGACCGCCAGCCTATCCGGCCAGACAATGACACGTGGCGCGGCGTTTAGGACGCGCTCCACGCGCTTGCAACTGAATTCTGAGCGAACGGCCGGATGCACCTGATCCCAGTCCGCAATACCGCCCGATCTCAACTCCGCCTCGTCATACCGGAGGAATGTAACGCTGAGGCCTCCCTTGACCAACTCCGCAGTCACCGCAATGACCTTGCTTTTCGCCATACTACTCACACTCCTCATTGGCCTCGGTCGCCAGATGCCACAACTCGCTCCGGGAGAGCGCGTCCTTCCCCGGCGCCGGCCACCGCCAGTTCCTGCACACTGGGCACGAGCACGGCCGCGGCGTCTCGCTCACCGCGCCGACCCACCTCTGGTCGCCTCTCTCCAACGCCGCTTGCACGACGAAGTAGTGCTTCCGCCGTCGCCGGATGCGTTCGCGCCGCCATCGTCGCCAGGCCCGCGTTCGCGCCATCATCTCATCCACAATTCCCTTGCAAATAGCGCAGGTACGCGATGACCTCGGCCGCATTGGGCAACGATGCCGCGATGGTTCCCAACGAAACCGGAATCTCGCGCAACTTCCCCTCTCCCCGGAACAGCGCGCCGCTTTGCGACACCTCGTGCCAGAGCGTCCCTCGCGTGCAGCCACGCCACTGTTGCGACCCGGCATGGCGATACCATTGCAGCGTCTCGTCGAGGCATCTCTCGTCTGACCGACTGAGCTTCATCCGGTCGGACGGCTGAATGAGGATCATGTCGTGCATGATGATGCCGTCGGGTTCGTTGAGATTGAAGGGCATGTCAACAAAACAGAATTCGTCACTGTCGTTCTCAACGAGCAGCCTGTAGGTCTGCAACGGCCGCATCCCGTTATGCACCGCGGCATAATCGTCGCCCGTGATCAGGCGGCCGTGGCGCGACAGATGCAGCCTGTCGGCGTGGAAGACAAGACCGCACAAGACCTGGATGTGACAACGCTCTAGCCGCGCCGCCTCGGCCAGATAAAGGACGACCGCCGTCGCTTTGTCTCGCTCCCAACTAGGCAGCATCGTCATCCTCGTCCGGGCGGCCAATCGCGAACCCGCTAAGCCTACGCTGGAGAAGGCGCACGACATCTGGCCGGTACAGGTCGTCGGGGAAAGCCGCCTCCATATGGTCGCGCCACAGCTCGCGCAATGCGGCCGTCGTCTCAGCGTTCTCCCTATCCAGGCGCAGCATGATCTTCCTTCGGTCGCGATCCTCTCCGAAGAGTTTGTCTAATGCGTCGCCGGCAACATCTCGCCACGCCTCGCGGTATCCTTCCTCCCACGCCGCGTCCAGCGGCTCGTCGCGCTCCGGGTCATACTCCGGGTTATAGTTGGCGTTGTGCCGCTTCAGGCGCTCGATCTGCAACTCCAAATCCGCAATATATGCGCGGGTCATTTTCGCCTGCGTCCACTCGGCATACTGATAAACTCCACTATCGCCAGTCTCTGTCATCACGCTCACCGTCTCACCTCTATAAACCCCAGCCACAGCGACCCTGGACTCATCCTTCCACTCCCTGAGCGACGGCGACCTGGCGCGGCCGTGTCGCTCGGCGTGCCGGGCGGCGCTCGCTCTCGGCCGCGCGGCGCAGCTCGTCATAGTCGATGCCGCTCTGGGCGCAGTAGAGCCGAACGAGCAACAACTCCGGCGCCATCCCGCTGCGCTCTTCGTTCACGGTCGCGGCGAGTAAGTCCGCGCCGTCCAAGATGGACACCATCACCACATCATCGCCGCGCGGCTCGGCCAGGATGCGGTAGTCATGGCCCAGCGCCTTGCCGCCGGCCGGCAGGCCATACTCGCCGTTTCGCTTGCGCGACGACACGTCGAACCGCGCCACGCGGCCGTCCAGCAGTAGCCCGAAGTCATAGCCGCAGACCTGAGTCCACTGACCTTCGTTAGGCGGCGGCCGGTACAGAACAGGGAAACGGGCCGCGAAATACCCGCGCACGTGGCTCTCGATCACCAACCCGCGTGCCCGCGCCCGCATCACGTGCTCAAGCGGCGCGGTGGTCTTCACCTGCATGTGCGGCGACCGCATCAAGCCCTCATAGCTGCCGTTCATGCCGGCCTCCACGCTGGCCGGGATAATGACGCCATCCGTCGGCCGCACCAGCATCCGGTCGCGGAACCACCAGCGATAGCCGAACAGGCAATGCGGCGGCCCGCTGTAGAAAATGTCGTCGCCCACGAACTTCTCGCGCACGTCCTCGATCTGGCGCTTCCAGGCCAGCATGTGGTCGCTATGACCGAGCAACGCCAGCGCCCGGCGGGTCAACTCGATATAGTGCAGCGGCTCCACGTCGCGCAGCAGCACGCGGCGACAGGCGTCGAAGACCATCCCCATAGGGAGTGCGTCAGCGGGCACTACGCGCCCCCTGCGCCATGCGCGTGGCCGTCTGGGCCACGGCCGCCGGATCGCTATCCGCGCCGATGAAACGACACCCGGCCCGCAGGGCCACGACGCCGCACGTGCCGCCGCCGACGAAGGGATCGACAACCAACTGGCCCGGCTTTGTGAAGCGGTTGAAGAGCATCCCCATGCCCGACTCCGATTGCCCCCACTTGTGGAACCGCTTGTCGTTCTCGTTGGTATCGCTGCCGAGCACGTCGCCGGCCCACTCGCCGTCGTAGGGGCCGTTGGTCATCCACAAGACCGGCTTCCAGAACGAGTTCACCTTGCGTGGCCAAATCCGCGGCGACTGGCCGCCCGGCGTCAGGTAGGCCAGCGTCCAGTGGTAGGTTAGGTGGCGTCGCAGCCGGTCGAGCACCTCCGGCAGGTACGACTGCCCACACATCGCCAGCACGCCGCCGCCGGGCTTGAGGATGCGCGCGGCCGTGGCCGCCAGTTCCTCGTAGCAGTCCAGGTACTCGCGCGGGTAAGGCGGGTCGGTGATAATCCAGTCCACGCTACCAGGTTCAATCTCGCGCCACAGGTCAGCCACGTCGCACGTCAGCAGCCGGTAGCCCGCGCCCGTGGTGGGCGGGCCGGGCCGCGTGGGCGGTTCGGTCGCGGTCGTGTTGTCGTCTGCCGGTTCGGCGGCTGTAGCCGGCGCGGCGGCCGCATCATCGACCGCCGCAACCCAGCGGGCGTCCTGGGCCTCGCGCCGGAGAAGGCCCACCGCCTGGCGCACCGTCACCTTGCCGGCCGTCACAC
>JRYK01001786.1_pt1 | contig 17503 bp, 14 predicted proteins | sample 235381 | NCBI WGS metagenome assembly JRYK01 (sample SAMN03074220, study PRJNA261476) | activated sludge metagenome | biome: Wastewater Treatment Plant; feature: Wastewater; material: Activated sludge; isolation source: activated biomass of a wastewaster treatment plant treating hydrocarbon... ... | reverse complement strand
CTCGATCCTGACGCCGCCGGTTTTTTCGTAATAAAGACCCGGCTCGACCGTTACGACGTTACCCGCTTCGAGCACTTCGTCGCCCATGCTTATACGCGGCGGCTCGTGTATCTCGAGCCCGAGGCCGTGTCCGGTCGAATGTATGAAGCCCTGCATCTTACCGTCGATCATGCCCGTTTCGAATCCGCGGCTTTTGAAATAATCGACGACCGCCGAGTGAATGTCCTTCACTCTGACTCCCGCCCTTATCATCCCTATCGCGAGCCTCTGCCCCCTGAGCACTGTGTCGTACATCTTCACGAGCACGGGCGACGGCTCGCCGCGAACGACCGTCCTCGTCATATCGCCGAAGTAGCCGCTCGACTGCGACCTGGGGAATATGTCGATGACGACGGGTTTGTCCGCATAAATAGGGCCCTCGCCGCTGTGATGAGGCATGGACGAATGGGCTCCGCAAGCGACTATCGTATGGGAGGCCGTAAAACCCCTGCCGGACAGCATCGCGTTTATCTCGCCCTTCACCCTTTCGGACGTGAGAGGAGCGCCCTTGTAATAGAGTCTCTTCTTTCTGATCTCGGACGCAGCGATTATTTTTATCGCGTAGTCCATAGCCTTTACGGTCTCTCTCATGGAATCCCTTATCATTCCGATCTCGCGGGGCGTTTTCTTTAATCTGTCCTCGAAAAAGAGCTCTTCGTCTCTCGAGATCACCTTGTAACCTTTTTTCCTCAGACCGTCGGCGTACTTTATCGCAAACAGTCCGGGCACGGTCACCTTCTTTATCTTCATGTCCCTGAGAACGAGCTCGGCTATATCGAGAAGCTTTATCCTTTTTACTTTATCCGCGGCGAGCCTCTTGTGAAGGTCGGTGAGTGAGAGGACGCGGTCTACAGTGGCTTCCTTCCTGCCCCTGTCGATCTCGAGGTCGCTCAGGACGAGCGTTTTCTTGCCATTGTGCTCTACGTAGATGACAGGATCGGGAACGAAAAAGCCGGTCTTGTAGTAAAGGTCGGCGTTATCCTCGCTCTTGTCGATAATGAGATACGTGTCTTTCTTCATTAAATTGACACTATACCTCAAGGCCGTTCCTTATCAAGCGGGAGACGCGGCCGCCGATCGAAAGCGGAAATTACACGCGGACGCGCTGCGGATTATTAAAATATTACGAGCGGGTGTTATAATTATCCGTGGCCGGGGGTATAAATCGACATAATAAGAGGGAGCGTGATGAGAAACGGATACAGGGCCCGGGCGCGGGCTCTTCTGCTGACGATTTGTGTTATCGCCGGATTCGCGGGCGTCTCATACGGAGACGACGGCGGGGCGAAAACGATATCTCTCGATCAGATCTGCGAGCTCTACCTTGATTACCCCATGTCGGCTGACGAAATCTATCACGACAAGACCGTGAAAACGACCGTAAAGGTAGCGAACGTGAGAAAGATCCCGCTTATGTGCGCGGGATTCCCGGAAGGGAGCTTTACAATGGAGATCATCACTAAAGAAGGCCCCATACTCGAATGTTACTGCAACCCGCCGACCTTCATAAGCGTCCTCGAGAGTACCCCTCCCGGAAGCAGCCTCGCGGTAACCGGTACGTACAAGTCGATGACGGGCTCATTTTCCCAGAACCCGGATGAGGAAGAGCAGTGCAAGGTAACGATGCATAGCTGCAGCTTCAAATGACGATGCAAACAGCCCTCAAGTTCATATACATCCTCTCTGTCTGCTTCTGGATAGGGAGTATTTTCTTCTTCTCGTTCTTCGCCGCGCCGAGCATCTTTAAGGTGCTCCCGAGGGAAACCGCGGGGAACGTGGTATCGGATATATTCCCGAAATACTATCTCGTCGCATACGTATGCGGCGGGGCGGCCATCATTACGACCATATTGCTGAGGCTGCTGTCGGCGGAGGCAGGCTCTATTTTGTTCGTCATAAGGCTGAGCGCTCTCGTCGTCATGCTTGGGCTCGCCGTATATGCGGGCGCGGTGCTGAGACCGCAGGCGGTCGAGGCCAGGACGGAGATGAGGAGCCTGACCGAAGACTCTCCTAATTATTCGGCATCACAGGAAAAATTCAGGAAACTGCACGCGAGGTCCGCGATAATCAATTCCGCGGTCTTTCTTTTGGGAATTGCCATATTGTTCGTCAATGCATATACTAATAAAGAGTAGTGGATTTTATTCATACAGGGAGGCGGTAAGTAATGTTTACAGTAACTGAAAAAGCTGCTGAAGAGATAAAGAAGCTGTTATCGGAAGAGAATATTCCGAACGCGGTGCTGAGGGTCAGGGTAGTGCCGGGCGGATGCTCCGGATTTTCATACGAGATGGGGTTTGACGACGAGACCGAGGATTCGGACCAGCTTTTCGAAAACGGCGGCGTTAAAGTCGCTATCGACGAGCTCAGCTTCACGTACCTCCAGGGCGCCGTGCTAGACTATAAAGACGGGCTCAACGGGACGGGTTTCTCCATAAACAATCCCAACGCGAAGGGTTCCTGCGGCTGCGGGCAGTCCTTCAACGCATAAACCAAAAAACCGGAAAAAAACGAGGGCCGGGCGCCGAGACCGGGTATGCCCGGCCTTTTTATTTTCCCGTCATATAAATACAAGTCCTTTCAGGTTATAATAGTCGGGTTGACCGTACCAATACGGCTCAAATAGTATCAATCCACCACGCACACGATACCGAGGGGGGAACACAGCCATGAAGTTCGGAATAGGCTATTACAGTCTTCAGTCGCCGCCGTTCAAGCCGAGAGCTCACAAGGACCTCTATGCCGAGATGCTCGACGAAATCAGCATGGCCGAGGAAATGGGTTTTGACTCGGCCTGGCTTACGGAGCACCATTTTCTAAAGGACGGCTACTGCCCTTCCATGATGGTCACAGCCGCCGCCATCGCCGCCAGGACCAAAAAGATACGTATTGGAACGGGCGTCCTGCTCATGCCTCTCCACGACCCGGTCCGTGTAGCCGAAGACGCCGCTGTCGTCGATCTCATTTCCGGAGGGAGGCTTATACTGGGGATCGGCCTCGGATACAGGCCCGAGGAGTTCGCCGGGTTCGGGAGGTCGCTCAGGGAAAGGAGGGGGCGCATGGAGGAGAGTCTCGAGATATTGAACGGCAGCTGGCAGGACGAGCCGTTCACCTTCGACGGGAAATACTACAAGCTCGAAAACGTCAACGTAACGCCCAAGCCCGTGCAGAGACCTATCCCGATCTGGATAGGCGCTTTTACGGAGCCCGCGATCAGGAGGGCGGCCAGGATAGGGGCGCCGCTTTACGTGCCCGCGATAGGCATCATACCGATAGTAAAATACCTCTTCGACATGCACGGCTCGCTGCTGAGGGAGTACGGCAGGAACCCGGACGACTTTGAAAAGCCGCTCGTCAGGGAAATCTATATATCGGACAAAACGAGCGACAAGATCTGGGAAAAGATAAAGGAGAACGTCACGTATACGGCGAAGGGATACGCGTCCTGGGGCTCTATGGTCGACCGCGAGGGGAACCTGCTCTCCGACCCCGACGATCCCGTTCTTTATGATATAGCGAGGGAGCAGTCTATAATAGGCACTCCCGAAGAGTGCATCGAGACCATAAAGCGCTACAAGGACGAGCTTCCGGTGAACAATCTCATATGCCGTTTCAAGTTCCCGGGCATCAGCCACGACGAGGCCGTGAGGTCGATGAAATTGTTCGTGGAGAAGGTGTTGCCTGCCGTTTCGTGACAACGGCTTCGGCCCGGGACAGACACACGGGGCTCGAAACCGAGCTCCGGGAGAGGTTTATTCCAAGCCGCTCCGCGGTGTATCCAATCGGTTCGTCTATGGTTATAATATTTCCCCTTTGAGCCCGATAACAGGTAAATTGTTTCAATATTCACGGAGAAGCAAATAGATGAGCCGTCCTTCGAAGCTGACGACCATACACGAGCAGTCGAGGTCTTACAACAAGATCAAGTCGAAAGAGATCATCGATCACATCTACAGGGAATTCGTGCCCTATTACGAGATTCCCGATTTTCCGATGCAGATAACGGCTCCGTCGGGTGCGGTTATAGAGATAGTGGACGACCCCGCGGTCATCGTGGGCACAGCCGTCCTGAACAAGACCGGCAAGAGGGTCGCTGTGATAGCACAGCTTATGCCCTCGAATGACGCCGAGAGGGCGAGGCTCAATTACGGGCTCGTGAAAGCGGACGGATACGCCCTGTCCTACAACATGATGTGCTTTGCTGAGGACAACGGGCTCATGCTCCACACGTACATAGATACTATTGGCGGAGACCCGTTCGAATACTCAGCCGGGAAGCTTCAGTCGTGGCTCATTTCCGACTGCCAGGCGAAGATGATCTCGCTGAGAACCAAATCCATATCGACTGTCATTGGCAGCGGTGGCAGCGGTGGCGCTATAGCCTTGCAGCTGGCTCACAAGAGGTTCATGCTCTCCCGCGCCGAGTTCTCCGTAATTACGGCCGAAGGCTGCTCCGCCATCCTGTTCAGGAGCGCAGACAACATAGAGGAGGCTCTAGAAGTCCTGCAGCCGACTTCGGAGTTCATGCTGAAATACGGCATAGTAGACAAGGTCATAAAGGAGCCCGCGCTCGAGAGCTCGGATTACAGGAGAAAGATACTGGTGAACATCGAGAAGACCATACTGGCTGCGACGGACGAGCTCGAGAAGTCGGATATCAGGTACCTGCACGGCAACCTTGTCAGTAAAATCCAGGAATGCGGCGAGGTGGAGAAGCGGGAGCATACGTATCAGGCGATCGCGAGAAAGATAAAAAGCTGGCTTCCTCATTATTCCTTCTCGAGGACGGCGACGTCCGAGGTTTCGCACATGCAGATCGCTCTCTACGGAGCGGAGCCCCACTTCTGTAACGACGAAAAGGACCAGGACGGAAAGATCGTGAGAGCGGGGTGCCGCAAACACTTCGCCAAAGAGGAGTTCCAGAAAAACTACTACGCGTGCCCTTACTGCGAGAAGCCGAACCCGATAGGCTCCCACGACTACCTCGATCTGCTGTTAAACAGCGATTCCTTCCACGAGCTTCACTCCGACCTCAGCGTGGACGATATAGATTCGAGGTTCAGCTTCCATGACTACAGCGATACGCGCAAGAAGAACGCGGGCCGCATCGATTCGAAGGATTCGCTCGTGGTCGGGTACGGCGACATGTTCGATATTCCCGTCGCGGTCGCAGTCAGCGAATTCAGGTTCATGGGGGGCTCCATGGGAGCCGTATTCGGTGAAAAAATGAAGCTTATAGCGGAGTTCGCCGTAAAGGAAAACCTGCCTCTCATATGTGTGACCGCATCGGGAGGGGCCAGGATGCAGGAGGGGACGGTGGCGCTCTATCAGATGGCGAAGACGATCTCCGCGATCCTCGGAGTGAAGGAGGCGGGGCTGCCTTTCATATCCGTCCTCGGACACCCCACCACGGGCGGCGCGCTCGCCAGCTACGCGGTGCAGGGGGATTTCATAATCGCCGAGAAAAAGGCCACGATCGCGTTCGCCGGAGACAGGGTCGTAAAGCTGACGAGCGGCGGGAGGGGCGTCGAGCCCAACACGATGACCTCGGAATTCTTCTCGAAAAAGGGAGGGATTCACCTGGTCACCGAGCGCAGCCAGCTCAAGGCGTCGATCGCGGGGGTATTGAGGCTCACGCCCTGGTACTGGAGACACAAAAACAATCAATCCCCAACCGATTGAAGACGGGGTTCCGGAAACCCGGCCGGAGATAGAGCTCCCGCCCGAGTGACAAAGCCCGGCATTTTCGATATGGTAAAAATATGAGCCGCGACTCCGTGACCGATTACAGAAACGACAAGAAGGCCGTGATTATCGGAGCCGGGCCGGCCGGGCTCACCGCCGCCTACGAGCTTTCCAAGGCCGGGATAAGATCGACCGTTATAGAGAAGGACGGTGTGGTCGGCGGGCTGGCCAGGACCGTCAATTACAAGGGCTACCGCTTCGATATCGGAGGACACCGCTTTTTCACGAAGGTGAGCGCCGTCGAAAGAATGTGGCGGGAGGTGCTGGGGCAGGACTTCATCAAGCGCGACAGGCTTTCGCGCATTTACTACAACAACCGTTTTTTTTACTATCCCTTCCGCCTGTCGAACGCTCTCTACGGCCTCGGCGTCCGGAACAGCATACTCATAGCGCTCAGCTACCTGAAGTCCCAGCTATCCCCGGAGCTGCCCGAGGATACGTTCGATAAGTGGGTCTCGAACCGCTTCGGAAGGCGTCTCTACGGCCTCTTCTTCAAGACCTACACGGAAAAGGTGTGGGGGACGCCATGCAGCGAGATAAGCGCCGAATGGGCCGCCCAGAGGATCAAGGGGCTCTCTCTCATGCAGGCCCTCAAGAACGCGCTGCTGAAGGACAACGACCCCGGAAAGAATGAGACCATAAAGACGCTCATAGACAGTTTCGATTATCCGAGGCTCGGTCCCGGAATGATGTGGGAGGCCGTGGCCGATGATCTCACGCACGGCGGAAACGAGCTGCTTATGAATACGGACGTCGAGAAGATCCACGTCGCTGACGGGAGGGTGGTGAAGATCGAAACGGCGGGCGCAGGGGGAAACGAATTCGTTTACGGAACCGATTTCATAAGCAGTATGCCCGTGAGGGAGCTTATACAGAAGATCGAGCCCGCGCCTCCGGGGGAAGTCCTGAGGGCCGCCGAGGGGCTTAATTACAGAGACTTTCTGACTGTATCGCTCGTCATAAACAAGCCCGACGTTTTTCCCGACAACTGGATTTACATACACGAACCGGGAGTGAAGCTGGGCAGGATACAGAATTTCAAGAACTGGAGCGGGGACATGGTTCCGGACCCGGGGAAAACGTGCCTGGGACTCGAGTATTTCTGCTTCGAGGGCGACGGGCTATGGTCTATGAGCGACCCTGAGCTGATAGAGCTCGCGAAGCGGGAGCTCGAAAGCATAAATCTCGTCGACACGTCGCTCGTCGAGGACGGAGCGGTCGTGAGAATGCCTAAAGCCTATCCGGTCTACGACACGGGCTACCGTGAAGCGCTCGGAATTATACGCGGTTACCTGAAAGGGATATCCAACCTACAGCTGGTCGGCCGGAACGGTATGCACAAATACAATAACCAGGACCACTCGATGCTCACGGCGATGCTAGCCGCGAGGAACATACTCGGAGCGGATTACGACCTCTGGATGGTTAACGCCGATCAGGAATACCACGAGGAGGAGGCCGTCAGCGGCGGAGAGCCCTATCAACTGAGAGAGCTCGCCGGGACACAGCCGAGCGTCCCTGAGCCGGTATCGCCCGCGAGGGCCGCGGTTCTCGACCAGGCCATTATAAGGGCCTTCGCCCGCCTCGACAAGTTCGCTTTCGCTGTATCCATGGGCACCGTTTCGGGACTCGCAGTGCTCCTGGCGACTCTTTTCCTTATACTGAAAGGAGGGCAGGTCGTGGGTCCGACGCTCGGCCTCCTCGGCCAATATTTCGCCGGCTACTCGGTTACCCCCGGAGGCGCTCTCATCGGGTTCGGCTACGCATTTCTGTGGGGTTTCATTATCGGATGGCTGTTCGCGTATCTGAGGAATTTCGCCACGGGTCTCTATATCTTCAGGATAAGCAAGGAAAGGGACCTCTCTGCATTTAAGAATTTTATAGATTATATTTAAGGCCTGGGCTATGAACGGCGATAGGGAAGAAGAGAAACTGCTAAGGGCGGTAGTCATACTGAACGCCAAGGTGCTGGGTCTGATACTCGGCATAATACTGGGGCTCGTTATTTTCACGGCCACCAACTGGCTCGTGCTCAAGGGACCCCAGCCGAACCCTTCGGGGGAGTATGTCCTCGGCCCTCACATGGAGCTCCTCAGCCAGTTTTTCATAGGGTACAGGGTGTCGTTCTGGGGCAGCATAATCGGCTTTGTATACGGGTTCGCCGTCGGCACCATAGGGGGGGCCCTCATAGGGTGGATATACAACCGTATCGTTCTTTTAAAACAGAGGTACTGAGACCGTTCGTTTCCGCCTCCAGCCGGCCTCCGGGGGCGGTTAAAACTCCCTGAAATTCGAGTAAAATATCATTCGATCCGGGTAGAGAACATCGAAATGCGGGATATGCAACGTTGAGGGACAGGCAAAAATCCGACAAAAGAAAATTCGTGCTCGAATTACTGAGCCCGTATAAGAAATATATCGCCCTCCTCCTCGTGTTATCATTTTTCGCGGCCGCTCTGGACGGTATCTCCATAGGGATGCTGGTCCCGCTCCTGAGCGGAATCCAGCAGATAAAGAATTACGGGCAGCTCCCTGAAATCCTTCAATCGATCATCAAAATCTTTGCGGCATATCCGATCGAAAAGCAGATACTTCTCTCGCTCACGCTCGTGGTGCTGGCGCTCGTGCTAAAGAACCTCGTGCTGGCGGTATTCTATTATCTCGCGTACTGGATGACCGCGAGGGCGACAGAGGGCCTCAGGGGACGCGTGGTGGACACACTGATGACGGTCGGGGTCGGGTTCTTCGACAACGTGAAGACAGGCGAGCTCGTTGAAAATATCATCTTCAACACGATGCTCACGGATGAGGCGATCAAGAAGTCGATAGAGATAATAAACCAGATAATGTCCTTCATTCTTCTCCTCGCTCTCCTGGTCGTTTTCTCCTGGAAGCTTACCGGGGTCACGATCGTCCTCTCGGCGGTAATAGCGTTCGGAGTATCCATATACATCAAGAGGATATCCCTTTACGGCCTGAGGCTGATAGAGAGCGGAAAGGAGCTAACCGCGTCCCTTCAGGAGAACCTCACGGGGATTTACGTTATCAAATCGTTCGCGAGAGAAAAGGAGCAGGCACGCGGGTTAAAGTCACGGATCGGTATACACGCGTCCAACCAGCTGAATCTTAATTTTTCGAACTTCATGGTCCACGTCATAACGGAGGCCCTCGGTGTCCTCGCGATAGGCGTGCTGTTCCTGATAGCGATCAAGGGCTCGGACATGGACTACAGGCTCGTGCTGACACAGATGCTCCCATTCATATACATACTCGCCCGTATTCTCCCGGTGATAAAACAGATAAACCAGTCGAGGGGGATCATCGTAAGCAGGCTCCCCGCGCTCGACGCTGTGTACGATCTTGCAAGGCTCGACAACAAGCCCGTGCTGAAGGACGGAGACAAGCCGTATGAGGGGCTCGGGAGCGGGATCAGGTTCGAGTCCGTAACGTTCTCGTACGACAACGACGAGAGGGCGGCTCTGACAGAAGCGGACTTTTTTATACCGAAGGGCAAGACCACCGCTATCGTAGGCAAATCGGGGGCGGGAAAATCCACGATAATAAACCTTCTTTTGAGGTTTTACGATCCGCAGACAGGCCGTATTTTAATCGATGGTGAGCCGCTCGGGAGCTTCAGGGTCGAAACTTACCGGAGGAGCATCGGGATAGTCAGCCAGGATACGTTCATATTCAACGATACGGTCAGGAACAACATCGCTTTCGGCCTCACGGGAGAGCTGTCGGACGAGATAATCACAGACGCAGCCACGAGAGCAGGAGCAGACGAATTCATATCCCGGCTGTCCCAAGGCTACGATACGATACTCGGAGAACGGGGCGTCAGGCTCTCGGGCGGTCAGAGGCAGAGGATATCGATCGCGCGGGCGATACTGAAAAACCCCGAGATACTGGTGCTGGACGAGGCGACGAGCTCCCTCGATACGAGGACGGAGGAGCTCATACACAACGCCATCACCGACCTCAGCAGGAACAGGACGGTCGTGATAATCGCCCACAGACTTTCGACCATCAAGAACGCGGACCAGTTGATCGTGCTCAAGGACGGAAGGGTCTCGGAAACGGGCTCGGAGCCCGAGCTCATGGAGCTCAAAGGGGAATACTACAAACTGGCGACATCGGGCAAGTAATTCCGTGAGAATACGCCGCCCTGACCGGAACCCAAAGTCACCCTGAATCAGGCTTATGAATAAAACGGTCCCTTATATATCTGTCATCGTCCCCGTGCACAACGGGAGCGGCTATGTGGAGGAATGTCTCGGAGCGCTCCGGAAGTCGCTTTACGGGTCTTATGAAACGATCGTGGTAGACGATGCATCCACCGACGACTCACGCGAGATATGCAGAGGATTCGGCGTAAAAGTCGTCGGGCTCGAAAAACAGTCCGGGCCCGGAGGGGCTCGGAACGAGGGGGCGAAGCACGCAGCCGGGGAAATACTCCTCTTCATCGACGCAGATGTAGTAGTGACGGAAAACACGCTCGGACAGTTCGCCGAGATTTTCAAAAGCGACCCGGATATATCGGCCGCCTTCGGGTCGTACGACGACAGCCCCAGGGCCGCCGATTTCATATCCCAGTACAGGAACCTGCTCCACCACTTCGTGCATCAGAGGTCTAATTCGGAGGCCGACACCTTCTGGGCGGGCTGCGGGGCTGTAAGGCGCAGCGTATTCTCGGAGCTCGGCGGCTTCGATGCCGAGAGGTTCCCGCTCCCGTCGATAGAGGACATCGAGCTCGGCTACAGGATGCGGCAGAAGGGCTACGGCATAATGCTCGCCAAGGAGATACAGGTAAAGCACCTCAAGCACTGGAAGTGGCTGTCGGTACTCAAGACAGATATTTTCAACCGGGCCGTGCCGTGGTCGAATCTCATACTAGAGACGAAAACGATGCCGAGAGACATGAACCTCCGAATGAGGGACAGGGTGAGCACGGCTCTCACCGGGCTCCTTTTCATAAGCGCGCTCATACTCGTATTGGAGCTTATCGGAGTTCTGCGCATGGTTTTATTCGCGAGGGTCGCGCTGTTCGCGCTGATAATCACTGCGGCGCTGATAATTCTCAACAGGGACGTCTACGGATTCTTTTTGCGGAAGAGAGGGCTCGGATTCACACTCTTCGCGATACCGATGCACCTGTTCTATTACCTTTACTCGGGCGCTTCGTTCGCAGTGTGCTGGATAAAAAAGAGGTTCTCCGGTTAGTCGAAAGGGGATCGATATAAATCAGGACCCGGCGGATGTATAGGTCCCGGTGAGCTTCTTTACGTTTTCCACTTCTTCGGGCTTGTCGAGTATATCTCCCTTGCCCATCTCGTAGAGGAAATTTGCGTTGTCTCTGGGAGCGTGGCTCTTGACGTTGGGATCGAAGAAGACTTCCTTCGTGTGGACGAGCCCCGCCCTGTTGTAAGAGGCGAGCTCGTACTTCATGCCCATCCTGAGGGCGTCGCAGGGACACGCCTCGACGCAAAAACCGCAGAATACACACCTCATGAAGTCTATGTTGTAAACCTTCGGCCTTCGCTCTATGCCGTAATCGTCCGCGGGCTCGGCTACTATGGAAATCGCCTGCGTGGGGCACGCCACCTCGCAGAGCTTGCACGCGACGCACCTTATCTCGCCGTCGTCATCGGCCGGCATCACGTGGAGGCCCCTGTACCGGGGCGGGAGCTCTTTTACCTCTTCGGGATACTGAACTGTGATGGGCTTAAAATGAATCAAGTGCTTGAGAGTGATCACGAGCCCCTCCACAATTTGCGGCAGATATAACTTCTCGTACCACGTAAGCTCCGGATTTTTCAGCACTTTTACATTTATTGCCATGTTTCTTTTCCTGTCCTTATCTACATATAACTTATAACATAAACCAGGGATTTTTAAAGCCGCGCCGGGATCAGGACACCTTTAATCGGCGAGCTCCTTCCTGAGCCTCAAATAAACCAGAAGCCCGGACGCGAGCGAGGCGGCTATCATAAGAGAGCCCGTAAGGAACGAACCCAGAAGGACTTTCCCGACGCCTATCATCCCGGACAGTATACAAATTACGCCGAGTACCCAATTTATCATAACCGGGGAGAAGGCCGGCCTCTCGATTCCGGGATTCAATTCGCTTACTGGCTTCCACCATCCCCAGGGACGCACCCTTTTGTAAAAGTCGGATAATGTATCGAGGGGCTCGGGACGCGTAATGAAAGTCACGGCTATCCAGATTATCAAAGATACGGGGATTACCAATATCTGGTGCCTGAGCTCAAGAGGTATCCCCTTCGTGTGTGTGTAAATCACTATAATAAGAATCGCCAGAAGTGAAGACGCGAGCGCCGATATCTCGGACCACGCGTTTATTCTCCACCAGAACCATCTAAGCAATATCACGAGCCCTATGCCGGCGCTCATCGCCCAGAGAAAAATCCACGCCTTTCCGATATTATCGATATGATATGCGAAATAACCGGCGAGCACCGTAAGCACCAGGGTGCAAACCCTCGAGACCCGTATATAGTGCCGCTCGCTCGCGTCCTTTTTGATGAAACGTCTGTAGATATCGTTCATGACATACGAAGCGCCCCAGTTGAGATGGGTCGCAAGTGTGGACATAAAAGCCGCTAAAAACGTTACGAACAGAAGCCCCTTGAGCCCGGGTCCCAAGAAGTCCTTTATGACGACGACGTACATAGCTTCGTTATCTCCCCTGGCGGCGTCGGCTCTCGGATAAATTATAAGCGACGCCAGTGCGACGAGTATCCACGGCCAGAGGCGAATGATATAATGGTTGACCGCGAACCAGGCCGTCCCTCCGACTGAATGACGCTCGTTCTTTGCCGAGCACATCCTCTGTATGAAATAACCCCCGCCGTCCGTGTTGTGAGAAGACCACCAGATGACGGTGACGTAAACGAGGAAAGTGAAAAAGCTGGACGAGAAGAAACCCTCGCTCACAGGCTCTCCTCCGGACGGAGTCATAATGAAGGAAAAATGCTTGGCGTCTATCGTGTTCAGCTTGTCGAGGAACCCCGAGAACCCGCCGATTTCGGGAGACTTTATAACCACATAGGCGAGGACGACCGTGCCGGTAAGCGCTATGAAATATTGAAGGAAGTCGGTCAGCGCGACTCCCCAGAGCCCCGACATCATCGTGTAGAAAAAGGCTATGGATATGCATATCACTATCGCAACCGTCGTGTCGACGCCGAAGAATATTTTGAGCACCTTGGCCATAGCGCTTATTACCCAGCCCATCACTATAAAATTGAAAAGCGTGGAATAATAAAACGCTTTAAACCCCCTGAGAAATGCGGCCGGTTTCCCGCTGTATCGAATCTCGTTAAGCTCGTTGTCCGTTATGACCTCGGCCCTTCTCCATAGCCTCGCGAATACGAGGACTATGAAGACGTGGCTGAATACGTAATTCCACCAGAACCAGTTCTTCCATATACCTTCCGTCCTTACCCAGCCTGTAACCGCGAGAGGGGTATCGGCCGCGAAAGTGGTGGCGACCATGGACGTGCCGAGGAGCCACCAGGACATGTTCCTGTCGGAGACGAAGTAAGACGCCATGCTTCCGCTGGCCCTCTTCGTGAAATACACTCCGAGGGCAAGGGACAGGATGAGGTAGGCCGCGACGATACACCAGTCGAGCGGGCTCAAGGAGGAGAGGGCGGAGGTGAGGGCTGCTCCCATGGAGGCCATAATCTACCTGATTAGGTGTTCGGGTAATAGTGAGCCTAGAAACCGGCTCTGACGGGAAGCCTGCCCTTTGCGTCGATCTCTCCGAGAAGCACACGTGCAGCGGCCGACTGGCACGGCGTGATTAGATCGAACGCGCAGATCACTGTATCAAACCTATCGAAGCCCCTTACTACATAAGGCGAGCCGAAGGAGAGGAGCGCCTTTTCCCGAGGGAGTGCAGCCAGCTCGTTCAACACGCCCCTGTAAAACTCGGGCAGGGCGGACTGCTTTTTCCATGCCCCGACGGATGTGTAAACAAGGCATATAACGGACGCACAATCTTTATATTGAGCGATCAATTTGTCCGCACGCGTGTCAAAAGCGATATGAACCGTTCTGCAATCGATCCCCGCATTGGATAGTGTTTCGGTGAAGCTCCCTGGAACGTCCTTGTCGGACTGTGTTACGTCGAACACCGCGACGAGGGCCTTCCGGGAGCTGAGGTTTCCTCCCCTCAACCTGCAAATCGACCTTTCGGCTATGCTCTCGATGAGTCTGGGGGCGTTCCGTGCCTGGGCCTGAGTATCCCCGGCGTGTGCGGTCAGCCTGCTCTTCGCCGTAATTACACGGCGCACAGCTCTCTCCAGTATGTTCGGGTTAAGCTCCCCGGTGGCTGCCATGTCGATGAGCCTGTCGAGGAGCAATACGGGCTCCCTGGGATCGAGAATAATGTCGCATCCGGCATCCAGAGCGAGGTGAGAATTATCCCATTCGTCACCTAACTTGCTTATGCCCGACATGCGGAAGGAATCCGTTATGACGAGTCCGTCGTAGCCGATCTCTCTTCTCAGGATTCCGTCTATGATATCTTCCGAGATAGTCGCGGGGATATTTCCGCCGCCGATCCTGGGGAAAGCCACGTGAGCGGTCATTACGGCGGCGAGGCCCGCCCGTGCGGCGTTCCGGAACGGTATGAGGCCCGATGACTCGAGCTCCGGCAGCTCCGTATCCTCTACCGGCATGACCTCGTGGGAGTCGAGACCCGTGCCGCCGTGTCCCGGAAAATGTTTCCCGCAGGCAAGCACCCCTCCGTCCTGCATTCCCCTCATAAAAGCGGTCCCCATTCGGGAGACGAGGCCGGGATCGTCCCCGTAGGCGCGGGTATTGATTATAGGGTTTTCGGGGTTGGTGTTTACATCGAGCACGGGAGCGAATATGAGGTTCAACCCGCACTCCCTCATCTCCTCCGCTATTAACCGCGCTTCCTCGTATGCGAGGGCGTCGTCCCCAGCCGCTCCGAGAGACATGGCCGACGGAAAGAGAGTTCCGTCCGACAGCACCTGCCCTACCCCGCGCTCGGCGTCGAGACCGAATAATAAAGGTATGGCGGAAATCGAGCTCAATTCAGAGGCGGCGTTTTTTACGGTTTGTTTATCCCCGCCGAAAACGATAAATCCACCTACGCCGTAATCGCTTACGAGTCTCCTCGCGAGCGGGAGCGGATCTGGCCCCCTGAAGTCGAGCCTCGGCATAATTACCTGTCCGGCTTTTTCACGAGTCCCGAGGCCCGGCACATTTATTCGATTTCCTTCCATCGCTTTCATATTCCGCCCACGACTATCTTTCCCAATGGAGCCCTGTGCGAAGCGCCCGTAACTCCTGTGAGGTTCCCGGCGTTCCCAGAGACGAGCTCGTTTGCGAGTATGGCGAACGCCACCGCCTCCTTCGCATCGGAGGGGATGCCGTAATCATCCGTGGTCGAGATTTTGAGGCCGGAAAACTCGTCCTTTAGCCTCTTCATAAGGACAGGGTTCCTGCACCCGCCGCCGCTGAAAATTATCTCGCTTATTTGGTGATGCGGGAAAATAAATCTCTCGTAGGAAAGCGATATGGATTTGACGGTAAGCTCGACGAGCGTCGCCATCAGGTCAATGAGCGGAATCTGCCCTTTGTTTACGCGTGAAACGAGCGCCTCCGCGCGCTCCTTGCCGAAGAGTTCCTCGCCCGTGGATTTCGGCGGAGGCATCACGAAATAAGGATCTGACAAAAGTTCTTTAAGGAGCTTACCGTCAGCTTCACCGCGGGACGCGTATTCCCCGTTCTCGTCGAATTTCTTCTTGCCTCCGGTGGAAATGTTGATCACCCTGTCCATGAGCATATTTCCGGGCCCCGTATCGAACGCCGTCACGTCCTCGAGGCGCCCCGGAATGACGGTCGCGTTCGCTATGCCGCCTATATTCTGGGCTATGCGCACCTCGCCGGGTTTATGAAACAGGAGATAATCCGGATAAGGCACGAGCGGCGCGCCTTCGCCGCCAGCCGCTATGTCGCGAGTCCTGAAATCGCCGACCGTGGTAATCCCGGTCGCCTCCGCGATGACGTCGAGCTCCCCGAGCTGGAGAGTGGACGGGATGCCTTCCTTGCGGGAAGGCGGGTTATGGTAAACGGTCTGACCGTGGGAGCCGACGAGATCCACACGCTCTCTGCCAATACCGGAACCGTCAATGACCTTTAATGCAGCGTTCGCAAAGGCTCTGCCGATGAGAAAATCGAGACTAGAGATGTCGGCCGGAGAGCAGTTACGAGACAAGCCCTCGAGCCCCCGCCTTATATCCTCTTCGTAAGGGACGCATATGAAATTTATGAGCTCGACCCGTGTGCCCGTGCCGCTCCCCGAGACTCTTAATAGGGCTGCGTCTATGCCGTCCATGGAGGTGCCGGATATGAGCCCGACGACGAGCTTCTCTTTTTTATCGAACAGTGATCTGAGTTTGCCGAGCATACGGGATCAGCTTAACGCTTTTCGTAAGAAACCGTTATTCTTCAATAATAAATCCTTAGCTTTTTTATAACCTATGCCCTTTTTCGCCATCACGACGGACGCCTTCACGTCCCATCCGGATTTCCTGAGCAGCCTCCCCGCCTCCTTCTCGTTCACTCCCGCGATCTCGGTAACAATTCGCACAGCCCTGTCCCTGAGCTTTGCCGAGCGCGGCAGGACGTCCACCATGAGGTTGCCGTATGTCTTTCCGAGCTTGACCATGGCGGCCGTAGTCAGCATGTTGAGAACCATTTTCGTCGCCGTGCCGGCTTTCATGCGTGTGGAGCCGACGATCGCTTCAGGGCCCGCGAGGATTGAAATGACGACATCCGGAATTCCTGTATCGACTCGGTTGCACGTGACGAGTATCTTTCCGCTCCCCTTTTTTTGAGCGTACGTGAGGGCGCTCTCGACGAATGGGGTGGTCGCGCTCGCCGCTATTCCGACGAGGACATCGTTTCCCCCAAGGTTGATCTTCCTGAGCTCCTTCCGGGCCTCCTTCGCCGAGTCTTCGGCCCCTTCGACCGATTTCCAGACCGCTTTTCTGCCTCCGGCTATTATAGCCCTTATGAGCGAGGGGTCGGTCCCGAAAGTGGGCGGACATTCGGCTGCTTCCATGACGCCCAGCCTCCCGCTCGTCCCCGCGCCGATGAATATGAGGCGTCCGCCCCGGCCCATGCGCTCGACGATCAATTCCACAGCTTCAGCTATGCGCCGCTTCTCCTTCCCTACCGCTCCGGGGATCATACCGTCCTCGGCGAGGATCAGCCTGACTATCTCTTCAGTCGAGCACTGGTCGAGGTGCGAGGTGCGGGGGTTTATTTTTTCGGTGAGGAGGTGTCCTGTTTTCCGGCTCTTTGTCACGGGGATAATTATATCCCGAAGAGGCGGAATTATTAATACAGGGAGCGTGTTTTTATTGACAATCCCCTGCTCATGTAATAGATTTTCAGGTGAAAGCGGGTGTAGCTCAGCTGGTAGAGCATAAGCTTCCCAAGCTTAGGGTCGCGGGTTCGAATCCCGTCGCCCGCTCCATTTTATCTCCCCGAATAGAAAGCAAAGACTGGATTCCCAATCGGTGTAGGGAATGGAAGAGCGAGATTGCCGGGTTGCTCACAATGACAGGTTCTTTTAAATGTACCCCCTCACCCTAGCCCTCTCCCTCCCAGTGGGGGAGAGGGTATTAAAGATTGCCGCGTCGCTTCCGGCTTC
>JRYK01000157.1_pt1 | contig 17517 bp, 18 predicted proteins | sample 235381 | NCBI WGS metagenome assembly JRYK01 (sample SAMN03074220, study PRJNA261476) | activated sludge metagenome | biome: Wastewater Treatment Plant; feature: Wastewater; material: Activated sludge; isolation source: activated biomass of a wastewaster treatment plant treating hydrocarbon... ... | reverse complement strand
CCTTAATCCCTTATGCATTTGCTGAAGCCGGAAAACCTGATGTCCATTTTTCCAATTTATCCTGGCAGTGGTGGGGTGAAACAGAGTCCGGTATTCAAGAGAGCATCCGGTTAGCTAAACGATCCGGCATCCAGGTGATGTTAAAACCTCAAGTCTATATGCATAATGCCTGGGTAGGAACCATGAGTTTTGGTCATGAAAAAGATTGGCTGGCATGGGAAAATGCTTACCGGGAGTACATCATGTTTTATGCTGGAATGGCCGCAAAACATCGGTTGCAGTTGTTTTGCATATCTACCGAATTTGACCGTGCTGCAATCCTGAGGGAATCTTTTTTCAGAACCTTGATCTGTGACATCCGATCCATCTACAAAGGAAAACTTGTTTACTCTGCTAATTGGGATCAATACCAAAACATTCCTTTTTGGGATCAACTGGATTATATTGGAATTAGTGCATATTTTCCATTGCGTGATGATAAAGTCCCTGAAATCCCTGACCTCATCCAAGCCTGGGAAATTCCAATTCAGCACTTGGAAAATTATTCAATGCGACTCCAGAAACCCTTACTATTTACAGAATTTGGGTATCTCAGTGTGGAGGGTTGTGCTGGAAAAACCTGGGAACTTGAAAAATGCCTGGATCAAATACCCATCAATCAAAAGGCTCAAGCCAATGCTTTGGAAGCGCTGTTTTGCTGTTTTTGGAATCAGTCCTGGTGGGCAGGTGGATTTTTGTGGAAGTGGTATCCTGAAGGCAAAGGCCATGAAGGCCATCCCGAGAGAGATTACACCCCTCAAAATAAACGCGCTGTGAATGTTTTAAAGAACTGGTATTGTGGCCCATAATGGCCCATCCCTCCGCTTGAGAATTAGCCATGGCTCTAATTAATGGTAAACACTGCTTAAATATCCTGATCCAGCATTAAAGATTGCGGGTGATCGCGGCGAGATTGTACTCTTGACTTTTGACGTTTCCAGATTTCAACGCTCAATGCAGCAGCCAACTCTTCAGAAGCCGTTGAACGCAAAATATTTTTTAAAATTTGTTCGTCGACATCGAGGCGGTATAAATGGCTAAACAATAATCCAGGATCCTTGTCTAAGAGTTCTCCCACTCTGACTTCAATGGATTTAATCCATGCCTGCTCTTCATCCCATTGATCGAGAAAACATTCTTTGTATTCTGGTAAAGTGATTCCTTCCATTCAGTACAAAGAACGATATTCTGAAACATTTTCTGCCAAAAAAAAAGCCGAAAAAATGTTCTGCAATCATTCGGTTCCCGTTTGGACTATTCCAACCGAGAAATGTTTTATAAAAATTTCATTGTCAGGAACACGTGCTATACATTGACAAGGCTATTATATTTGAAACCAATCCACTCCAGTTATGAAAGAACATCATTATGCAATGACCATCCAATGGACCGGTAATCTTGGTTCGGGAACTTCTCATTATAAAGAATACTCCAGAGATCACCTCATCCAAGCTGAGGGAAAGATTCCATTGGAAGGTTCTTCGGATGCTGCGTTCAGGGGCAATCACCATAAATACAATCCGGAAGAATTGTTGCTTGCTTCTTTATCTTCATGCCACATGCTCTGGTACTTACACCTGTGTGCTGATGCTGGAATTGTTGTCACACACTACGAGGACCACCCAACAGGTACTATGATGGAAGATCCCCAAGGAGGTGGCCAGTTTAAGGAAGTCACATTAAGACCTAAGGTAAAACTTGCAGCTGCGCATAGAATAGAAGAAGCCATGCAATTGCATGAAAAGGCAAATGCCTATTGCTTCATTGCCCGATCAGTCAATTTTCCCGTACTCCATGCACCGATTTGTACCATTTGAAAAAGGATATATGGATAATTACAATTCCTTTCTTACAGTTTGGCAAGAAAAGCTTCAAGATCATGCAAAATGTTTTCTTCCTGATGGTTAACTTTACGGTAGACTGAAGCTAAGGCATTGCAGGTATGCATAATTCTTTTTTTAACGTCATCATCAAAAAGAATCCTGTGTTCCAAAGCATAATCCTTGAATTCGGTCAAGGCATCCTTGTAGGAAAATTGATTTTCTTCCAACCAATCAAATACAGCTTCAATTTCAAACGACAAATCTGTATTAAATTCGTCAACGCCATCGTCAAGCGATTTCCACAAACCTATAACTTCCTTATGAAGGGCATCCAATTCCTTTTCCTCTATCTTCCCATCCACATCGGCTACTGCATAAAATAAATAGGCAAGTTTTTGATAAAATATTTCTGATCGGTTCATCATACAATTTATGCTTACTTTAAGATGGCCATTCAACACCCTTGATCGATTGGAATTCTGTCCAAATTAAATGATCATTAGTTTACAAAAATAAGGTCTGTCGCGTAAAGGCTGTTCATAACGTTGCCTTTTAGTTTCAAAAATCCTAAGTTGACACCTTTCTGAATCTTTAACTATTCACAATACACCCAATTTCAATTAAAAATAGGGTATAGCATCTGATTTGAACAGCTTAAAAAATTGAAATTCGAAAAATCGAACATTCCATTATTCTCTGGATGGTCTACAAAAAAAATGGAGGGGATTCAATCCCCCCCATAGAACACAATATCAGCCTTTAATAATATTACCTATTCAGTAGCCGCTACCCCTTTTCTATAAACAGAATAAACGTAAACGGGAATGGATAGCGGTTCCAGATATTCCTCCAACAATGGATTTACATCTTCCCAATGAAGTCCCCCAACACCTGTTGCCAGACGTGGAATCGCCAGACTTTTAATATTCTCCTTTTCAATTTCGTGCACCAAATTTTTCAGGCAATGTCTTAAGTTGATGGTTGACGCTCGGCCAGGATGTCCGGTATTCCCCAACGGGGGTTCTTGCGTCAAAAGGTTAAATATTTTGTTATGGTCAACACCTTGCCATAACCACACATCTCCTGGTTTAGGATGGAATGTTTGACAATAGTGTCTAAAGTCCTTGTACATGGATGGAAACCGCTCCCTTAAACTCAAGGCCAATCCGCTGTCAAAATGATCCATCGGTGCAACACCATGAGCCATTGCAGCTGCTTTGGTCAACAAAATATCTCCTTCAACGTAGCGCAACATATCTTAATTATTACACCACAATTTTGGGGGATTTCAGAAAGCATTTCATTGATGATTATCAGATCCTGAGCTGATATTCATCATTATTTTAAACTTATTTATACAAAATTATATAAATCAATTATTTAAATAATATAAATAAATTTAATGTGTATTTAAAATACTGCAATTGCTTAAAAAATTAACAGTCCGATCCTCCATCCTTTGTAATCGTAATCTTCTGAATTTTTGAATAAAGGATTTAAATCATAATTGACCCCGAGGTGGAGGCTTCTGTAGCCTATCGATGCACTAATGCCATAATTGGTTTTTGTAAAGTCATAGTCTTTATCCAATTCCAATTTTGCTTCTTCCCCATCACTGGTTTGGTATTTCAGGATTTGCTGGTGACCCACATTAAATCCTACATAGGTCCCTATATTTATCGCGAATGATTTTTTGCGGTATTGAAATCCAAGAGGTATTCGCAAATAAGTTAAATCAATGGCAGACCGATCGAGTTTTTCTGTCGGTTTGGAAAACAAAGCTTTATCATTCGCAACAGATAATTTTTGAACATCCTTTTTTTGAACAAAGCACCGATTGTCTATGCCAATTCCATAATATATACTCATCGGGCTTTTAATCTTCCCGAGTTTGGTTTGTAATAAAATATCAAATTCTCCGAACCAATTGTATGAACTCCAGCTGTTGAATTCGGGATACTGTATCGAGGCATTTTTTGTTCCTTGTGAAAGGCCGTTCCAATACATCCCATAACGTATTTTAACTGACGTCCTTTTCCTGCTTCCGGAAAGTAAGCCCATTGGACTTTTTCCAGGCTCCATTTCTGGCATCTGATCATCTTCGGGAACGGTGTCCCTTGCCGATGCTTCAATCAATGCATAATCCCATCGCTTAGCCACTGGGGCATCTGATCCTGCTTTAGCCCAATTGACGTTAGCAGCAAAAAACAATGTGCAACTTGCCATTTTTACAAAAATCATTTTCATATATTAGAGTTTAAAGTAAGAATTCCACTTTTTCCTGACTAACCATTAATGCCCTCCGCTGATTTGTCCGTCATAGTCAATACCTTGTTTCTTTAATACATTCCTCACAGCATATCCAAAGAATGCTAAATATCCAAAACAAAATACAGTAAGCCAATACGATTGATGAATACCTACGACTTCCAGGTCTGCCAGTTTTCCTTGAAGGGGTGGAATGATAGCGCCTCCCAGGATCATCATGATTAAAAATGCAGCTCCCTGACTTTCATATTTTCCCAAACCGGCTATAGACAATGAAAAAATGCATGGCCACATCACCGAACAAAATAACCCTCCACTTAAAAAAGCATAGGTAGCTATTTTCCCTGAAGTCATTAAACCAATGCACATAGCCAATATGGCCATTACGCTAAAAATAATCAAAGTAAAGGCGGGTTTATCCCCGCCAACAAAAAACACGACTATGAGAATAGCGACGCAAACAATGTAACCATACAGTGGCTGCATGTCTTTACCGGCAATTTGATTGACCAACAACACGACAGCAAAAGCCAGCAACGGAACCAAGATCATCGCAAGTTTTTTCTTCGCTCCTTCCAGTTTGAATACGGGAATTGCACCCGTCCACCTTCCAATCATCAAACTCCCCCAAAACATCGAAATAAACGGGGTAATGGCTGAAGTTTGCATGCTTCCAAATTCCTGACTTTTGAGCAATTCTCCCATATTGCTTTGAATGGTGACTTCCACACCCACATAAACAAATATGGCAAACATACCCAATCTAAGTTGAGGAAACTGAAGCGCACCCCAACCATGTCGGTCTTTTCGAGATCCAAAAGCAGCCGCCCATAACCCAACAATTAATATCAACAATGCACCAAACAACCACAACATTCTATTCCATTCAATTTGCTGCAATTCACCCTCACTCCACTGGGTTCTATAACTATTGAAAACAGGAATAAAACAAACCACCAGTCCTACTGTAATCATCAAAAGGGTTCTTACTGCTTTTGGTGCTTTTTCAAACTGATCAGCATGAATTCCTGCCGGAACCTTTTTGGAAAACTGAAACAACAATGCAGCCAGTAAAAATAAAAACCCAACGCCCATGTATAGGCCTGTTACGCGTCCTAAACTAAGGTTTGCAATTGACTGATCATCATAGTGGGTAGCTCCAAACAATGCAAGGGAAACAATAATGGGTCCGATAGCCGTACCAAACGAATTTATTCCGCCACCTAAATTCACACGATGGGAACCGGTAGAAGGATCTCCCAACATGATGGCGAAAGGATTTGCTGCAGTTTGCTGAAGTGAAAACCCAAGTGCCAAAATGAAAAATGAAACCAGAAAAAAATTGAAGCCATGATCTTTGCTTCCCGTCTGAACGCTCAATATCATGGCAATGGCCCCCAATAGGGAAAACAATAAACCATATACAATGCTTTTCTTATATCCCCAGGCCCCGACCATATCCTTTTCATTGGCGTTGCTGAATACAAACAAGAACAATGCACCCATGTAATATGCACCATAAAAAGCAAAGTCCACCAATTGACTTTGAAACTGATCCAGTTGGAAATAATTCTTACAAAACGGTATAAAGACACCGTTTCCGGATGCAATAAATCCCCAAAAAAAGAACACCGTAATGAGTGTACTCAATGCACCATAATTGGTGGGTTGTTTATTATCGTTCATAATTTATTTTATCACAACATGAAACTAAGGGTGAACGCTCATTTTCATTTTAACATTGTCGATGATTTTACCAACAGTTTGTATGGTTTTACTTTCCAATTTCGACGCTTTTTCCAGATAATATTTCTTTTTTTCTTCATCCTCCAAACCAGCTGAATTAATGTGGACGTTCAGACCAGCTCCTCGCACTGCCGTTTCAATACACAGCGCACCCACACCGGCATCACTGACGGAATTCGGATTTCCCTTTTCCACCATCTGCAGAATAAAATCCAGGCAGGATGCAGCGACTTTCATCGTTTGATAAGGGACCTCAATCGCCTTTTTATTGGCTGATCGCAGTGCCTTTTTGCGGGCCTTTTTTTCTTCTACGGTTTGCTTTGGCATGCGGAGTGCTTCCAAAATGGAATTAAAAGCACGAGTATCCTCATCCACCAAAAACAACAATTCATTTATTTTTTGTTGTGCCTGTTCGGCGATACCTGAAAAAAAATCAAGCTGATTTTCGTAACCTTTCTTGTGAGCCGTTAAGTTAGCGACCATGCATCCTAATGCAGCACCCAACGCACCAGCATAGGCAGAGACAGAGCCTCCTCCTGGAGCCGGGCTCTCCGAAGATGTTTCCCTGACGAATTTTTCTAAACTCATGGAAACCAACTCTTTATTATTTTCTTCCAACATGTATTCGATAATGCGTGTTTGCGGATCAAATGGCTGAAGGCTATTGAGACCCAACGATTGAACTGCAATATGGATAATTTCCTGCTCACTTACGCCTGTTGAGCGGTTTTGTTTTTGAAGAAAATACTTTCCAGCTTCAACCAAGGCCTTTTTAGGAATTAATCCTACCAGTTCAGATCCTGTCACCAACAATCCACGTTGTTCTGCTGATTTTCGGCAAGATTCAAAAGCCCGGTGCAAGCTGGTCAGATGCATATTGGTCAGATTCATGGACACCTGGGCCAATCCATATTCTTCAATAAACCAGCCAATGGCTTTTACGGAAGGACACATTCCGGGCAATCTTTTGGGTTCCCCTGACTCATCTTTGACGATCGCACCGGAAATTGGATCTTTAAGTGTTCTTCCATTTTCGCGAACGTCAAATGCCACTTCATTGGCTAACTTGACGGATGAAGTATTGAGGTTGACGTTATACGCAATCAAAAAATCCCTTGCGCCAATCACCGTTGCTCCGCTTTTGGGATTGAACAATTTTGGACCAAAATCAGGAGACCATTCCTTCAACTTCATTTTTTCTTCCAGTCCTTCATATTCTCCGCTCCGAATGGTAGCCAGGTTTCTTCGATGTTCAGCGGTTGCCGCAGCTTCATATAAATAAACCGGAATGGCCAATTCCTGACCAACACGTTCAGCCAGTTGCCTGGCATAAAAAACAGTTTCTTCCAGCGTAATCCCCTGAACAGGTACCAAAGGGCATACATCCGTAGCTCCCATTCTCGGATGTTCCCCCCGGTGATGGCGCATATCAATTTTTTCTGCTGCCACCCGGATGGCCTGAAATGCTGCTTCGACAACTGCTTCCGGCGAACCAGCAAAAGTCACTACGGTCCGGTGGGTGGATTTTCCCATATCGACATGCAATAACTTAACACCGCCCACTTTTGAAATTTCGTCCTGAATGGCCTGAATTACCATCGGATCCCTGCCTTCACTAAAATTGGGAACACACTCTATGATCTTTGAAATTTTCATCCGCTATATTTGTATTTAGATGCGAAAATAAACGCTCTTGATGAAATGAGATGGATCACAATCTGGACATTGTTATTAACCACATGGACAAATGGGGAATTGCGGGGTCAATCTGTTTCGATAAGTCCCGAAATTTTGATTAAAAATGACTTTTCCTATTTTTATTTTCCCCACCCAGACGGAAACATTTCATTGCTAAGGGATAAATCCTTTCGTCTAAGCTTGTTAACCTTATATCAGGATTTTAATTGGAGTGTTGAAAAGAACTTAAATCTACGCGGTAAAAAATGGCGTATCATAGACATCTACGGCAAGGGTAATGACATCGATGTGTTCTATATCACACAAGAGGAATCGCAGTTGAAATTGATAAAATCACAATTCAACCAACAAGGAGAAGTGATTCAAGAATTGATTTTGCACGCGTCACCCTATGAAGAACATTACCGCAATTTTCAAACCCAGTTGTCACAAAATAAACAATGGATCTGTTTCCTTTTTGAAGATCAGCGTTCAGAAAAAACAGCCATGGTCTTAAACCGCAATGAAGATTCGGTGTATTGCTTTAAAAAACTGAGCAGCTGGTTGCAACTTAAATCGGAAATACCCATTAAACAATTTCTGATTACAGACGACGGTACCGTTTTTATTCATTCCCTGATCGAACAACAAGAAGGTAAAAAAACTAAACTAAGGGAAACCATCGTCAAGCTTCAATCCAATGCTGTAGAAACTTTGTCCCAGGTACTTCCCATCCAAGATTTAAACATTCTTCAATCCCAACTCCAATACGACAATATCAATAAAAAACTGCTTTACGCTGCTCTATTTTCGGATAAACAAGAACGCTATCCCGAAGGCTATTTGTTATTATGCTATAACCATACTTTTCAAATGGATTGGAAAAAGAAAACTCCATTCTCTTCAGAAATGTTGAGAAACTGGAAAGGTGAAACAAGTGTCAAATCCATTTTTCGAGATGGCGAACTCAAATTAAGGGATATTGTCATGAGCCAAAACGGATCTTCCCTATTGTTTTTTGAATATGCCCGCGAGATTAGCAGAAGACCCTATTTTTCTTCCATCGATGCTTCCAATAATCTCACCTCAAGGTGGTTTGACTATTACTTTGATGACCTCCTGGTTGCTCACTTTGATCACCAGGGAAATAGTCTTTGGGAACATATTTTACATAAGAGGCAATACTCCCAGGATGACGATGGGATTTTTAGTTCATTCTATATTTTTAAAAATCCCGCATTGTTAAGAATTGTGTTCAATGATGCGGTGAATTCCGAAGGGACCGTTTCAGAATATCTGCTTAAACCCAATGGAGATTTTATTCGAAAAAGCGTTTTGAATACCACTTACAAAAATCTCAATCTGCGATTTAGGGATGCAATGTCTATCCAGTCAGATGAAATGTTATTGCCAAGTGAATCCAATGGAAAACTAACGCTGGTAAAGATCCAGTTTAATTAAGGGTTATTTGATGAAACAATTGAGCTAATAAATATTATTTGTTAAGCTTTTTCCTTGATTCACTCGACATACTCTTTTTTACCTATCTTGTCAGCCATAAGTCTTTCTATAAAAGTTGTTACCAGGGATCAAGCATTGGTAATTGACCACTGGAAATAACATTTTTTTATCAAACGAGTCAATCATCCACTGATCTAAAAACAAAACCAATGAAACTGCTTTTTAATCTTGTAAAATTAATGGTGCTACTGGCCATTTTCTATCTCATTGCTGCCTTCCTTGGAAAATCAAGCTACCGGGTCGAAAGGTCAGCCATTATTGACGCTCCACAGAAACTTGTATACACTCAAATTTCGATTTTTAAAAATTGGCCCAACTGGTCACCCTGGATAGAAAAGGACCCAACGGTCAAGAATACTTTTGAAGGTCCCGATGGCGAACCGGGTTCTGTGATGAGCTGGGTTGGTGACAAAGATTTAAGTGGAACCGGAAGTCTTCGATTGGATCAAGGCAATCCACCCTTTGAAATGAGTTATGTATTACAATTTAAGGTTCCCTTTGAAATGGAATCCAAAGGCGGGTTTAATCTGACAGAAGAATCCGATGCGCAAACCAAAGTTGTATGGTATGATCAGGGTGATATTCCTTTCCTATTTCGCCCAATGATGATGTTTATGGACATGGATAAGCAGATTGGTCCAGACTTTGACCGCGGCTTATTCAAAATTGATTCCGTTTGTGAACACTTGTTCCTCCAAATGAAAAAAGTCATGGAGCAGGACACGGCACAACAGATGCTATCTCCGGCGTTATAAAGCCAATTTGTGATGGTTGTTTTTCATGCATTCCCTCAAATTATGCATTGACCAGCATGCATTGGGGTAAATTTTCTTAATAAAAACTTAAGTTTCTTCATAAGAAACCCCAGGCGCATTCAGATGTGCCGGGAGAGTGTTTATTTTGCTTAACATTTTGCTTTCAATGAAACGAAGTATTTTATTATTGCTGGCATTGCTGATATTAGGCAATGTGCATGGAGAAAAGGACAGCTGTCTGATCAAATTTCAGATTCAGGGTATGCCTGCCGGAAAAGTGAAATTCATTGCTGTCTTTGCAGATCAAAATTTTATTCTGGACTCTTGTATTGCCGATGCAAATGGAAATTTTGAATTGCGCAGCCCCCATCAAATACCCAGTGGATATTTTTATGCCATATTACCCGATTATTCCAATTTTCATTTTATCCTGGGGGAACAAGCTTTTTTTAGTATGAAAGCCCAACATAAGGACATGGTAGGTACCATGGATGTGCAGGGTTCAATAGACAACCAATTGTTGTATGAAGGATTCAGAATCCAACTTGCCCAGGAAAAAGCAAGTGATTCATTAAATAAATTAAAAAACTCAGGATCATTATCGTCCACTGATCTCAAACTGGTGGATGCGTCTCTCGATCAAATGCAAAAGGAAAGGAAGGAACATTTATTAAAAGCTCAACGTCTTCATCCAAATGCTTTATACACCAAGTTTAAAACTGCAGGGCAAAATCCTGAACTGGTTGATATTCGCCGGGCCAATGGAGAATTGGATCGCGATGCACAACTTGAATTGTTCCGCCTGTCATTTTGGGATAATGTGGACTTTAGAGATGAAAGATTGCTGAGAACACCCGTTCTGGCCAACAAACTCAAGCGGTTTATTCTTGAACTTACACCTCAATTACCGGATTCCATCATACGTCAGGCAGACTTTATTATTAAAAAGTCGATGGTCAATAAAGAAATGTTTAAATTTTTCAGCAACTGGATTGCTATAAAATTTCAACCAACGCAAACGAAGGTCATGGATGGTGAGGCTGTTTTCGTTCACATTCTTGACAAGTATTTTGACACCCCGGAAAAAGCTTTTTGGGCTACGGAAAAAGACATAGCCGAATACAAGAAAAAGGTGTTTGAAATGAAGTCCAGTCTTTTAAACCGGATTGGACCCGATGTAATTTCTACTGATTTTTATGGCAACTTAAAGTCTATCTACGAAATAAAATCTGATTTTGTCATAGTATTTATGTATGATCCGGATTGTGATCATTGTCAAAAAGAAACACCCCTGCTGCGTGATTTTTATAAAGAATGGAAACACAAAGGTGTTGAAGTCTTTGCCATCGTGTTAAATAGTACTGATGAAGAATGGAGAAATTTTGTGCATAAATACAAAACAGAAGATTGGATAAATGTTCACGATCCCACCAATCGAAGTATTTATGCGAAATATTATGTTGACATCACTCCTGAGTTATATGTACTCAACAAAGACAAAAAGATCGTTGGAAAAAATTTAAAGGTCGATCAGATTCCCATTATCATTGAGCAGGAATTAAAACGACAAGGAAACGCTTCCGGAAATTAAGTCACTCGTAAACCAGTAATTCATTTGGTATTCATCTTTTTCGTTTACCACGATGGATTCTGTGCCTAAATAAAAGGTCTTGGATTAAATTTTATGCATGAATTAATGGAGGGAAGGTTTGGCTCATTGAGCATAGGTTTTCTTTTTTTGTGAATATCTAGCAAAAGACCATTAGCAAAAAAACCTGTAAATACCGGCGTATCTACAGGTGTCTAAAGGTCTCAAATAAAGAAAACTACATCTTTTATATTTTATCAATTTGTTGATTTGCGCTTACAGGAGCTATTATTCTAATACTATGCCAATTTTTTTTGATTTTTGAAAAATTTTTTTAATTATTTCCAAATGCAGGTACTTATTCAGCTGTTGGCTGGCTTGTTTTTTTCATCCCTTGCCATCACTGCAAACTCCCAAATGACGGGCTTTCCCATTGGAATTTACAGGTCTGGGGGTGAGGAAAATGAAGCCTGGGAATACCTGGCAGAGATTTATGAAAAAAAAGGCAAATTGCATGCAAAGGTTATCCAATTAGGACCCGGCGCAACGCTTCATCGATGTGATCAATGTCCCGCACCTAGAAATGGAGCACCCATGTTGGGTCTGGACATCATCTGGGATGTGGAGAAAGAAAAGGGCAGACTCTCCCCAGGTAAAATCCTGAATCCTCAGACTGGAAAAACCTATGATTGTCAATTGCGGCCCCAGAAAGATGGATCCTTGCACATTAGAGCATACTTCAAATGGACAGCTTTTGGTCAGACTTTGATTTGGAGGCCTGTTAATTCCAATCCGACCAAACAATAAAAACAGGATAAGTCAAGTTATAGGTGTATAAACTTTGCCTATGGTTAATACCTTTACAAGCCATCAAATTATACGATACGTTTACCAGGACTGTGATCCAACAGAAAAAATGATATTGGAAGAATGTATCGAACTAGACCAGGAAGCCCGGGAAGAATTGAAACTGCTGCGGCTGGCCAAAAGAGAGTTGCCGGATGTTGTGTTTTCGGCCCATCCTCAAACCCTACTCAATATTCTGGCGCATAGCTGCAAACCATAATACCATTTATGATTTATAAGTTGCATATTACAAATAGCAACTTAAGGTTTATGAAGCCGGTTATTCTTTTATTATTTTCTTTGCTCATGCAAAAAAAAGGCCGGTGCAGAAAACAAAACTACACCGACCTGAAAAAATTGATTGCTATTCAAATTTATAATCCCGTTCGATCTACGGGATTGTCCAAAACCGGCACAGATTTTAAATATGCCCATATGGCTTCAATCTCATAATCCATCATGGTTGAATAAATGGCCATAGGGTATCGAAGGCTTTTACCATCAGGCCTTTTTCCTTCTTTTACAGCTTTTCTAAAATCATCATAGGTCCATTTTCCAATACCGTACTCCGGATGCATGGTGATATTGGCAGAATATATTTTTTTGCCTTCCAAATCAATGAGGGTATTTCCTCCTCCCAAATACCCGAGCGATTTTTCAGGCATCAATGGATCTTGTTTCTTGAAATCTGCAGAATGACAAGAATAACATTCCACCTTATTTTGAAGTACATATTTCCCATAAGCAATCTTATTGGAGGTGTCTGGCGAAACAATGGCATCCGTTGGAAACTCGAGTGGTTTCATCACAAAATGAGCAAGGATTTTTGCCAGAAAGCTGGGTTGTCGAGTTGGATGAACTTGCCCGGAAGGAGCGACCCAAGGATGATCCGATTTAAGAAAACAAAGGACTGCTTGCATATCCTGATCAGATAAACCGTGGAATTTTGGCATCCAGGGTGGGGCATAATAACCATTGGCTTTTACCCCGGTTCTCAAAAAGTAAGCCAGCTCTCCAACGGTCATTTTTCCAATTCCAGCCTCCGGGTCGGAGGTAATGTTGGCCACCCACGCCTTACCAAATGCAGGATCAAGATCTTTCATAAATCCACCACTCAGCTTTCCGTCATTTCCCATGTGGCAATTGACACAAATCATGCTGGCAATACGGGCCCCTTCTGCCGTTGAAATGGAATCGCATTTAATTTCCATCATAGGCACTACGGGTTTTGGATAATCGGGTATTCCTGAAAAATGAATATAGGCCACAAAAGCAGCCAGCATCAGTAATAAAATCAGCACCAGAGCTGTCAAAATTTTGAATAATTTCATCCTGTAAGGTTTTTGTACATTGCAATCTACGAATAACAAGCCAACATGGATTTTAACTTTCATATAAAATTAAAAAGAGGCAAGGCACAAAATCTGGAAAGAAAGCATCCCTGGGTCTTTTCAGGTGCTTTGTTGAATGTACCTGCTGGTATAACGGATGGCGAATTGGTCCAGATAGTTGATGAAAACGATCGAATAATGGGGTTTGGCCATTTTCATCATGGAAGCATTGCGGTAAAATTATTAGGATTTGCCCCAGAGGTCTACGATGAAATGTTTTGGACAAACCGCCTGAGTCAGGCATTGCGTTTACGGAAGCATTTGTTAAAAAACAATCCAAATACCAATTGTTTTCGGTGGGTACATGGAGAAGGTGACGGCTTACCGGGATTGATTATTGACGTTTATGATCATTCAGTCGTAATACAATGCCACACCATTGGAATGCACCGACAACTGAATGAAATTATACAGGCCTGCACCTCTTGTATGCCTACGGAGTCCGTCGTGATTTACGACAAAAGCAAGGAATGTTTACCTACAGAATATGCACGCACACAGAAAAACAAGTTGGTATATGGCACAAATCAACCCATCATTTGTCTGGAAAATGAAATTCGTTTTGAAATAGATCCATTGGGTGGACAAAAAACCGGCTTTTTTTTAGATCAGAGAGAAAACAGAAAACTTTTGCGAGAATATGCCAATGGAGCAACAGTGCTCAATGCATTTTGCTATACTGGAGGCTTTAGTCTTGCCGCACTTGCAGGAGAAGCTCGCGAAGTTTGTTCAGTCGATATCAGCTCCAAAGCCATTGAGGGCTGCAATCAAAATGTTAATTTGAATCCTTTCAATAAATCCCTGCATAAATCAATTTGCGCAGATGTTATGGATTATCTGAAAGAAATCGAAAACGCATATTACGATTTGATCATTTTAGATCCACCGGCATTTGCCAAGTCTTTGAACAAAAGGCATCAGGCAGTGCAAGCCTACAAAAGGCTAAACATGGCAGCACTGCGAAAAATAAAAAGTGGAGGTTTGTTGTTTACATTTTCCTGTTCGCAGGTGGTGAGTGAAGAATTGTTTTACCATACCCTGGTTTCGGCAGGTATCGAAAGCCGCAAGACGATCCGGGTATTGCATAAACTGAGTCAGGGTCCTGATCACCCGGTAAATTTATTTCATCCGGAAGGGCAATATTTAAAAGGACTTGTCCTGGAAGTTGAATGATTGCAACTCAATTCTCCATGCAGTTTCAGATCACTGGGAAAATAAAATATTTTTGTATGACGGATTGATCTGATTCTTATTCTAGGCCCAATTTAGCTTTTTCGTAATCCGGTGAATGAAGAGCATTTTTATAAGCGTCAGAAAATTTTAATGTTCCAAATGAAGCCCGATAGGCTTCAAAGTTCATTCCGTCAAAATGGATCAGGCCCTTCCGGTACTGCAACGTTTGAAATTGATTAAATGCGATCAATACCAGAAAGATACTAACAAACGTTAGCTTGTATTGTGGCGCTGCCTTCAGTAATCGTTCAATGGTATAAGCAAGTGGGATGGATAAAACGGCATAAGCATCCACCATTGCGCGATTTCCAAATCNNATAGCGCGATTTCCAAATCCAACATACCACCAACACCACCACGACAATACTACGTAGAGGTAAACCGGAATGAAAACACGAATGGCAAAAATGATCGGGTTGTTGTTTTGCCATTTCATCATCAATCCTGCAAGGGCAAAAAACATCAAAGGTGTATACATCAACCATCCGTTTCGAAAACCCAACAGACCTTTCCAAAGAGCAGGTTCTAAAAAGAAAAAATGCTCATCGAAGTAAGAATAAAAAATAAACTGTCCAGTTACAGACTTCCAATACAACAACTGCGGAAGAATTGGAATGGAACACGTGCTAAGGAAAATCACCAACGCGCCCCATCTCAATTTGATAAAATCAATCCGGTCTTTGAAGTCGGAAAAATGATACATTCCATAGAACAATGGGATGATGCCAAATAATATATTTATCGGTCGGATCAAAGTCAATAATCCCAGGCAAATACCGGCAGTAATCAAAAACTTCATTTGAAAACTTTCATGCCATTTGACGATTGCAAACAGAAATAAAGCACTGATGGAGAAATTATACGCATGTGACATGGCCGCTTCACTGGAAGCATAATAAAACAAATTGGTCCCGACGACAGTGGCTAATATGCAAAGGGCAACCGACCATTCTGAAAACCATTGCAACAGAAGTTTTCGGAGGAAGACCAACCCAATGATCAAATAGAATAATGCCGACCAATGGACATACATGTGATAATAATAACTGAATCCATCGGGCGGGAGTCCTATCACTTGACTGTGTAAATGGGCCAAAAAGAAAAAAGGTGCATATAAGAGGGCAAGACCCATGGTGGGTTTTATGACCAGTCCGCCATTTGGACATGGATGTGGCCAAAACTTATGATCGGTAGCTAATTGAGGTTGGCCCCTGGTAAAGTTTAGCTTGTAATCATGATAAACAAATGTTGCCGGTAAATAAGCATAAAAGCCAACGATGTCCCAATCGATCACTTTGGTGGTATTCCATCTTGCAATGTTGGTATTGCCGAAGATTAGGATAAACAAAGTAAGGAGAAATACCCATTGGGTAGTCTTCAGATTAAATTTCATACTTACAAGTTGGGCACAATTTACAAAAGCTCTTAAAGAAACTTTTTTTGATTCAGGTTTGTCTGATGATTCTGATGAAAGTACTTTATTAAATATCCTGAAACCATTATCCCGGTCATGTTGGCAAGCACATCGAGCCAATCAAAAGTTCGCCCAAGTCCTACACAATGTTGCATTCCTTCCAGAACTAAGCCCAGGGAAATCAAGGCTAGACCGGGTACTCGATAAATGGACTTTAAATTGGCTTCAATCCGGCTTAAATAGAAACATCCGGCGGTTATTCCATACATGAAAAAATGGCCCAACTTGTCCAAAGACAACAACTGATCCCAATTCAATTTTGCAAGGCTTTTACCGGGAAGCAACGATAAGAATACAATGCCTGTAAGCAGAAAATAACCCAAATACCTGTAGTGGTGGGTTTTCATATACCAGTGGGCAGGATAGACACGTGAATTGGAATGCTAAACTCCTTATTGAGCAGGACTCGAAACTGCCTGTTTCAATTGGCTTGCATGTAGTCTACTGAATCAATGACCCGTCAGGCTTTGATAAGACGCAGCATCCAGGAGATTGTCCAGCTCTCCTGGATTGCTTATTTCAGCTTTGACAATCCATCCCTTGCCATAAGGATCTGAGTTGATCAGGGTTGGATCGTTGCCATCTTTTTCATCCAAGGCGGGGTTGAATTCCAAAATTTTACCCGTAACTGGCATAAACAAATCAGACGTGGTTTTAACCGCCTCGACGGTTCCAAAAACTTCGTCTCTGCTGATTTCTTCTCCAACCGTGTCGACTTCTACATAGACGATATCACCCAATTCAGATTGGGCAAACTCGGTGATGCCAATAGTGGCCATATTGCCTTCTACCAGAATCCATTCGTGTTCCTTGGTGTATTTCAGATTGCTTGGAAAGTTCATACGTTAACAGTGGTTTTTATTGTTTGAGTAGCAACAAATTGTTTGATTTCGTCTGAAGTCAGAGATTTTGGTCTTTCCAGAGGTAAGTTATAAGCACGATCCCAACATAGCTGAGCCAAAACTCCCAGTGCTCTTGAAACACCAAACATCACCGTATAAAAATTGTGTTCTTTCAATTCGTAATGCTCCAACAAGGCTCCTGAATGGGCATCCACATTGGGCCATGGGTTTTTGATTTTTCCGAGGTCCTGCAGAATTTTGGGGACCACTTCAAACACTTTCCATACAATTTGGACCATAGGATCCTCTGGACA
>JRYK01006071.1_pt1 | contig 17582 bp, 15 predicted proteins | sample 235381 | NCBI WGS metagenome assembly JRYK01 (sample SAMN03074220, study PRJNA261476) | activated sludge metagenome | biome: Wastewater Treatment Plant; feature: Wastewater; material: Activated sludge; isolation source: activated biomass of a wastewaster treatment plant treating hydrocarbon... ... | reverse complement strand
CCCGGCGGTAGGCTTCCAGGGCCAGGTGGAGAACTTGACTGACGATCTCCCGATCCGGAGTGCGTTTGTCCTGTCCGTCGAGGTCTTCGAGTAGTTGCAGCATTTGCAGGAATTCCTTCCCACTCTGCTCCTTTTCTCGCAATATCGTGAACTCCTCCTCGTTGATAATCGCGAGACTCTTGAGCCGGAAGAGAGCGGCCTGGTAGCTCACACCGAAGTGATGCGCCAGCGCTGCGACATCTTCATAGGTGAGGGCTTGTGAACGGGGTGCTGCTCGCCTGTGTGCGCGAACCTGTTCCGCGTTTTGTTCCGTCGCGGGGTCATACACGGTTTGATCGATGAGACTTGGCCCGCCCTTGAATCGTGCTTGCAGGAAGGCCCAGACGCCGGTGCGAGGCAACAAGAATGCCGCAGCGAAGGCGTTTGCCCGCACTTCCCCCAGATCCGATCGATTGCCTTCCAGCGACACCGTGGCAGTGTGGTGCCGGTCGAGCAGTGCATGGGCATACTCGTGTGCGTACGAGAAGCGCTTGCGTGCTCTGGGGTGGTCGAAGTTGACCAGAATGCAGAGCCCGATGGACGAGTGCCTGAGAAACAACCCGGACATCTGGTCCGGCAGCTTCGCTCCGGATGCCCAGACGTTCTGACTGTTGATGAGGTCCGACATGTCGTGAATCGGGTTGTGCCCCAACCCCAAACGTCGCCGCTCCTNNCCGTAGAGTTCGGAGAGTTTCGCTAGTTCGAGGGTGCTCACGGTGCGGTTGCCCGCCTCAATCTGGACCACGGCGGTGCGCGGCAGCGCGAGCGACTGAGCCACTTGGTCCTGGGTCAGATGCGAGTTCGCCCGTGCTTCTTTCAGTCTGGCGGCGAGAGTTTGTTGGTCGATGCTCATGGTCGTTCTCCCTGTCCACGTCGGCGAACACTTTTGCTGGGGGAGACTGTGCGTCCCCCTGATGCCTATTGTGTCACTATCGGTCACCGTGTGCAAGGTCTTGACATTTACGTTCTCTAATCGAACAATGGGGAATGGGGGCATCGTGGGGGTCTTAGGCGACCGGTTCGGACGGAAGCGCCGTAAGGCCAATGAGAAGAGCAGCTTGCTTCAGGGAAGGTAAAGCGGGGGGGAGCGGTATGAGCGTGAAAATCCAAGCTCGGGACGACTCGACTGATGAGGTGGAACCGCTTCGGAAGCGGAAGGACGGCGAGCTTTACGCTCGTCCTTCCGCTATTGAGGACGCTATCGCGGGCCTCATGCGGTTGACGAAAGAGGAGTTCCTCCAGCGAGTCGAGGCCGAGGATTCGGCGGATCGCATCCCTTCGGAATGCCTGCTCTACTTCGTGCGCAGGCCACCATTTGCTGCGGATCGTGACGTGCTGCGCGTGCTTTTCACGGCGATTCGGCAGCGTGTGCTGAAAGCGGTCCCCGTCCCGAAGCGACACATCGCAGGCAAGAAAGCCGAGAATTCGATTGATCTGGACATCCGAGATGCGGTCCTGGGGAAGTTCCAGGAGCTGCTCTGCAAGGATCGGCAGGAGTACCAAGAGCGGTTGGACTTCTTCGAGTGCCGGTTCAATGCGGGTGTCGCCCGCCTCCGAACGACTGCCCGACGGGACATTTGCAACGATGCCGCCCATTTGACGCCATTGGTCCACGATAACGAGTCAAATGAGCCGCACCCGGAGGTCGAGCAGGCTCTTTCCTGCATCACGGACTCGTTCGAGGGGCCCGAAACGGATTTTCTTTACCGGTCGAAGATCCATGCTGCGATTAGCTCCTTGCCACTTGATCAGCGCAGGGTGGTCGAGTTGTTCCTGAAGGACATCCCGATCGACCCACAAGGGACGGACACGATGACAATGGTTAAGATTCTCGGTTGCTGCGAAAAAACGGTACGCAACAGGCTGAAACGGGCTTTCGCCAAGCTCGCGGAACTTTTGAAAGAGGAGAACGCATGATGACGCCAATCGACAAAGATGCCGTCCTCGATGCGTTCGCGGCAGAACCCGTTCATGATCGCAACACTCTGGAGCGTTACGTCAGCGAGTACCCGGAGCTTACCGAGGAACTGATCGACCTTGCTGCCGAACTGCGACTCAGCACCGAGTTCGCCGGGGCCGAGGAAGGCGTCATCAACGACCCGAAGCTGGAGACCGCTTGGGAGAACTTCCTTGCCGCTGGGCCGAAACCGGCAGTGACGACTGCGGTTGTTGACCCCTTCGCGCAATTCAAGGGGGGGGCGTTCGCAACTCTTGCCGGAAAGCTCGATGTTCCGCGTTCACTGCTGACGGCGGTGCGGGACCGGCTCGTTGTGCCATCATCCGTTCCAAGCGGCTTTGTTCGCCGCTTTGCGGAAGCGACCGGCACCACGGTCGAAGCGGTCAGAGCATATCTCACACGAGATAGCCAGGCACCGTTGGGTCTGGCATTCAAATCGGATCAAAAGCCTTCGCAACAGGGACGAGTCACGTTCCGGCAGCTTGTCGAAAGCACCGAGATGGGTGAGTCTCAGCGCCTTCTTCTCCTTCGGGAGTGCGAAGAAAATGAACTCACTTGAAGCGGGGAGGCAGCGAGCCGAGCGACTACATTCCGAAGCGGTTGCCGCCGGGCACAATCCGAGAACTCCCTACGATTTCGTTCGGGCAGAGGCCGCAAAGCGGCTGATCGAGGTCGAACGGGTGCCCAAGGGTGACATTCGGCTTTACGGTGGTCGAGCACTCTACGACCCCGACGCTTTGCTGATCCTGCATGAGGACACAGGCGACCCTTTCCTAGATGCCTTCCTCGTCGCCCACGAGCTCGGCCACATCGACCTCGGTGGGCAGTCGGAGCCGATGGCGGTGATGGACGCCGATCCGCTACGGGCTGCGGAGGCAGTCCCGATTGGGGTGGAGCGGGTCGTCGATTACAGCCGTCGGCAGCGACGCGAAGTCCAGATGGACCTGTTCGCGAGAGAGTTTCTGTTGCCCCGTCCCTGGCTCCGCGAACTCCACGTCGCCCAAGGGATGTCTGCATCGGAGATCGCAACCTTTGCGGCTGCCCCATTTGCTGTTGTTGCCCAGCAGCTTCTCGATGCCCTGCTGTTGCCTCGCATCGAAATCGCTCCGGCCAACGAGACTCCCGAAAGACCGCTTGCGGCTGATCAGGCGGCGGCGGCCACGCACGAAGGGAGCCCCTACCTGCTCGAAGCCGGGCCGGGGACGGGAAAGACCCAAACACTGGTGGGGCGCATCGAGTACCTCCTTTCTCGGGGCGTAGACCCGGAGAAAATCCTGATCCTGACCTTCTCGAACAAAGCGGCCAACGAACTTTCGGAACGGATCGGGAAGAAGTACCCCGATGCCGCGGCCAGGATGTGGGCCGGAACGTTTCATGGCTTCGGACTCGACATCATTCGCCGGTTTCATGACCGGCTGAACCTGCCCGTCAGCCCTCGACTGCTCGACCGGTCCGACGCCATCGAACTCCTGGAGAGCGAGTATCCCAAACTGAACCTCGCCCATTTCAAAAACCTCTGGGACCCGTCCGATGCGTTGAGCCGAATCCTGTCCGCGATCTCGCGGGCGAACGATGAGGTTGTTGATGCGGCCGGATACCGGATTCTTGCCGAGAAAATGAACGCTGCGGCAATAACCGACGAGGAACGGGAAGCCGCAGAGAAGTGCCTCGAAGTGGCGACCGCGTTCGCTGCCTACGAGCGGCTGAAGGCCGAGGGTGGCTGCGTAGACTTCGGCGACCTGGTCGCGCTCCCCGTGCGCCTTTGCGAGTCGCACCTCGACATCCGGGAACACCTGAGGGCTGCCTACGAGCATGTTCTCGTGGACGAATATCAGGACGTGAACCGGGCGAGCGTGAGGTTGCTCAAGGCGATTGCCAATGATGGCAAGAACCTCTGGGCCGTCGGCGATGCCAAGCAGTCGATTTACCGCTTTCGGGGAGCTTCCGCTTACAACATGACCCGATTCGGGAAGGAAGATTTTCCCGGTGCGGAACGAGGCCGTTTGACAATAAACTACCGCAGCCATCAGGAGGTCGTGGCGGCGTACCTCAAGTTCGCGGCCGAAATCCCAAGCGTGCGGGGGGGGAACATTGATCTGACGGCGAAGCGCGGTGCAGGTGGTTGCCTTCCGGAGTATCGAGCCGTTACGACTTCGGACGACGAAGTGGCCGCCGTTGCGGACGCCATTGAAGAGCTTCGCAAGCAGGGCTACAGCTACCGCGACCAAGCGATATTGAGTTCGGGAAATGATCGTCTCGGACGATTCGCTGAGGGCCTGGAGCGGCTCGGCATCCCCGTGCTCTACCTGGGGAGCCTGTTCGAGCGAGATGAGATCAAGGAGCTGCTTTCGGTCTTGCTGCTGGTCGTCGACCGCCGAGCGATGGGCCTCGTCCGAGTGGCCGCTGCTGACCGCTGGGCCGTTCCACTTGCGGATGTGGCAAGCGTCCTATGGCATCTGAAAGATCAGGATGGCCTGCCTCTCGCTTGGCTGGCAAACCTCGACGGCGTGCCGGGATTGACCGACGAAGGCCGGGGGTGCCTCAAAAAGATCGCGACTCTCGCCAGTGGTTTCAGCATTAACGCGAACCCGTGGGATGTGCTGGCCTCGGTGCTTCTCGACCGCTCGGGTCTGGCAGCGGAGCTCGCGGAGTCGTCGGGTATCACTGCGCGAACGCAGGCCATCGCCATCTGGCAACTGATGAGCTTCATCCGCACACAGCCGCCGGGAAAGGGTCTGCCGATCACACGGTTGCTCGAACGAATTCGGCGGATGGTGCAGCACGGCGACGAGAAGGATTTGCGTCAGCTTCCGACCTCGGCTCAGGGTATCGACGCTGTGCGGCTGATGACGATGCACGGGAGCAAGGGACTGGAGTTCGGCGCAGTCCACATTCCGGGCATGGTGAACGGGAGTCTTCCTCGGCCGCCGAAAGGCGATCTGGCACGAGGGATTCTCCCGCCTGACGGCCTGATCGAAGGCGTGAGTGGCAAGAGCCTTGATGCGCTGCTCTCGTCAATCAGCGAGGAGCACGAGTGCCTGTTCTTCGTGGCGATGTCACGCGCGAAGGACAGGCTGTTCTTTTACTCGCCGACCCAGAAATCCAACGGTAGCAGTTGGCCTCGATCTGCGTTCATCGACCGCCTCGGAAATCGCATCTCGCAGAGCAGAGTCTCTCCGAAAAGACCTCTCCCGCCCCACGAAAACAGCCTGCCGGTTTCTCTGACGATTGAGGCGGGCATGACGCTCACCGATTTCCAACTGGCTCTGTACCAGCGATGTCCCCGTCGCTTCTTCTACACGCACGTTCTCGGAATCGGCGGGCGTCGCTCCGAAACCGCGTTCATGAAGATGCACGATGCGGTTCAGAGGGTGATTGACGTTGCCACGGCTGAGGCCGGTGGGGATTTTTCCCGAGAGCGATTCGATGCGGCCTTTGAAGAAGCGTGGGTGAGCCACGGTCCCGCCGAGCACGGTTATGCCAAAGAGTACAAAGAGATCGCGTTGGGCCTGCTTGGGTTCCTGAAGGAATCGACCAACGGCTACGAGGTTCACCGCCCACCCCAGTTGCGGCTTCCGGTCCTGGGAGGTGAGGTCGTCATCACCCCGGACCAGGTGGTGAGCGACTCCAGTGGGCAGGTGACCATGCGGAAGGTGAGAACTGGACACAAACAAGACAAGGAGGAAGACACGATTGCCGCCGCTGCCTTTCACCTCGCCGCATCGGCCCATACCCCCGGGTGTACGGTCGAACTNNACGGCACACACACTCCAATTCGAATGTCGTCGAAAGTCCTCTCGAACCGGCAAGAGAAACTGACAGAGGTGGCAGAGAGCGTGCGGGCCGGTCAGTTTCCACTCACAAAGGATGAGCGACCCTGCCCGCGCTGTCCCGCCTTCTTCGTCTGCGGGCGACTGCCGGCTGGCTCGCTGGTCAAAAAATTTTCGGCTTGAGCTTACCGGTCGCGTTCTCCGGCTGCGATTAACCCTCCGTAACCCAATTATGGAGGTGCTTCGATGACCGAAGAAATGCAAGCCGGAGTAACCGAACGTGAAGTTGCTCCGCAAGGGAATCGCTCCTTTCGCATCCTCGTGAGCAACGAGACCCTTGAGTTTCGTCCCCTCACCCTCAACGACCCTGTGCCGTTGGGCCGTCAAATCCTGTCGGAAGCGGGCTTCCAACCGCTTCAGGAGTACAGCCTCTTCGCCATCCTGGCTTCTGGCGATTTCGAGGATGTGCGGCTCGATGAACCCTTCGACCTTCGCGGGAAGGGGGTGGAACGGTTCGTCGCCTTCCGCTCCGACCGCAGCTTCCGTTTCACCCTGAACGACCGTGAGATTCGGTGGGGCTTCCCGACCATCAGCGGTTCGGCCCTTTACGCCCTCGCCAAGCCGTCGGACGAGGAAGCCATCTTCCTCGATGTCCGGGGCGGGCAGGACCGGATGATTGAACCCTGCGACACGGTCGAGCTTGCCGACGCCGGAGTCGAGCGGTTCTACACCGCGAAGCGTCCCCCGCAGTCCTACGAAATCATCGTCAACGGCCGGCCGCGGACCGTCACCGGCAACACCGTGACGTTCGACCAGATCGTGCAACTCGCCTTTCCGGGAGCGCACGACTGCAACGTCGTTTTCGACGTGACGTACCAGAAGGCTGCTTCCCAGCCGCCCTCCGGGCAACTCGGTCCGGGCGGTTCCGTGAAAGTCAAGAAAGGAACGGTGTTCAATGTCACGCGAACTGTTCAATCTTAACCCGGACCTGAAGCACCTCCGCGACGAGGGGTACTTCGCCCAGATTCAGGGAGGCCTCCTTCTTGTGCGGGAAGTGCCCTACGTCGATTCCAACCGGTGCGTGCGGCGAGGCACGCTCGTTTCGAGCCTCAACATGGCCGGGAACAAAACCCAGAAACCCGAGACTCACCAAGTCTGGTTCGATGGGGAGTTCCCCTGCTTTGCCAATGGCACCCCCATCAAGGCGATCGCCAACCAGACCGGCAACTTCCCGCTGGCGAACGGGATGACCGCGAAGCACCACTTTTCGAGCAAACCCGACGGTGGGTACACCGACTACTACCACAAGATGACGACCTACGCGGGCGTCATTTCCGGCCCGGCGGCGGAGATTGAACCCGGAGCCACTCCCCGAGTCTATCGTGAGCCGGAAGACGAGGGGGACGGCGTGTTCAACTACATCGACACGGCATCTTACCGAGTCGGCATCGGGGCACTCAGCGAACGGCTGGCGAAGGAAACTGTGGCAATTATCGGCCTGGGCGGCAGCGGCTCCTACGTTCTCGATCTGGTGGCCAAGGTGCCGGTGAAGGAGATCCGGCTCTTCGACGGAGACGAGTTCCTCCAGCACAACGCCTTCCGCGCCCCGGGTGCTCCAGGCCTCGAAGAATTGCGGGATGTGCCGCGCAAGGTCGAGTACTTCAGGGGCATCTATTCGCGGATGCACCGGAACATCATCGCACACCCGATCTACCTTCGGGATGACAAGCTGCCCCTGCTCGATGGCGTTACGTTCGCGTTCTTGTGCATGGACGCGGGCGAAGACAAGAAGGCGGTTGTCGGAAAGCTCGAAGCCATCGGGGCCTCGTTCGTCGATGTCGGCATGGGGCTTGAACTGAACGATGGCTCGCTCGGCGGCATCCTGCGGGTAACGGCCAGCACGCCGGAGAAGCGGGATCACGTCCACGGCGGTCGGGTTTCTTTTACCGGCGGCGGGGCCGAGGATCTGTATTCCACGAACATTCAGGTCGCCGATTTGAACGCACTGAATGCAACGCTCGCGGTCATCAAATGGAAGAAACTGCGGGGGTTCTATCGCGATGTCGTGAGCGAACACCACTGCACCTACACGACCGATGGCAACCTTCTCATAAATGGGGACGAGGTATGATGCGTTCGCTCAAGCACCGCTTCGTCCAGTACATGCCCGAAACACTGGAGCCGGGGATACTCTACATTTCACTTGAGTACGTGACGGCCTCGCACCTTTGCTGCTGCGGCTGCGGAGAGGAAGTTGTCACTCCGTTCTCGCCGGTCAGTTGGAAGATGACTTTCGACGGGGAAGCTGTCTCCTTGTGGCCATCAATCGGGAACTGGAACCTCCGGTGCCGGTCACACTACATCATCGACCGAGGCCGTGTTGTCGTTGCTGGCTCGTGGACGGACGAGCAAGTGGCAGCGGAACGGCAGCGGGACAAACAGGCGAAAGCCGACTATTTCGGAACGTCGCCCGAGGCACCGCCCGCGTCGCAGGGGCCTGTCGTTCAACCGCCTCCACCTCGACAGACCGGCTGGTTCGGCAAAGTGTGGCAACGCCTGTTCGGTTAAGTCGCACGGCTGGGTAAGATTACAGCGGGCTTACACGAGAAGCCCGCGNNTGCCCGCGACTCTGTTTCTCACTTGCTCTTCGGACTCGCGGCCGTGGCGATCGCTGCGCCTACGGCCGCCGCGATCCGCTGTTCGTACTCTTCCCGCTCGGGTTGGTTTGCCGGGGCGTTCCCCGGTCGCTTGAGTTTACCCAGTCGCAATGCCTCTTCCTCAATCTGCGGCATGGCGTCGGCAACGACCTTTAGCATGACTCTAAGGAAATGGCTGTTTGACAGGTTGGTTCCGGTTGCACGTGATAGAGTTCTCACCGCTTGATAGAGTGTGTCATCGGCCCCGGGCGTGAGCATGAATTCCCGCTTGATGATCGGCGTGGTACTCGATTCTGCTTGCGAGGCGTCGGCTGCTCTGGTCTCGTCGATCTTGTATTTGCGATTGTCCTGATGTTGCCGCTTCGGCATATACCTCTCACTGGTAACGCTCCCCGCTCGCGATCCCCCATTCGATTCTCGGGTAGTGGTCCGGTTGCGTGGCTGCCTTCGGCCGTGGTGTGCCTCGCTTGTCAGTAAGCGGAGATGCCCGAATTGCCGCCCCTGATTATTTTCGCTCGCGGAAAGACTGTTGCTCCCTTCTCTTACCATGTGCTTGTCCCAGCGCCTATGATCAATTGCGGGCGTTCCTGCATTCCAGAACGCCCGTACTACGAAATTAGAGAATTGCCGAAACCGCTTTGTCAGGCAAGCCACTATCTCCCCGCATTCCCGCATGCGGGCCTTCATGGATTAAGACCCGGATTTGCGCTACCATTGGGCTGCGGCGGAAACGCTGCGGTTGTCAGTGACGTAAACGCTTCACTTCAGGTTATCGAAATGGGCGGCACCGCCCGGAAACGCCTGCCTCACCAGCAGGCCCGAGGGTAGAGACTCACCATCTCTCAGTTGGGTGCTGACCCGTAGAGCCGGATGCCATGAGAGTGGCTCGTCCGTGCTCGACGGAGGCTTGTCGGAGTAATCGCTGGCTTCGCAGACGCACGCTGCCCTCGTATGGCAGAAGCGGCTCCCGCCAGAAGTAATCCCGCCATTCTATCCGATAGGTATGCACCCCTGGGGGCCGCGACCGCGAGTCGCGGGAGCCGGGGCGACAGCGACAGACCTTCCTCGCCGGTTGGCGGGGGAGGCCGCGATGATGCAAAGCGGGTGCAAATCCCGCCCAGGGGGTCCGAACCCGAGTGGTTCGTTCAACCTGGCTGGCGTGGGGAGTTCCCGACCTGGTGACAGGCGGGACCGGGTGGCTGACCACACCCGGCGATCGGGGGAAAGACCCGACGACGAATAGCTCAACCACGAGAGGCCCGACAGCAAGGGCTTGCCAGTGAGTCCGGTCGAAGACGGTGCCGAATTGCGAAAAACCTGCACCGATGGGTAAGGGGATGCTTCTGTGTTCGGTCCCCCGAAATCGCCAAGGCGACTTGGCGGAAACGATGCCCGGGCGGGAGTCCGTGGCATACGGTGCAAGGCCCGAGGGGTAACACCCTCTAGGAACGTGATCGGCTGGACGGAGGTCATCGCTAAGCTGGGAAGGACTGTGGCGGCCGGGAGTGGTACTTCCGGTGCCGGGGAACAGGTCTCCCCGGTGATTCAAAAGCCCAGTCTGGGAGTGTCCCGCAAGTAGGAGTGGGTGACAAACCCAGCGAGGGCCGCTGCAAGGCAGTGGCGGACTCGTTTGCGTGCTGACGGGTGGTGCCGGGCACGAGGCGACGACGAAAGCGGGGACGGGTTCTGACCCGTTTCGGTAACGTGTACCGGCGGACAGGGAACGAATCCCAGTTCGCCGGTCCCTGACGGGAAGTGAAAGCGGCTCAACGAGGTCCGCTCGGGAGGGCGGCCGTCTTTGAGCTATGAAGTGGCGGACAAGTGAGCTCCGCCGGCTTGCAGTGAACTGCGCTGTGTCGAGGTTTCCGGTGCGCTACCGCTATGGATTGGGCAGGGGCAACTGAAGAATACAGTTGCCCCGGTGCGCCATAGCGGGTGCGACCGGTCGAACAGGACGTGAAGGTTGTGGCAGGTGGTTTGCAACCAGCGCACGCGTACTGCTTCACACGGTTTCTCGAAGGAGGTAATACGGAGCGACGGCTTTCGGGGAGCTTGTGCCGTAAACAAGTCCCCACCCTTTCCGACCGAGCGGCGCTACCGCCCACTCGCCGAGCTGAGGACGTCGGCGGTCGGCGGCGGCGTGACTGGTTCGCAAGGCATCCCGCCCCCGGAGTTCGCCCACGCCTCGAAAAGCTGCAACCGTCTCTCGGGTCGGTCGAAGTCGGCCAGCACCTCGACCTGCCGGGCGAACGATAAGTGGTGGACTATGCGGCGTGTCCTTGTCCGCTCCCCCTCGACGTACTCGTTAAAGGCACGAAGGGCCTCGCCGCCCGCTTCTTCGAGTTGTTGGTAGGCAGCCCTCAGCCTCGTCGTTTTCTCTTCTCTAATCGCAAGCCCGTGCTTCTGGAGGGCCTTTCTTTCGTGCGCCCTTCTGGCTTCTTGTCGCCCCCTCTCCTCTTGGGCCTTGGCCTCCTCGTAACCCTGCGGTGGCCCGTACTCGTCCCGGATGGCGTTTGCGAGCCACGCCCCCTTCGAGGACTTGAACTTCGCGTAGGGGAGATACTCCAGACAGCGGCGGCATACCTCCGGCTTTTCCTTTGCCAAGCGCTTCGCGGCTGAGCCCCCGACTCCGTGACCGATTAGCTCCTCAACCAAGGCAGCATCAACACCGCTGTCCGCCTCACGGCTACTCCCCTCGCCTGCTGCTGTTTCTTGATCTGTTTCTTGTGCTGTTTCTTGTGGGGCCGCTTTTTGGCCTACCCCCCGGTCAGTTACTGGCCTACCTGCCGCGCTTTTCTGGCCAGCCTGGGCTTTTTTTGGGCCTACGTAGGCTTTTTTCTGGCCCACCCCGGTTACGGAGGTGAAAAGGTTCAATCGGTATGTACTCTCCTCGCACTCCTGGCTGTCTTCGCATCGGTTATTGCGCCGGACCAGTATCCCCCGCTCTATGAGACCGTTGCAGGCGGTCTTCACGCCCGACCGTGAGAGGCCAGTTCCTCGGTCGAGCTGCGTACCATCACGTCTTCGAATGCCCGAGGCCATCTGGTTCAGGCTGATGTTATCGCTGTCTTTACCGAATCCATAAGTACGGCGAGCCACGTAAAGCAACACTTTTAGCTCGGCACCCGATAGGTCTGCCATCCAGTGGTCCAGGATGATATCCGGAACCTGCGTGCTGTTCGGTATCAATGCCCGCGTCATCGGGTTCGTCCACAAAGCCCACTTTCCAAGCGTTCTGTGAAGCCATCCCGCTTGGAACTGGGTAGTGATCAGTGCTATTCCGCCTCAATTTCATTGGACGCGCATCGCGTATGCAGGGATGCGGGAATGCCTGCATAGTAGCCCGATTTTGGACCAGTGGGAAAGCACCTATCTTGGAGGACACCGCACGCGCAACAACGACCCCTCGGCAATCAACGCACGGGTCCTGCGTCCCTGATTCCGTCTGCAAGAATCCTTGCAATTTCCCGCTCGAACCTCTGAAGGGCCAGAGCGTCGCCGTTGGGCGGCCGGACGAGAGTGCCGGCCTCCCCGGCCCGCCTATCGACCTGAGCTTCGGCGTGGAGGAGAAGGGCAACCAGGGCACGTATCACATGGCTTACCTTTACCTGGGCGTTGAGTCGGGCGGCGAGAGAGGTTACGAGGCGGTCGATGGCTTGGGTCTCCCCTCGCGTAAAAAGGATCCGCTTCTCCTGGTCGAACTTCTCGACGTGGACCAGTGGGGTTCGGCTCTCTTCACGACTCGGCCCTGCGGCCACCGAATGGGACTCTGGTTGAATCTGCCCGATTCTCCGCAACGGTTCGACCTTCGGGACATCAGGGGGCTTCCCGGTTCCTCCGCTCGCAGTGCGCGGCAGTTCTACCTCCTTCGGGGGAGCGCTGGGGGTCACGGCCTGGGACAGCGCCGCCGACACCAGTGCGGCATCGAGGAGCGGCCTGTACGGTTGCTCGTCGGGGGCGGCTCGCTTAGCCATTTACCACCCCCCGCTGTTCTTCGATGGCAACACTCCCCGCATGAATCTTCGCGAGCCTCGCTTCGATCTCAGCGGCGAGCGCACGGTATTCGTCGGTCACCTTGTGGGTTGAGTGAGTCTCGAAGAGCGTCCTGCCGACTTTCTGGGTTTGTGGAATCACGGTCGAGCGACCGATGGACGACTTGAATTTGACCGACTCGGCGTTCTCCCCTGCCCGAAACGAGTTCTCGACGAATTCGGAGAGTGCGTTCGCGAGGCTTGTTCTCTTATCGACGCCGGAGATGACCACACCAAGAAGAACGAGTTTCGTATTACCCCGGGAGCGTGCGTCCATAATGTCGCGCATCGCGTCGTTCAGGCCCGCGATTGCGAACGGGTCCGGCATTGCCGAGAGGACGAAGTAATCGGCGTTCATGTACGCCGCCAGTGTCGGAAGGGTCGCATTGGGCGCGGTGTCGAGGAAAATGAAGTCGTACTTGCCTCGCAAGGAATCGAGGGGCTTCTTGAGCACCTCGTGTGGTGTCATGAACTTGCTTTTGGCCATCACGGCCTGATCGATGCCTTCCAGCTTCCTCGCCGCCGGAATGAGATCCAGATTCTCGGGGAGGATGACTCCCTCCTCCTTGTCGGCGTGACTGAGAATCAGATTTTCGGCTGGCTCCTCGCCCGCAAGCATCTCGAACGATCCGAGAAACGCCTCTGGCTCGACGCCGAAATGCCTCGTCGCCCCGTGATTCATGTCGAGGTCGATGATGAGGCACTTATGTCCGCGCTCGGCGAGCGCCCGTGCGATATGGACCGTATTTGTTGTCTTCCCTACTCCACCCTTCTGATTGCCGACTGCGATGACGTGTGTATTCATTCCTCCAAGCCCTACAAAAATAGCCGCTTCAACTATTCATCCGATAACGCGTCATCGGCTTATCGGCAAGATACTTTCTGAATGCCGTTAACGGCATATCGGCAGGATCCGTTAACAGAGCCCCGGTCGAGGATGCTCAACATAGACAGGCGCGCGATGGGCGAACGGCACAGGGCTAAAAAATCATATTCGGCCGTGAATCCGATGTCGGCAGCTTCCGAGGTCGGATGAATCCGATAACGCCATATCGGATGATGCCGTTATCGACAGAACGCCAGCGCCCGAAGATCAGAGAGTTAGCGAATGCCGTTAACGGCACCTTACGATAACGGCTGATGCCGTCCTGCCGCCATCGGAGGGTGGCCGATAACGTCTCATGCCGTTATCGGCAGAACGTTCGCGGTCAAAAGGTCATTTAAGGTCTTGCCAGAGGGAGCAGCAAAAGGAAGTATTTCAAGTAGCTTAAACGACAGGTGTCTTTTGTGGAATCGCGAGAGGCACCCAGGATCATGGAGGAGGCCAGTCACGGACAGGGCGTAACAACAACTAGAAATGGAAAAACCCGCACTATGGCGGGAATTCCCTGATACAGAAACGGACCTTCAGCAAGTCTAGGGTAATTCTCCCAAAGCGTGCGTGTCAAGACCTCACCTGAAATGACGGTGACAGGTTTTGTGTTGCCTGAACTTGGCGCTCCTCGCTTTGAGGAGGATAGGGAACGTGTGCGTTGAATCTGGATACAAGACAGTAACGGCGACGGAGATCGGAAACTGCATATCGGCCTTGAACCGGAAGGTGATCTCGTACCGGGCGGTACGGGTCTACTTTGGCTGCCTTGCTCTTGTCGCCATACGGGACGCGGCAAGGCGGGCCGCGGTGAGGGTAGGGAGGCGACCCGGGACCGTGCCGCGCTACCGAGTGGGCGAGCTTTGCGAGCTAACGGGCCTCTCAAATCCGAGGATCGAGCGTGAACTGCGTTCCTTGAGCCAAGCCGGAATTCTGTTCTTTTCAGAAAGCCACATCGAAATAGCTCGGGAGCCGTCGCCGGAGGGCGAGAGCCTCGCCCGGGCTTTCGCGGGGAATCGCTCGCACAGAAGACCCATACCGGTTCCTCGATCGGTGCTTCGCTTTCTCGCTCGCTCTGAACGTCCCGCCCTCGGGAAAACGGTCCTCGCGTATGTCCTTCGCGGAATGTCCATCGACAGGAGCAGCGGAGAGGTGAGGGGAGTGGGGACCGTCAAGGCGTCATGGATCGCGGATGCGATGAAGGTTTCGTTGCGAGCGGCCAAAGCGGCCAGGCGAGACCTTATCGAGCGCGGATTCATCTCGAAGGATACCGGGTCGTGGCAACGGAAGTTGAATCGGGACGGGGCTTACTTCCAAGTGAATCTGTCGTGGAAGGATGAGAGAGAAGGACTCCGGGGCGAGGTGCCCGCCGTCGTGAGGCGGCTCGACATGCCGGTGTCCAGAATTGCACCCCGGTCGGGTCAAAACTGCCACGCTTTTGCACCCCCTATTAAAGACAAGAAAACTCCTTACGGATCTAAAAACCAGAAACCTTGCACACGCAAGTTGCCTGGTGTTTCTGGGGTTGAGAGAAGAGGGGAGGGGCCAACCCTTCGCGACGTCCAGTTGGTGGACATCAAGGACTTTCGTCGGACCGAGGCCCTTTACCGACAGGCTGTTGACCTGGGTTGGGTCAAAGACTCTGAAGCGAGCTTCCTGAATTGGGTTGGAGCCGCGGTGCGGGCGAAGAGTTGCCGGGCAAACGATCCCGTCAGGGTTTTTCTTGGGATCGTGCGTCAGGGGCTTTGGCAAAACATCACGGATTCTGAAGAGGAGAGGGCGCGGCAGGCAATCAACCGCTATCGCCACGACGGTGATGGGGCTCGGTACCACCAGGGAGCCGTCCTCTCGTGTTTTCAGCACGTTACCGAAATCGTAAGCAGGAACGCGGGAATGCCTGAATCAAGGGCGGCGGGCGGGCGGAATAGTGGGTATGTACCAATTCGAGGCCACATCCGTTGAAGGGTTCGTTCAGCAACTTGCCGTTTCATATCTCGGGCATGGTTACTGGTTCTACGTGATGGGTGAGGTGCCGGAAGGGAAGGATGTTTGTNNCGTCGGCAACTCCGTCGACATCACCATCGACGCCTTCCCCACTCGCCGGAAGGGAAGGACGTTCGTCTGGTGGATGAGAAGCTCTTGGCCCGCTATCGGATTGATCTTTCCAAGTGGGCGAGGGCGAGGCGGAAGCGGGTAGGGTTTGCGAACCTCCATTACCTCCGCTTCGACCGCGTGTTTCTGCTTCTCGCCACGCACGGGAGTCACCCGTTTTTCCTGGAAGAGGCGTCCGCGATCCGGGACGCGCGGAAAACGCCCATCCGGTTTCACGGCTATTCCATCAGCTACCGAGGCGGGCATCCGCACGTCCGCATCGAGCAGGAGGAGTATAAGCGGCTCAAAGCCTATTTCCTCGATCTGGCCCTGCGTTGGTCGGTGGAGCGGCTGGAAGCCGAGTTTTCAAGGCTGCCGTTCGAGCCATACGCGCCGGTTCGTCGCCAGTTGCTTGCGGTGCTCCGATCCGTGAACCGGGAGCGGAAGAGGGGAGGGCTTCCACTCGTCCCCAACACCTGCTTCCGTTTTATCCGGCGAATCTACCGGCCGTTCGAGAAGGTGTAGCTCAGCTGCGGTGTGGTGCGGTGGCACCGTGGCGACCCGCCCCGACACCCGGTAAAATCGGTGTATGAACTCGAACATCACCTACGTCGTCACGGACATCGAGGCCGACGGCCGTGTGGCGGGCCTCAACTCGATGCTGTGCCTCGCTTCGGTTGCTTGCGACTCCACCGGGCGCGAACTCTCGTCCTTTGAAGCGAACCTTCGGCCGCTACCCGGTGCCGTTCAAAACCCGGACACCATGCGGTGGTGGGCAACGGAACCGGAAGCGTGGGCATACTGCCAACAGAACCAGCGTGACCCCGCCGAGGTGATGAAGGAGTACGCCGCGTGGCTGGACAGCCTTCCCGGCGAAAAGCTCTTCGTGGCGCATCCGTCGTGGTTCGACTTCATGTGGGTCTTCTGGTACCTGATGACCTTCGTCGGCGAGCGCAAGTTCCGGCTGAACCCGTTCGACCTGCTCACCTACGCCCACGCCACCACGGGGTGGGATTTCGAGACGGCGCACCGCCGCAACTGGCCGGAAGAGTGGTTCGGCGGCCACCTCCATTCGCACCGGGCCATTGATGACGCGCGGGGGTATGCTGCGGCGCTCGCCCGGCTACTGGCAATGAACGCGGAACTGGATCGGCAGCATGCCGGCATCCCGCCGAAATAGGGTGGATGTGGGCGGAGGACAANNGCTGCGGCGCTTGCCCGGCTACTGGCGATGAACGCGAAACTGGATCGACAGCATGCCGGCATCCCACCGAAGTAGGTCGCATTGGTGGGTGGTGCGGACGGTCACGTTTGAGTTGAAAGTCGATCTGGTTTACGATCAGAGTAGCTCGGTGAAACGGAGGCAGGCTCTGCGGGGACGCAACTTGACCGAGGGATAACCGAGCCGACGGTGCGTCGATGGACGCCGTGAGCCCCGGCACACCTTCGTGTGTTGCCGGGGTTTTCACTTTTTCGGAATGGTTTTGGCTTCGACGGTGTGCCGCTCAAACATCGTCAATCTCAGTTCCTCAACGTGGATCACTCGTCCATCGAACACCGGAGCCATGCCTCTGAAAATCCCGTTGGCAGGAGGCCAACGCTCTTGGCAGGACGCCGACAGATGGTGGTGCGCTCGGAGGTAGAAGTGCACTCTGCCGTAGTGACCGATAAGTTTTCTTATCGGGCAATTGGGCATACCAACAACTCGGAATCGCTTCTTTCTCTCTCGTAAACCCCGTTCATGGTGAGTCCTCAGTTCGACGACGGACGCGGAGCGAGATGGGCTCCTCCGCCGAGCGATGACGGCGACCAGAGCGATCGGGTGTGGCGGAGATCGTCTGCCCTTCGATGAGATTCTTGATCCGCTGAGCCAGTTCCGGTGTGCCGAGACTCGTTCCGTCATTCATCCCGGCATCCGCACCCGAGAGCCGGGACTTCAAATTATCCCTCAAAGAAGTCAGTTCCGAGAGGTAGGGTTCATGGACGAATGGGTTTCCGAGTCTTGCTTGGTAGTCGCGCAATTGCGACTCGGCGAGACTCAAGTCCTGCTGGATTCGTTCGCACTCGGAGTCGTAGGAGCCGGCCAGACGCTCCACGGCGTTCAGAACCGCGCGTGATCCCTGATGCTCCTTCGACAGCATCGACCGACGCAGGGCGGCACCTTCC